>Ga0256407_10003401_pt1 | contig 28418 bp, 26 predicted proteins | sample RumenRJG_04DNA_FD_193489 | JGI IMG/M metagenome (GOLD analysis project Ga0256407, IMG submission 193489) | Bovine rumen microbial communities from Lethbridge, Alberta, Canada - RJG_04 | ecosystem: Host-associated > Mammals > Digestive system > Stomach > Rumen | place: Canada: Alberta...
CTTCTATATTGGCGGCTATCAACCAGCCCAGAAGTGGCTTAAAGACCGTAAAGGTATGACACTCAGTTTTGAGGACGTGAAACACTATCAACGCATCATCTATGTGCTTCTGCAGACTAAACGAATTATGCAGGAGATGGATGAAATCAACTAATTGATAAGATAACGTTAGTATATATCTACTTTTTATTGAAGCTGATATTGAATAATAATAAAGTTTGAATTATGGATATTAGAATAGAAGACTTGATTAAAGATGGAGAATCTTTTGCTAACAATCAACATTTAGCAAGAGATAATAAGTTGTATTTGAAACAAAATTGTCAATCAACTTTCTTTGAATGGGCAAACTCTTCATTGATGTTTCTGCAATATGAGTATCCAAATCATCCTCAGACGGAATCATTTAAGAAAATTATCAACGATGATAAGCAAATGGCATTATTTGCAACTTATCAAAATTTGTTAGGTATATTAAAGGCTTTTGCAAAAATAAAGCCCCAAAATAACAATCTTGATGCAGAGCTTATATTGACTACGATTTTTAACAACTTTAGCAGATTTGTTCACCAATTGAAAAGGGGAAGACATGATGGAAGAGACCTGTTCATATCTGATGAGTATGACGTACAGGATTTACTCCATGCTGTCCTAAAGTTACATTTTTCTGATATACGTCCAGAGGTATGGACACCCAATTATGCAGGATCTAGTAGCAGAATGGACTTTTTAATAAATGATTGTAAGTCTGCTATAGAGGTGAAATTTGCCAAGCACACACATAAAGAAAATAAAATTGGGGAAGAGCTTCTTTCTGATATAGCGAAGTATTCTGAATATCCAGAATGCCAATCGCTTTATTGTTTCATATATGACCCTGATTATTGCATTTGCAACCCTAAGGGATTAGAGGATGATTTGAATAAAAACTCATCAGAAAAACTTCGAGTAAAAGTATTTGTTAGGCCATTAGAATAGAGAAATTATATATTTTGAGATGCTACAATTATGAATGAAATTGTACCCAAAACCAAGAAAGAATGTTTCGCTCAGTTGGACGAAATGCTGAGTGAGACAGATAAAAAGGCTATTGCAGAAGCAAAAGACATTATTGAGTTTCATTTTACTCTTGGCTTATGGATTCGCAACAATTGGCTATACGACCGCAGTGAAGAAGAACTGGAATCACTCAGTAAGGCATTCGGCATAGATGAACCCTATTTTGAGACTGATGATTTATCTTCAGAGATATTGGAAGCATATCAAAAGCATTTAAAAAGGGAAAAACGATAGCACTAAATTGTATGCACAAGGTGTCGGGAATGTTGAACTCTCTAGAAATGTTGAAGCGAATAATGTTGAATTCTGATTTTTTTGTTTAACTTTGCACCCAAAATCAAGGAAATATGAGAATTAAGGATTTCTGTATCGACAATCTGTATTACGAATATGCCTTCAGTGCTTCGCTGGACGAGCACGTGAATATCATCGTAGGCAACAACGGCACGTTCAAGACAACGCTGCTGCGACTGCTGCGTCATGCCATAGCCTACGAGAAAAACGGACAATTCTTCCAAAGTCGTCTAACAAAAGTCACCTTTAAGGATGATATGGTTATGGAGTACCATGAGACAGAAAATTTGCTTTCCAAGGACAAAGATGGTGAAGACATACTTAAGAATGTCACCTCATGGACACCAATGCTGAATGGTAATAAGGTTTCAGAGTCAGACTACCACAAATTACTGAAACTTGATTTCGTTTCCACCTTCGACGTTAAAGGTGACGGCAAGAGCATTCAGGATAGTTATCTTGACATTCGGCTGGAGAAACTGCAGAGCGACTATGGCTACTATCTCTCTGACTTGGTGAAGGAACTGACCGAACGCATCAACTCGAACAGCAGTATCACAAAAGCCGAACTCGACAAGATTAATGAGCGGAAGAATTTGTTCATAAGCCTTGTGAACGAGTGTTTTGCCGAGACGGGGAAAACACTTTCCAATGACTCCACCAAACTTGTCTTCTTGAAAGATAATGCTATTGGCATCTATCCCAAGGAACTATCATCGGGTGAGAAGCAGCTTTTGATAATTCTGCTCACCGTTCTGTTGGAGCGTGGTGAGGAATATATCTTGATGCTTGATGAGCCGGAGATTTCCATGCACATCAGTTGGCAATACAAACTAATTGATATGATACTACAACTGAACCCCAACGTGCAGATCGTCCTGACAACCCATTCGCCAATGATATTCTCAGACGGTTGGGGAGATAAGGCTATCCACATGGAAGATATAACCATTAATACTCGAAAGTAATGGCTGACGTATATCAGGAACAAGCACAGTTCTTTGCCAATGTGCCGCTGATGCAGAGTGGTGTCGTGGCAAGTGTCCATCTGGAGGATGTGGACGACAAAACATTCTGGGATGAAATGCTACAGAACCGCCATCCAGGGAGATACTACTATATCACACAGAGCCGAAGTCCCAAGGGATTCGACACAAAGGGCTGTGAGCAATGCTTGAAATACCGGCCTTATCTGTCGAAGCATTTTTTCGTTTGCATAGACAGCGATATGCGCTATCTGATGAAGGAGCCTGGGCTGGGTGCTGGCGACTGCATCTGCCAAACTTATACCTACTCATGGGAGAACCACTATTGTGAAGCCTCTGAATTACAGCATCGGTTTGAAAAAGTCTGCCCAGACAAGGCAGCAACATTCGACTTTCAGAAATTCATGGCTACGCTATCCAAGGTGCTGTATAAACCGCTGTTACTGTTGCTCTTTTGTTTGAAGAACGACAAACCGGATTTCAGTATGCGTATGTTTTCTGCTTGTCTGCCTAACCAATGCAAACGCGCAGAACTAACAGGTAATGGAAAACTGCTGATAGAAAGAATCGCCAAGAACTTTGAATCGCATCTGAATAGTCCATTTGCTCAGTCGGTTGACCTTGAAGATGAAAAGGTTTATTGTCAGGCGCTCGGCGTGAACGAGCAGAATGCCTATCTCCATGTGAGAGGTCATAACCTCTTCGACCTTGTTTCATACATCGGTGACTTACTCTGTCGTGGAACCTCCATATCGTTCAGAAACGATGTTCTGGTGTATGACCTACCATCACAAAACTACTGGGAAATCAAAAAAGTGGCATGTGATATTGCAGGAATAGTATGACTCATAAGGGTAATACAAGTATTATTATACAGATGAAGGTGTTCGATGACCAAATTACGCTATGGAACGGTGGATCACTACCTTCTGGCTACACGGTAGAGAAACTAATGGAGCCGCACGAATCACACCCAAGAAACCGACTGATGGCTAACGTGTTCTATCTGGCAGGATTCATTGAGGCATGGGGGCGTGGCAATGAAAAAATCCGTGAGGCTTTTGAGAAAGAAAAACTGGAGATTCCTGTGTTTGAAGAAGTGCGTGGCGGCATGATGGCGACAATAAAGCGTGAGAAATTCATGACGATACAGGCAAAGGGCAGTGACGTAGAAAATGGCAAAGATGTCGTAGATGTTGTCATAGATAATGTCGTAGAAAAACTTTCTGAGCGTCAGGTGGTTATATATAAAATAATCAGAAAGTCTGTCGTAGATGGTGTCGTAGAAACCGCCAGTTCCATTGCAAGTAAGATAAAACTCTCTCCTCGAACTATCCAGCGCGACTTAACACGCCTCAAGAATCTTAATGTCATCAAACATGAAGGCCCGGACAATGGAGGATATTGGGTCGTCCTAATGGATTTGAAAGTATAGAGACCAAACAATACGGCTGCAAAGATACAACGAAGTTCATGAACAAAAAAAACGAAATAAGAATAAAATCTACCCCCCAAAGAATTCAAAAGAAAAAACTCTTAAATTATTTGGCGGTTTAGATTATTCTTTGTAATTTTGCAGCCGAATCAGAGAGACATGCCCATGTAAGGCTGTTTTCAATTCACCAAGATGTTTCCGTTCGAGAAACATTCCCACCCTATTTTCAAACAATATCGAAAACGAATACAGTTTATAGTATATGTATACGAAGAATGAATTAGAACAAATGGATATCCCCCAGTTGATGGAGATAGCCAATGACTTAGGCGTTAAGATATCCCAGGATGACGAGCTGGAGACGGTGATCTATGCCATCCTCGACAAGGCTGCCGAGGACTCCGCTGCCAATGGCGGAACTGCCAAACGCAAGCGTACCAGAATTACGAAGAAAGATAATAATAAGGTATATACCGTCAACGGGACCGAAGGCGAGAACCTTGACGTGAATGCCACCAAGCCTGGAAAGGAAAAGAAACCTTCACTCGACTCTCTGTTTGCTGAGGCAGACGCTGCCGAGGCAAAGAAAAAGGATGAGCAGAATGAAGACGCTCCTGCCGTAGCGGAGAAGCCCGCTCCCAAGAAGCGTGGAAGGAAATCGAAGAAGGAATTGGAAGAGATCGCTGCCCGCGAGGCTGCTGAGGCTGCCGCCAAAGAGGAGCTTCAGGAGACTGCTAAGGAACCCGAGACAACACAGCAAGCCGAGGCACCGGTGGCTCCTGAGAAAACAGAGGAGATGCCAAGCAAGAAACAGGGCAATAACCCTGCAGCGGCACAGGATGGTGTTTGGGAAGGCGACCCCGGTGACGGCACAGACTTCATCACCGTCGTGGACATCCCCATCGAGGACGGTGAGGCTATTCCCACACTGGACATCTTCGACCGTCCGATGTCACAGATGGGCACACCTGCCATGGCACCGGAGATGAACAACTATATACCTCCCCGCAGTGCGGCTCCCGTGGAGCGGTACAACTTTGACGACCTGATCTCAGGCAACGGTGTACTGGAGATGCTGCAGGACGGTTATGGTTTCCTGCGCTCCAGCGACTACAACTACCTGTCGTCACCCGATGACATCTATGTGAGTCCGCAACAGATCAAGAGATATGGTCTGAAGACGGGTGACGTGGTGGCATGCACCGTACGTCCTCCCCATGACAACGAGAAATACTTTGCCATGACGGACGTGCAGACCATCAATGGCAGACTGCCACAGGAGGTGCGTGACCGTGTCAGCTTCGAGCACCTCACCCCACTCTTCCCCGAGGAGAAATTCACACTCTGCGGCGACCCCGCGACAACAAACCCCTCCGTCCGCATCGTCGACCTGTTCTCACCAATCGGTAAAGGACAGCGCGCACTGATTGTCGCTCAGCCAAAGACGGGTAAGACCATCCTCATGAAGGATATCGCCAACGCTATCGCTGCCAACCACCCCGAGGCATATATCATGATGCTGCTGATTGACGAGCGTCCTGAGGAGGTAACAGACATGGCACGTACCGTCAACGCTGAGGTCATCGCCTCTACCTTCGACGAGCCTGCCGACCGTCACGTGAAGATTGCCGGCATCGTATTGGAGAAGGCAAAGCGCATGGTGGAGTGCGGACACGACGTGGTCATCTTCCTCGACTCCATCACCCGTCTGGCACGTGCCTATAACACGGTTGCGCCAGCAAGTGGAAAGGTGCTGACTGGTGGTGTCGACGCTAATGCCCTCCAGAAGCCCAAGCGGTTCTTCGGTGCCGCCCGTAACATAGAGAACGGAGGATCATTGACGATTATCGCCACCGCACTGACTGATACAGGCTCTAAGATGGATGAGGTCATCTTCGAGGAGTTCAAGGGTACCGGTAACTCTGAGTTGCAGCTTGACCGCATGCTTGCCAACAAGCGTGTATATCCTGCCGTCAACCTGGTACAGTCGTCTACTCGCCGTGATGACCTGTTGCAGGATCAGACCACATTGAACCGTATGTGGATTATCCGCAAGTTCATCGCAGAGATGAATCCTATCGAGGCAATGAACACGGTGCGCGACAGACTGGTGCAGACACACTCCAACGAGGAGTTCCTGCTCGCCATGAATGGATAAGTAAAATGGAATTAACATATAAAACTAAATAAGCAATGGAAAGAGACAATGCGATTTTTGAGCTCATTGAGAAAGAGCATCAACGTCAACTGAAAGGTATTGAACTGATTGCGTCTGAGAACTTCGTCAGCGATCAAGTCATGGAGGCTATGGGCAGTTATCTGACCAACAAATACGCCGAGGGGTACCCCGGACACCGTTACTATGGCGGCTGTCAGGTAGTAGATGAGGTGGAGCAACTTGCCATCGACCGTGTCTGCAAACTGTTCGGTGCAGAGTATGCCAACGTGCAGCCTCACTCTGGTGCTCAGGCTAACGCCGCCGTACTGCTTGCCGTACTGAAGCCCGGTGATACCTTCATGGGTATGAACCTGGATCACGGTGGCCACCTCTCTCATGGTTCTCTGGTGAACACCAGCGGTATCCTCTATAAGCCCGTAGGCTATAACCTGAACAAGGAAACAGGTCGTGTGGACTATGACGAGATGGAGCGTCTTGCCCTGGAGCACAAGCCCAAACTGATTATCGGTGGCGGCTCTGCCTACAGCCGTGAGTGGGATTACAAACGGATGCGTGAGATTGCCGACAAGGTAGGTGCCCTGCTGATGATTGACATGGCACACCCCGCAGGACTCATCGCCGCAGGTCTGCTCGACAACCCCGTGAAATATGCTCATATCGTGACCTCTACCACTCATAAGACACTCCGTGGTCCCCGTGGCGGTATCATCCTCATGGGTAAGGACTTCGAGAATCCTTGGGGACTGAAGACACCAAAGGGTGTTACCAAGATGATGTCACAGTTGCTGAACTCTGCCGTATTCCCCGGACAACAGGGCGGTCCCCTGGAGCATGTCATCGCTGCTAAGGCTGTCGCTTTCGGAGAGGCACTGAAACCCGAGTTCAAGGAGTGGGCTAAGCAGGTACAGAAGAATGCCAAGGTTCTTGCCGAGGAACTCATCAAGCGTGGCTTCACCATCGTCAGCGGTGGTACAGACAACCACTCTATGCTGGTAGACCTCCGCTCTAAATATCCTGAGCTGACAGGTAAGGTGGCAGAGAATGCTCTCGTTGCCGCAGACATCACTGTCAACAAGAACATGGTGCCTTTCGACAGTCGCTCTGCCTTCCAGACCAGCGGTATCCGTCTGGGTACTCCCGCCATCACCACCCGCGGTGCGAAGGAGGACCTGATGGTGGAGATTGCCGCTCTCATCGAGGAGGTTCTGAACGCCCCCGAGGACGAGCAGGTAATTGCCAGCGTCCGCAAACGTGTCAATGAGCGCATGAAGGACTATCCTTTGTTCGCATACTAAACAAAGAAATACGGGCCGTATCGATTCGATCGGGATACTCATCAAATTACATTGAAAACTGAGTTGTCTCTCTGCCAATGGCGGGCCACATCTCCTCGGAGAAGTTGTAAAACCGGTGGATTACAAAGGTTGAGAGCGCTCTACATCTTTTAACAAAGGAGTTTTCATCACATCCTCGATGCGGCCCTTTTCTTTTTCGTTCATAGTCAAGAGTTCATAGTTGAGAGTTATGTTTTCCGGAATCATAGAAGAGTTTGCCACCGTAGTGGCCGTCAAGAAAGACAGGGATAATATCGATTTCACCCTGCGCTGCTCGTTTGTCGATGAACTGGGTATTGACCAGAGTGTCGCCCATAACGGCGTATGCCTCACTGTGGTCAGCATTCAGGACGGCACCTATACTGTCACCGCCATGAAAGAGACACTGGACCGCTCAAACCTGGGTCTGCTGCAGGTGGGTGACAAGGTGAATGTGGAGCGTTCGATGCTGATGAACGGACGACTTGACGGACATATCGTACAGGGACATGTCGACGAGACAGCCCACTGTATCGCTATGGAAGATGCTAACGGCTCCACCTACTTCACTTTCGAGTATAAAGAAGACAAGGAGATGGCGCTGAATGGCTATTTCACAGTGGATAAGGGTTCCGTAACTGTCAATGGTGTCTCCCTTACCGTATGTAATCCTACCAGGAACACCTTCCAAGTAGCAATCATCCCATACACCTTCGAGCATACCAACTTCTGCGACATCAAGGTGGGCAGTGTGGTAAACCTGGAATTTGACATCATTGGGAAATATATTGCCAGGCTACAACAGCTGAAATAGGAACATCCCCTATATATAATAAGGTGGAAAGAGGGCTGCACACATCAACGAATTTATCTTTTTTCAAAAAAAAGTGCTAATAAATTTTCGTTTCACGCTGAAAATCAGTATCTTTGCAGTCCGAAACAGAAAACATCAATACAAGTAAATAAATTTAGAGTAATATATCAAGATGACAAAAGCAGACATTATCAATAAGATTGTTGAAGACACGGGCCTTGCGAAAAAGGACGTCGCTGCCACAGTGGAGGCATTTATGGAAGAGATTCGTCAGAGCATGGCCGTACGTAAAGAGAACGTATTTCTGCGTGGGTTCGGAACATTTACCGTGAAACACCGTGCCAAGAAGACAGCACGCAATATCTCCAAGAATACAACACTGGTGATTGACGCTCACGACTTCCCCGCCTTTAAGCCCGCCAAGAGCTTTATCGCAAAAATGAAATAAAACATTAAACATTTTAAATATACAGAATTATGCCAAACGGAAAGAAAAAGAAGGGCCACAAGATGGCTACTCACAAGCGTAAGAAGAGACTGCGCAAGAATCGTCACAAGAGCAAGTAAGTCTTGCCAAGTCTAAAAGGAATGAAAGGAGTGTACTAACAAGTCGTTGGACAAGTTAGTGCACCCTTTCCATTAAAAACAACTAAGTATGAATAGTGAAGTAATTATTGACGTCCAACCAAAAGAGATATCGATCGCACTGCTCGAAGACAAGGATCTGGTAGAATACCAGAACGAGAAACGAGAGGCATCCTTCTCTGTTGGCAACATTTATCTGGGCAAAGTACGCAAGCTGATGCCTGGACTGAACGCATGCTTCGTGGATGTGGGCTCTGAACGCGACGCCTTCCTGCACTATCTCGACTTAGGCACTCAATACAGCTCTTTCGAAAAATACCTCAAACAGGTACAAAGTGACAGGAAACGACTTTTTCCCATCTCTAAAGCCACCCGTCTGCCAGACCTACCCAAAGAGGGAAGCGTACAGAACACACTCAAGCAAGGACAGGAAATATTAGTGCAAGTAGTCAAGGAGCCCATCTCAACGAAAGGTCCACGACTCACCTGCGACATCAGTTTCGCAGGCAGATATATGGTACTGATGCCCTTCCAGGAGAAAGTCTCTGTATCCTCGAAGATTAAAAAAGGAGAAGAGCGTACACGTCTGAAACAACTCATACAAAGCATCAAACCCAAGAACTTCGGCGTTATTGTCAGGACATCCGCTGAAGGAAAGCGTGTCGCTGAGCTTGATGCAGAGATGAAGGTATTGGTAAAACGCTGGGAAGATGCCATAGCAAGAGTACAGAAGGCGACAACGACACCTGCTCTTGCCTATGAGGAGACAGGCAGAGCCGTTGCGATGTTGCGCGACCTCTTCGATCCCACATACGACGGCATCTACGTCAACGACACGGAAATCTTCCAGCAGATCAAAGACTATGTCGGTCTGATCGCCCCTGATAAGAAAGACATCGTCAAGCAGTATACAGGCAATGTACCCATCTTCGACAATTTCAATGTCACCAAACAACTGAAATCTTCGTTCGGACGGACCGTTAACTACAAGCGTGGCGCCTATCTCATCATCCAACATACAGAGGCAATGCATGTGGTTGATGTGAACAGTGGCAACAGGACGCGTGCAGAGAACGGACAGGAGGCGAATGCCCTGGAGGTCAACCTCGGTGCCGCCGATGAGTTGGCTCGCCAACTACGCCTCAGGGACATGGGAGGAATCATTGTGGTCGACTTTATCGACATGAACCTTGCAGAGGACCGTCAACTACTTTATGAACGGATGTGCAAGAACATGCAGAAAGACCGTGCCCGCCACAATATCCTGCCACTGAGTAAGTTCGGACTGATGCAGATAACCCGTCAGCGTGTGCGTCCAGCAATGGATGTCAATGTCGAGGAGACCTGTCCCACTTGTTTCGGCAAGGGGAAAATCAAGTCTTCCATCCTGTTTACAGACCAGTTAGAGAGCAAAATTGACCGCTTAGTCAACAAGATAGGCATCAAGACCTTCTCACTCCATGTACACCCTTACGTCGCCGCCTATATCAACCAAGGCATCGTCTCACTGAAACGACGCTGGCAGATGAAATATGGCTGGGGAATACGGATTATTCCTTCGCAGAAGCTGGCTTTCCTGCAATATGAGTTCTATGACAAGGACCGCCAGTTTATTGACATGCAGGAGGAAATACAAACAAACGAATAAATAACGTCAGGTCATGGTCACCTTGAAAGTTATCTTCTGGATATGCCTCTTCCTGGTATTCTATACCTATCTGGGATATGGCATGCTGCTATGGGCACTGATTAGCATGAAACGGTTGTTCAAAGGAAAACCGCAAAAAGCACAGCTGCCCTCTGATGAGGAACTGCCAGAGGTAACTTTGATGATCTGCGCATACAACGAGCAGGATATTGTAGATGCCAAGATGGAGAATACCCATCAGATCACCTACCCTAAACTGCACGTTGTATGGGTGACTGACGGTTCTAACGATGCTACCAATGAGCGCCTTGCCAAGTATCCTGACGTACAGGTTATCTATTCTCCTGAGCGCCGGGGCAAAACGGCAGCACTAAACCACGGACTCGGAGAGGTGAAGGACGAGCTCATTGTGATGACTGACGCCAACACAATGCTGAACCCTGAGGCAATTCAGGAAATCGTACGCTGCTTCATGGACCCACAGGTCGCCTGTGTGGCTGGCGAGAAACGGGTTGCCGCACGGCATGACGGACAAGCCGCCGCAGAGGGTGAAGGCCTGTATTGGAAATATGAGAGTACCCTGAAACGCTGGGATGGAGAACTATACTCCGCCATGGGTGCCGCAGGCGAGTTATGTGCCATCAGGAGGTCTCTCTATGAGCCCATGCCAGAGAACGCACTCCTCGACGACTTCGTTATGTCACTCCGTATGGTGGACAAAGGATATAAAATTGCGTACACTTCCGATGCCTATGCCATGGAATACGGCTCTGCCGATCTGACAGAGGAATCGAAACGCAAGCGTCGCATCGCCGCTGGTGGACTTCAGAGTATCTGGTGGCTACGTGGCATGATGAACCCCTTCCGCCGACCCTTGGTCGCCTTTCAATTGATATCCCACCGGGTGTTACGTTGGAGTATTACACCTATAGCCCTTCTCTTACTTATACCTTTGAATGTGGCATTAGTGTTTTTAAAAGGAGGCACCATATATTACTGGATATGGCTCCTGCAGATTCTATTCTATTTTGCAGCATTCTTAGGGTACTATCTGGAGAAACATGGTAAGAAAAACAAGTTGCTGTATATCCCTTATTATTTCCTGTTCATGAATTTGAATGTATTTAGGGGAATGGCATATTTAAAAAGTCACAAGAGTAATGGCGCATGGGAAAAAGCAAGAAGAGGGTAAAAAATAATTAATTCTTTTTGCTATTAAAAGTTTTTTTTATATCTTTGCCCAATATTATATACAATTGGCTAGAAGATGAATCAAGACGAGTGTGAAATACTTCTGCAAAAAATAGCAGAAGCAAATGCAAAGTTAGATGCGGCAAATCAGAAGCTATTTGCTGCAAATAACAAATTGGCTGAATATGAGTCAAAAGCCAAAGAAGCGGAGAAAGCAAGCAAGATGAAGTCACTCTTTCTTGCCAATATGAGTCATGAGATCCGTACTCCGCTTAATGCCATCGAAGGTTTCTCACGAGTTATGTGTGAGACTGACTCTCAGGAAGAGCGGACCAAATACATGGAGATTATCGAAAGTAACAATGCTCGTCTACTGACTCTTATCAACGAGATTCTTGATTTATCAAGAGTAGAGTCCGGTGAAGTCGTCATCAAGAAGACAATGACAGATTTGAATGAGCTCTGCAGGAATCTCATGTATACCTTTAAGTTCAGATGCCCGGAAACAGTACAGATGAACTGGACGAAGCCCAATATGGCTGTGACCTTAAATACAGATGCCAACCGAGTCACTCAGGTCTTCTCCAATTTGATTAGTAATGCACTGAAACACACCTCAAAAGGCAGTATTACTTATGGCTACCGGATGGTGAGCGATGGTCAGGAGGTAGAATTCTTCGTATCTGACACTGGCTCTGGCATATCCCCAGAGGACATCAATGACATTTTCAAGACTTATGTGTCAAAGGATGCCGAAACCAGTCAGAACGGATATGGATTAGGTCTGCCACTTAGCAAGATTATCGTCGAGAAACTGGGTGGCACTATCAGTGTCTCATCCACTTTAGGGGAGGGTTCCACCTTCCGGTTCAAACTCCCCTTTGAAGGAACTATTGGCGGTGTATCCAAGAACACGCGTATCACCACTAATTCCAGGACCATACGAGTCAGCACCCGCACTGATGTTTCTAATGCGCCGTTAATTCTGGTTGCAGAGGACGAAGATAATAATTTTGAGCTGGTCAAGGTTGTATTATCCAAGCGTTACCGTCTGTTACGTGCCCATAATGGCATTGAGGCTGTAACCCTTTGCGAGGACGAGCATCCTGACTTAATTCTAATGGATATCCGCATGCCAGACATGAACGGACTCGACGCAACCCGCATTATCAAAGAGGTAAACCATGATATTCCTGTTATCGCATTAAGCGCCTATGCCTTCGACGAGAACATCAAAGAGGCAAAGGAAGCTGGATGCAACGAATTCATGGCAAAACCTTTCCGTGTAGAGGACTTGCTGGATAAGATTCAGAAATACTTGAAAATATAATACTTTATGGGAAAACTTGCTGTATACAAGTATGTAGCCATGATGTTCCTCGTGCTACAACTAATCGTATCCGCCTATACATTCTTAGGCTTGTTCGGTGGTGATGTCAATCCTGTGGGCAATATGGCACGAGCTATGGTTGTATACATTCTCCCCATTCTGATAATACTTAATTTCATCTTACTTATTTACTGGTTGGTCCGCAAACGTTGGATAATCTCCATTCTTCCTTTGGTCACCATCCTTTGCTGCATCCCATATATAGGCACTATTATCCAGTTCCGCTCTGTGGATGAGAAAATTGGCGACGCACAGAAAGGAATTAAGATTGCGACCTATAACGTGGCAAGATTCAACAGAGAGACCTCCGGTTTCCTGGCACAAGACATTCTCGCAGAGATGAAAAGACAGAAGGTAGACATCTTCTGTATTCAGGAGTATATGGAGAATGGTGGAGATGTCAATAACACAACATCTTACAAAGAATATTTCCCTTACGTATCCTTGGCAGGAAGAGACGTGGCAGTGTTCAGCCGTTATCCTATCAAGAAAATGAAGCCATTTCTCTTTGAAGACTCCAACCAAGCGGGAATGTATGTTGACATAGATGTCAATGATCAAGTTTTTCGTATTTTCAATGTACACTTAGAAACTACCGGTATCAACCGCACCATGTACAAAGCAGGGAAATTAGAGGCACAAGGATATGATGTCAGCAAAAACCGAGTATTGAATGCCGTCTATGGCAACTACTCCTTAGGTATGATGTTCCGTGCTGTTCAAGCTAATATCATTGCTAATGAGATACGTTCTTCCGAGAAACCATGTATCGTATGCGGTGACTTCAACGATGTCCCCTACTCTTATGTCTACAAGACAATGTTAGGCGATTTGGTTGATGGGTTTAAGGAATGTGGCGGTGGATACATGGGCACATTCCGTGGCAAGAAGAATGTACGAATCGATTATATCTTCCACAGCCAGACTCTTAAAGGACTGAATTATTATAAGACAGACCTGACGTACTCAGACCACTATCCTGTTTTCATGAAGTTGGAGACACCACAATAAACAAGACATCCCAACCGACTGGTTGGGATGTCTTGTTTATACAATTTTGAATCTTACCCTGAACGACCGTTCATTCTCATCCCAGTTGGTACCAAGCATCTCGAACCGTCCGATTTGACTTGTGGAACGGACATGTTTCCCTATACACGGACAGACATCATAGTCACCGATACGTACAAGTCTAATCGTCTCTGACGCATCATCAGGCAAGCGATCAAGAGAGATTCCCTCTGGGAGACTTTCCTGAGTCACGAATTCAAAAGTTACCGGAAGGTCCTCTTCGATAAGATCATTCATGCACCGCTCTATCTCCTTTTCTTCCTGACGCGTCGGCTTGTGGTCGATATGGAAACTCATCTTACTCTTTTTACGCTCGATATGTGCATTATACGAACGCTCACACCCAAACAGACGTATCATGGTCTGGTTCAAAAGATGCTCCGCCGTATGGGCAGGCGGGAACTCCTCTTTGTGATGTTCATTTAAGATATAGTCATCCATAACCTATTCTATACTAAACTTTAAATTTCAAGACATACGCTCCACGAGCATCCATTGTCAGACGGATGCAAGCATCACGCTTCAGTACAGTATCCTCTTTCTCCTTAGTTAACAAGTCGGTCACAGGATAGGTCCCTTCCTCTATCTCCAAATAGTCAAAGGCATGCGCAGGAATCTTCACATCAACAGCAACAGCATAGTCGTCGAAATTGACAGCCACCAAAAGCAGGTCTTTACCTGCTTTACGGAGGAAGGCATACTGTCGTTCCATCTGTGGATTCACATACATCAAGTCGAAGAACACACCCGCCTTGACAGCCTTTTCCTTCCGGGCAATCTGCATCACCCGCTTATGGATGTCGAAAAGCGACTTCTCCTTGGTCGTCAGTTTCTTCTCAGAAGCACGACACAGGGTGTCAATGCTCCAATAATCAAAAATAGTGGTGCGACCATCATTACCACTGAAGCCCTCCTTATCCATACCATGCTCACCATACTCCTCTCCAGCATATAGCATGAAGGGGTTCTGTTGCATCAACAGGGAAACGATCATGGCTGGTACACCTTTCACTCCATCTGCTGCAAAGAAATCACTACCGATACGTTGCTCATCATGATTCTCCAGGAAATAAAGCATATGGTCACGGATGTCATCCGTCTGCTGCCAAGCCCCACTGATAGCAGCAGCAGGAGCCTGATGGCAGATGACGGCACGCATAGTGTCATACATTCCGACCTTGTCATAAAGCCAATCGAAACCAGAAGCGATATAATGGCGATACTCGCTGGGATTATACACTTCACCCACAAAGACTATATCCTTGTATTTCTTCTTGACAATTGTAGTGGCATATGCCCAGAAGTCGGCTGGCACCATCTCCGCCATATCACAGCGGAAACCGTCGATACCCTTCGATGCCCAGAATAACAGGATGTCTGTCATTTTCTTCCAAGTATCGGGAATCGGATTGAAATGACCAATACCACCAGCGTAATAGTCTACGCCATAGTTCAGCTTGACCGTTTCATACCAGTCGTTTTTGCCCGGTGCATTGTCGAAATGGTCGTTTCCCGTTGCCTTGGCAGGCTCCTCGTTATAAGGGGTCTCTTCTCCATGATAGAGGTCGAAATAGGGTGTAAAACGTTGTCCGGGGCAATAGTAGAAGTTATTCGTTACAGGATTGAATCCATTACTGGTATCATCATCCTCACCCAAATCCTTCACACCCTTCGGTTTACAGATAGAGTGATACTGGCGGGCAACATGATTGGGGACAAAGTCGATGATGACTTTCAGTCCTGCATCATGTGAGCGCTCCACCAGCTGTTCGAACTCCTGCATCCGCTGGTTGACATCCACCGCCAAGTCAGGATCTACGTCATAATAGTCAGTAATGGCGTATGGAGAGCCAGCCTTTCCCTTAACGACAGCAGCATGTTGACGGGGGATTCCATAGGCGGTATAGTCAGTGGTAGACGCATGACGGATGACACCCGTATACCATATATGACTCACGCCCATCGTTGCCAAGTCTTTCAGCACTTTCGGGGAAAAGTCGGCGAACTTACCGCTGCCATTCTCCTCAAGGGTACCATTCTCCTGACGTGTTGTGTTCCTGTTGCCATAAAGACGAGTGAACACTTGGTAGATAATGACTTTCTCCATACCCTCCAACTGTAAAGTTTAATTACTCAATGCCATGAGCAGACACCTCTTTGTTGATCTTGCCGATCATACCCTGCAGTGCTTTTCCCGGACCACACTCTGTGAAGTCGTCAGCACCATCGGCAATCATATTCTGCACACACTGTGTCCAGCGTACAGAACTTGTCAACTGAGCAATCAGGTTAGCCTTAATCTCCGCAGGGTCTGTATGAGGTTTGCCATCCACATTCTGATAGACAGGGCATTTTGGAGTCTGGATCTCTGTTTTTTCAATCGCTGCCTGCAACTCGTCCTTGGCAGGCTGCATCAGTGGAGAGTGGAAAGCACCACCCACCTTCAAAGGCAATGCACGCTTTGCGCCAGCGGCCTTCAACTGCTCACAGGCTTCGTTAATGGCATCGATATCACCGGAAATCACTAACTGACCAGGATTGTTATAGTTAGCACATACCACAACATGTCCCTCACGGTTGATACCTGCACAAACCTCCTCTACCTTCTCGTCGGGCAAACCAATGATAGCAGCCATCGTAGAGGGCTGTGCCTCACAAGCTTTCTGCATAGCCATGGCACGGGCATAAACTAATTTCAGACCGTCCTCAAAACTCAGGGCACCAGCAGCAACCAGTGCAGAGAACTCACCCAGTGAATGACCAGCAGTCATCTCTGGCTGGAACTTGTCACCCATACAGATAGCGGAGATGACAGAATGAAGGAATACGGCAGGCTGTGTCACTTTCGTCTGTTTCAAGTCCTCGTCAGTTCCTTCAAACATGATGTCTGTGATACGATAGCCCAGGATATCATTGGCTTTCTCAAAAAGTTCTTTCGCTGTAGCGTTGTTATCGTAGAGGTCTTTACCCATTCCTACGAACTGTGCTCCCTGTCCGGGAAAAACAAATGCTTTCATTTTCTTTCTTATTGATTAATTTTATTGATACATTATTATATTGGGTGCAAAGGTACTAATTTTTTTGTTAAGTAAAGAATATTTGGCAAAACATTTGGTATTATCATAGAATTTCCCTATCTTTGCAGATTAGAATCTACTAAATAAATTTTATAAGTATGTTATCACAACAAGACCTAAAACAACTTGCCCAGAAGGGTATCAGTGAAGCACAGATTGAGCATCAGCTCGGTCAGTTCAAGACAGGCTTTCCTTTCCTGAAACTGGAGGCTGCAGCCAGTATCGAACGTGGTATCGTGGCTCCTAACGAGGATGACCGCAAGAAGTATGTCAAGGCTTGGGAGCAGTACAAGGCTGCTGGCAAGCGTGTTGTAAAATTCGTGCCAGCCAGTGGTGCTGCCAGTCGTATGTTCAAGGACATGTTTGCCTTTGTCGATGCTGACTATGACGTTCCTACCACTGATTTCGAGAAAAAATATTTTGACAACATCGAGAAGTTTGCCTTCTATGGTGAGCTGGATGCTGTCTGCCAGAAGAATGAGGGCAAGGACATCAAGGCACTCATTGCCGAGGGTAACTACAAGGCTGTGGCTGCCAATATGCTGAAAGCAGAGGGACTAAACTATGGTCAGCTGCCAAAGGGTCTCCTGCTCTTCCACAACTACCCCGAAGGTCCTCGTACCCCAATGGAGGAGCACTTGGTAGAGGGTGCCCTTTATGCTGCCTCTAATGGTGAGGCGCATGTTCACTTCACCGTGAGTCACGAGCACATGGAGCTCTTCAAGCAAAAAGTAGCTCAGAAGGCTGATGGCTATGCGAAGAAATACGGCATCAAGTACGATATCTCTTTCTCGGAACAGAAGCCCTCTACCGACACTATCGCTGCTAATCCTGACGGTACTCCGTTCCGCAACAGCGACGGTTCTTTGTTGTTCCGTCCTGGCGGGCATGGCGCATTGATTGAGAATCTGAACGAGATCGAAGCTGATGTTATCTTTGTAAAGAATATCGATAACGTTGTGCCCGACCGTCTGAAACCTGAGACCGTAGAATGGAAACAGATCATCGCCGGTGTCCTTGTTACCTTGCAGGAGAAAGCCTTTGAGTACCTGCGTTTGTTAGATACTGGCACGTATACCCACGAGCAGATTGAGGAGATAATCCGTTTCGTACAACAGGATCTTTGCTGTCGCAAGGCAGACATCAAAGACTTGGAGGATGCCGAACTCGTTATTTATCTGCGCAAAAAGTTGAATCGTCCAATGCGTGTCTGTGGTGTTGTGAAAAATGTAGGTGAGCCAGGTGGCGGTCCGTTCCTGACATACAACCAAGATGGCACCGTATCCCTACAGATCCTGGAAAGTTCACAGATCGACAAGTCAAACAAGGAGTATATGGAAATGTTCACCAAGGGCACTCACTTCAATCCTGTAGATCTGGTTTGTGCTGTGAAGGACTACAAAGGCAACGCTTTCGACCTTCCTAAATATGTGGATCCCACAACAGGCTTTATCTCCCAGAAGTCAAAGAACGGCAAGGAGTTGCAGGCACTGGAGTTGCCGGGATTGTGGAACGGTGCGATGAGTGACTGGAACACTATCTTCGTAGAGGTTCCACTTGGTACATTCAACCCAGTGAAGACTGTCAACGACCTGCTTCGCGAGCAACATCAATAAGTCAATACAATATGAAGAAGCTTATAGTTTCACTACTCTTTGTCACAATGTTTGTCAGCTGCCAGCAACAGAACTATGACGAGCAGAAACAACGTTGTATTAACTTCATAGAGAAAGGTGAGAAGTTCACACAAGTCGCTGCTTCGGCAAGATATAACATCTGGTCCGAAAAACTAAATCCCGCATTGAATGACGAGAAAAAGCAGAAGGAGATGGAAGATGTCTATGCGCAAAACAGTCAGGAGGCAAAACATTATCTTGACTCTATTAACACAGAGACAAAATCATTAAAGGATATTGATGTTGATTGGTATAACGACATCATTCTCCTAAGAGCTTCTTTAGAAGAACATTACAATCTTCTCAACACCGAGTCAACCTCGTTAGAGCACTACTGGGGAAAGCACAAGATCCTGCAATCTGAGATTGACAACAACATAGCATCTTTCAAACAAAAGTACTTGAAGAACCTATAAAAAGAAAAACGAGGAAGTCTGACTTCCTCGTTTTTCTTCTACTCAAAGATCTGTTCCATATCCTCTTCTGCCACATCTTCTAAACCAGACTCGTCATACTGGCAAGGATTATAACCTTCAGGTAAGTCAAAGACAGCCTTTCCATTATAACCAAGACGCTTATCGGCATAGACACGCTTCATATAATAAGCCCATACAGGAAGGGCACCAGCAGCACCTTGTCCCATACTTGTCATGGTAAAGTGGATGTCTCTATCCTCACCTCCTACCCAGCAACCACTGACCAGTGTCGGTGTGATACCCATAAACCATGCGTCGCTGTTATTATTCGTTGTACCCGTTTTACCTGCGATATCCCCAGGAATATTATACTTATAGCGTAAACGCCCAGCGGTACCACCATCCACAACAGCCTTCAGCATATAAAGCATCTTATGGGCACTCTCCTCACTAATCACCTCATTCATACGAGGTTGGAATTCTGCAATAGTATTTCCCTCATTATCCGCAATACGTGTTACGAACATGGGGGATGTGCGAATACCATGATTGACAAAAGTTGTATAAGCACTCACCATTTCTCCTACCGTAATATCACACGGTCCAAGACAGAGAGCCATTGAGGGATGAATCTCCGGGTTGTTGATACCATATTCATGCAACAAAGTGACGAAAGCCGATGGATTAAGTTTGCTCATCAGATAAGCCGATATCCAGTTGTTAGATTGTTGAAGACCCCATTTCAAGGTAACCATCTCACCATAATGAGCACGACTGCCGTTTCGGGGAGTCCAGGCACGTCCGCCAACAATATAAGTCTCTTGCACATTGGGAGCGACATCACAGGGTGAGTAGCCATTTTCCATCGCCAAAGAATAGAGGAATGGCTTGATGGTCGATCCCACTTGACGACGACCTTCCATACACATGTCATAAGCAAAGTGCATGAAGTCAAGTCCACCTAAATAAGCCTTCACATGACCGTTCTGCGGACACATACTCATAAAACCGCAACGCAGGAATGACTTATAGTAGCGGATAGAGTCAAGCGGTGTCATAATGGTATCCTTCTCACCACGATACGTGAATACGGACATCTCCGTCTTGGTATTGAAAGAGCGTTTAATCTCTTCTTCCGAGGCTCCTGACTCTTTCAGAACCCTATAACGCTCACATTGCCGAACGGAGCGCATCAGAATCTTATTAATCTGCTCTGCTGACAGATTACCAGAATAAGGAGCACTCTTACGACCACGATTCTCCTTGTCAAAGGCTGGCTGTAGATATTTCACGATATGTTCACGGGCCGCTTGCTCGGCATACTCCTGCATACGGGAATCTATCGTTGTATACACCTTCAGTCCATCGGTATATACATTATAATTATCACCATTGCGCTTCCGGTTCTTATTACACCAGCCATACAGCGGGTCTGTCTCCCAGTTGATGGAGTCCTGATGATATTTCACCATATTCCATGAGGGATAGTCTGTACGCTCCGGTTTCTTTGCCATCATATAACGACGCAGGAAATCACGGAAATAGACAGCGACTCCATCTTTATGGTCTGAGACATGGAAATTCAGTTCCAATGGCTCTGCGGAATATTTTTGATAATCGGCTTCAGAAAGATAGCCTGCCTTAACCATCTGCCCAAGGACGACATTACGACGTTCACGACTTCTGTCACGATAACGAACAGGATTGTAGTACGATGGATTTTTACACAAACCGACGAGTGTTGCCGCCTCATTGACAGTCAGTTCTCTCGGCTCCTTTCCGAAATAGGTGTTAGATGCCGTTTTGATTCCCACAGCGTTATGGAGGAAATCAAAGTAGTTGAGATACATCGTGATAATCTCATCCTTGGTATAGTTTTTCTCCAACTGTACAGCAATAACCCACTCAATAGGCTTCTGGAGCAGTCGCTCCATCACACTATGCGCCGTACCGGAATAGAGCTGCTTAGCGAGCTGCTGGGTAATAGTGGAACCACCACCTGCACTTTTCTGACGAAAGATACCACGTTTGACAATTGCACGTCCTAAAGCGATGAAGTCAATACCGGAATGATCATAGAAACGCACATCCTCTGTTGCCACCAAAGCTTTTATCAAGGAAGGAGACAACTGGGAGTAATCCACTAACACACGATTCTCACGGTTATAATTCCATGTTCCCATAATTTTCCCATCAGAACTATAAACCTGTGTCGCATATCTGTTGATAGGATTCTGCAACTCTTCAATGGGAGGCATATACCCTATCCAACCATTATTAATAGCCCAAAAAGAGAAAGCCGCAGTCAGCACCGAAGCCCCCAAAAGAGCCCACAAAACATATACTATTCCTTTCTTCATTGCCTGTGCCTATATATAATTGGCGATGCAAATATACTGCTTTTTATTGATTCTATGAAATTTTTGTCACATTTTCAACCAAAAATACCCAAAGTCAAAAAACTGTTAACACTCTTAATCTTTATCGAAGTTTTAAGGAATTATTTCTACTAACTCAAAATAATTATCTATTTTTCTTCCTTATTTCCTGGATTCTTTCTACTTTTGCACCATCAAAATGAACAAAAACAAAAATGAAAATAGGTATTAAGATGAAAAGAATCTTTCTAATGATGTCCCTCTTTTTCCTGACAAGCATGATGTTCGGACAAAAGAAATGGACATTGCAAGAATGCATCGACTATGCGATGCAGAACAACATTACCCTGCAACAGGCGAGACTGCAGAAACAGACAGCGACTGAGACTCGGAAACAGTCGCAGGCGGCATTGTTTCCTTCTCTCTCTGCCTCCACTAACCAAAGTGTGGGTTACCGGCCTTGGCTGGAAACTGGTACGACGACTGTGACCAATGGTACCGTCAACAACAAGGTCACCAAGACTTATTACAATGGAACCTATGGCATCAATGCCTCATGGACTGTGTGGAACGGAAATCAGAACCGCAATCAGGTGAAACTTAACAAGGTTGCGGAAGAACAAGCTGACCTGGATATAGCAGAGACTGCCAACTCCATCCAAGAGCGCATCGCACAGCTCTATGTGCAGATTCTTTATATGAGTGAGGCCATCCATGTCAATGAGGAGAGTTTAGCGACCAGCAAGAAGAACGAACAACGTGGTAAGGAGTTCGTTGAAGTGGGCAGGATGTCAAAGGCGGACCTTGCGCAACTCACCGCTCAATATGCCACCGACGAATACAACCTTGTAGAGGCGAAAAGCAATCTTGCCAACTACAAATTACAACTCAAGCAACTGCTGGAGATAACGGGCGAGGAAGACTTTGACATCGCGATTCCCGAAGCCTCTGACGAACAGGCTCTCGCAGAGATTCCCGGACTGGGAAGTGTCTATGAGAAGGCACTGAGCCAACGACCGGAAATCCAGAACGCCAAACTCAGTCTGCAGTCGAGTGACCTCCAGATGAAAATAGCAAAAGCCGGTCACATGCCTACCGTCAGCCTTACAGGAGGTGTTGGCACCAATACCGCATCAATGAGCTCAAACAAATGGGGCAGTCAGATAAAGACTAATTTCGATGCCTCCATAGGTGCCTCACTCAGTATTCCGATCTTTGACAACCGTAAGACGAAGACCGCTGTTAATAAAGCACAGATACAGCGTGAGCAGGCTCTCCTGGATATTCAGAACGAGCAGAAGCAACTTTACTCCACTATTGAGGGTTTCTGGCTGGATGCCAATACCAACCAACAAAAGTTCAAGGCTGCCCAGAGTTCTGTAGCCAGTGAACAGGCAAGTTACGATCTTTTGTCGGAGCAGTTCCATGTCGGACTGAAGAACATCATCGAACTGATGACTGGTAAAGACAAACTGCTCAAGGCACAACAGAATAGATTGCAGAGCAAGTACATGACAATCCTGAATCAGCAACTCCTGCGCTTCTATCAGGGAGAAACATTGAAAATTTAAAATAAAAAGAAATATGAAGAACAAGAAAATCTGGATAGGTGTGGGTGTTGTCGCCCTCCTGATCCTTGTTTACTTCCTATTCTCGGGAGGAAAGAAAGAAGAGAAAGTCTCGTTTGAGACAGCAAAAGTCGAGAAGAAGAACATACACACCAGTATCACGGCAACAGGTACCATCGAGCCTGTCACCTCCGTGACGGTGGGTACCCAGGTCAGTGGTATCGTGTCAAAACTTTATGTAGATTACAACAGTGTGGTGAAGAAAGGGCAGATCATCGCTGAACTCGACAAGACAAACCTGACCAGTGAACTGAACACGGCAAAAGCAAATCTTGCATCAGCACAAAGCACCCTGGACTACGAGAAGGCAAATCACGACCGGTACAAGACACTTTTTGACAAAGGACTGGTCAGTGCCAACGACTATGAGAACGCACGTCTCTCTTATGAGAAGGCACGTCAGACGGTGACCTCATCCCGTGAGAGTGTGCGTAAGGCACAGACCAACCTTGGCTATGCCACCATCACCTCACCTATTGACGGCGTGGTACTCTCCAAGTCCGTGGAGGAAGGTCAGACCGTTGCCGCCTCTTTCAATACCCCTGAGCTCTTCACTATTGCCCAGGACTTGACCGACATGCGGGTGATTGCCGATATCGATGAGGCAGACATTGGCGGGGTAAAAGAAGGACAGCGTGTCACCTTCACGGTTGACGCCTTTCCAGAGGACTCTTTCGAGGGACAAGTCACTCAGGTACGCCAGCAGGCAACCACAGAAAGCAATGTGGTGACCTACGAGGTGGTGATCTCTGCTCCTAACAAGGATCTGAAGCTCAAACCCGGTCTGACAGCTAATGTCACTATCTACACACTGGAGTTGAATAACACCCTTGCCGTTCCTTCCAAGGCATTACGCTTCACACCCAATGAGGCTTTACTCAGCAAGGGAGAGCAAATAGCAGACTGTGAGGGCGACCATAAGATATGGACGAAGGAAGGTAACACTTTTAAGGCATATAAGGTGGAAACAGGTACCAGCAATGGTATACTGACAGAGATCAAGAGTGGCATCAAGGAGGGAACAGAAGTACTTGTTGATTTCAATATCTCAGGTGGAGAAACCCCAGAGGGTGAGCAACAGGCTACCAACCCGTTCATGCCACGTCCACGTAACAACAAGAACAACCAGAATCAGAAAAAGTAATACAATGAAGTCAGAAGACAATAGGAAAGTCGTCATCGAACTGCAGAACGTGAAACGCTACTTCCAGGTGGGCAGTGAGACGGTGAAGGCATTACGTGGTGTCTCATTCAAGATCTATGAGGGTGAGTTTGTCACCATCCAAGGAACCTCTGGCTCTGGCAAGTCGACCCTGTTGAACCAGCTTGGCTGTCTGGACACTCCCACCAGTGGGGAGTATTTCCTTGACGGAGTCTCTGTCCGCACGATGTCGAAGACGCAGCGTGCTCATCTGCGCAATCAGAAGATAGGCTTTGTGTTCCAGAACTACAACCTGTTGGCGAAGACCACCGCTGTGGAGAACGTGGAACTACCACTGATGTATAATAACAAGTACGATGCCAAGCAGCGTCGCGCCGCTGCCATTAAAGCATTAGAGGCTGTAGGGCTGGGTGACCGCCTGGAGCATAAGTCCAACCAAATGTCTGGAGGACAGATGCAGCGTGTCGCTATTGCCCGTGCCTTGGTCAACGACCCCGCCGTACTCCTCGCTGACGAGGCGACAGGTAACCTTGATACCCGTACCTCTTTTGAGATGCTGGTACTTTTCCAAGAATTGTACCGCCAGGGGCATACCATTATCTTCGTGACCCACAACCCAGAGATTGCGGAATACAGCAGCCGTAACATCAACCTGCGTGACGGTAAGATTCGCGAGGACACTATCAATACGAATATCAAATCGGCGGCAGAGGCTCTTGCCGCCCTGCCCAAACCGCAAGACGACTGATAAATCTCGGAATATCGCAATATCGAAAAAATGAATATATTAAATCTTTTCAAAGTAAGCTTCAAGGCTGTCGCCAACAACAAGATGCGCTCCTTCCTGTCCATGTTAGGTATCATCATTGGTGTGGCGGCGGTCATCATCATGATGGCGATAGGACAAGGTTCCAAGGAGAGCATCCGCAAGGAGCTGTCAACGATGGGCACCAACCTGTTGACCATCCGTCCAGGCGCAGATATGCGTGGTGGTGTCCGTCAGGACCCGTCGAGTATGCAGACACTGAAACCTGCCGACTATGAGCGCATTCTCCGCGAGAAGAAATTCGTCACGAAGGTATCACCTGAGGTGACGGCCAGTGGACAGGTCATCTATGGTAATAACAACACCAACACGTCGATGTATGGTGAGTCCACAGAGTATCTGGACATCAAGCAATGGGAGGTTGAGGACGGCGAGTGCTTCACAGACGAGGACATCAAGAAAGCCGCCAAGGTCGTCGTGGTAGGAAAGACCATCGTCACCGAGTTGTTTGGGGATAATATCGACCCTATCGGCAAGACCATCCGCTTTAAGTCGATTCCGATGCGTATTATCGGAGTATTGAAATCGAAAGGGTATAATTCCTGGGGCATGGATCAGGACAACGTAATGATAGCACCCTATACCACCGTGATGAAGCGTATCGCTGCCCAGACGTGGTATTCAAGTATCGTATGCTCTGCTGTCACTGAGGAACTGTCCGATGCCGCCATTGAGGAGTTGACCCAGATTCTGCGTGACAACCATAAGCTAAAAGGGGATGCTGACGATGACTTCACCATCCGCTCACAGGCAGAGATGATGGAGACGATGTCGTCAACGATGGACACAGTGACCCTTATCCTGGTTGTCGCCGCCGCTTTCTCATTACTCGTCGCCGGTATCGGTATCATGAACATCATGCTGGTGTCCGTGACGGAGCGTACCAAGGAGATAGGTCTGCGCATGGCAGTGGGCGCCACGGGACCAGTCATCTCCTTGCAGTTCTTGATTGAGTCCGTACTAATCAGTGTCACTGGCGGACTATTAGGTATCTTAGTAGGCTGTTCGGCAAGTGCAGGCTTGAGTACATTCGGTATGCCCAGCAGTGTTCCTGCATGGAGTATCTATGTCTCCTTCCTGGTATGCGTCTTCATTGGCGTATTGTTCGGATATATCCCTGCCCAGAAAGCTGCCAATATGGACCCCATAGAAGCTATCCGCCATGAATAAGAAGATTGAGATAGTACTGCATATCGCCGCATGGCTGGTGATGTTCCTGTCGCCTATGATTTTCATGAATCAGGGACATGGTGTCACTCCTGTGCAATTCCTGATGATGTGCTCCGTGCCTATTGCCTTTATGATGGTGTTCTACATGAACTACTTATGGCTGACTCCCCATTACTTCGTACCGGGCCGTCACCGTTATTATTTCATCATCAACTTCATTGTGATCATCACGTTAGGCATTGGACTGCACTATTGGATGGAGTACGTACATGCCATCTTTTACCCCGGACCACCAAAAACCAGTTCTTGGAACACCCTCGGATTCATCCTTCGTGACATCTTCAATCTGGTCATCTCCGCTACGATAGCCACACTGGCACGTCTCTCATTCAAATGGTATCGAGCCGACCGCATACGTCGTGACTCTGAGGCGGCTCAGGTAGAGGCTGAGCTGAAGACACTACGCTGGCAGATCAATCCGCATTTCCTGCTGAATACTCTCAACAACATCTATGCACTCACAGCCTTTGACACCCAAAAGGCACAAGAGTCCATACAAGAGCTGTCAAAGATGCTGCGCCACATTCTATATGACAACCAGCAGCCTACTGTTGCCATCACTGACGAAGTGGAGTTTATGAAGAACTATATCCAGCTGATGCGCATCAGGCTCCCAGAGTCGGTGGACATCCGTGCAGACTTCTCCATCCAGAACCCGCAACAGGAAGTCGCCCCTATGCTCTTCGTCTCTCTTATAGAGAATGCCTTCAAACATGGCGTAAGCCCTACCCTGCCCAGTTTTATTCATCTTCAGATGACGGCAGACAGCGAACAGATTACTTTCAATATCACCAACTCCAACTACCCCAAGAATGAGCAAGACCGCAGTGGACATGGAGTCGGACTCTCGCAAGTGCAACGCCGCCTTGATCTCTCCTATCCCGGTCAGTATGTCTGGGAGAGTGGTGTCAGCGACGACGAAAAGACCTTTCAGTCAAGGATCATTATCACGAAACTTCAGAATATCGAATTAAATAAAAAGAAATAATTATGACAATTACCTGCGCTATTATCGATGACGAACCCCTCGCCGCCGGACTACTGAAGAGTTATGTGGAGAAGACTCCTTTCCTCCATCTCATCGGGACCTACGGAAGTGCCATTGAGGCAATGAAAGAACTCAGGACAAGTCCTGTGCAATTGTTGTTCCTGGACATCCAGATGCCTGAACTGTCGGGTATTGAGTTTGCCAAAATTCTACCAAGCACGACAAAAATAGTCTTCACCACCGCCTTCCAACAGTATGCCATTGAGGGATATAAGGTGAATGCCCTCGACTATCTGATGAAACCTATTTCGTATGATGATTTCCTCACTGCAGCCAACAAGGCTCTTGACTGGTTTACTATTGCCCAGAAACAGGAGATCTATGCCCAAGATAGATTTATGTTCATCAAGAGTGACTACAAACTCATCCGTGTCAGCCTGGATGACCTCTTGTACATAGAGGGGCTGAAGGACTATGTCCGTTTCTATCTGGCAGACGGCACACGCATCATGAGTCTGATGAACATGAAGAAGCTGGACGACTACCTGCCCCATCCCGAGTTCCTGCGTACTCACCGCAGCTTCATTGTCCACATGCCTCTCGCTCAACAAATCGACCGTTTCCGCATCGTCTTCGGAGATCAGTTCATTCCCGTCTCAGACTCCTATAAGGAGGAGGTGCAGGAATACCTGGATGTCCACACCTTAGTGTGACGACTATTGCAGAATGACTTTTTTGCCATTGATGATATAGATGCCCTTGGCAAGTCCACGGAGGTTTGTCACATTCGAGCGTACCTTATTACCTCTGAGGTCATAAACATCCATCGGCTTGTCCTGCTGTATCCGCTCTACAGCAGTTGCACTGCCATCCGCATCTATCAGCATCTCATTACTGATTGTGGCACTGCCATTCAGGGTGATGTTAAACAGCACATCATCTGTTGTATGGAAAGGAGCGTTCGATAATGAATAAACCACTACACGGCAAGTGTTCTCGTCCACCATCTGCCATGTCAGCTGGTGATTGCTGGTACTGCTCAGACTAATGTCACCGACAGACTGTCCCTCTG
>Ga0256407_10003402_pt1 | contig 28414 bp, 21 predicted proteins | sample RumenRJG_04DNA_FD_193489 | JGI IMG/M metagenome (GOLD analysis project Ga0256407, IMG submission 193489) | Bovine rumen microbial communities from Lethbridge, Alberta, Canada - RJG_04 | ecosystem: Host-associated > Mammals > Digestive system > Stomach > Rumen | place: Canada: Alberta...
CATCAACGACAACTAATACTGGATTAATAGTAAAATCCGCTTTGGATCAAAATGAATATCCTACGGGAATTAAAGTTACAGATGAGGAGCTAAGAGGTGTTAATTTGGTTCCAAACGAATTTTGTGGCCAATGGAATTATACAATTTATCCAACATCTGATGCATAAGTTATTTGTAGACCATTCCTAAGCGCATCGATTTGGAAATGAAAGTTTTAAGTCCGAACAGTTCAGCATAACCTTGTGAATCATATTGTCGACATCTCGAAATCCATACGCCTGCCGGATTAGCAGTTTTATATATTGTTAGTTGCTTCGATACGTGCGTTGTTGACACGGAGACGTATCGTATTAAGGATATGCTCCTTATGCCGCATGCTCCTCCTCTGCAATTCCACAAATTCAGCGATGCGACAATGACGGACCCACTTTACCCATGCACAGAGTTCCTTCTTGGCCTCGCCGATATCATCGAACTTAAAGATCAAGCGTAGTTTCACTTTAAGCAGATATGATGATATGGACACCTCCCAATCCAACTGCATTTTGCTATAATGGTTAACATTTAAACAAAAAGCAGGAGACGTCCATATCATTATCTCCATTGCAACCCTTTACGTAGATGAACTTTGATCAGAATGCATAGTTCTACGTACTTGTTGGTAAAGAAATCGGCATCATTAACGACCAAGCCATTGACATTCTGCAGTTTTTTGCATAATTTAGTAGTTGAAGTCACTTGGGATATCCCTTTCTGTTTCTTTTTTCAACTATACATTATAGGATTCTAGGTAATTTTCAATCACATAATCAAAACTATGATAATTATATGCCTATCGCCCTGGCACATTATGAAAAGCACACCAAGGCAGAAAGAGAAGTGTTTTCACCTGTGTAGCGAATCGCAATTAGGTTATTTCCAGCAACTAGAACAGCAAAGTGATGTTATATGCCCCCGACACATGCGCCAGAAGCATCTATTTTTATTGCATCAAAACCTTAAAAACTTTCAATTACAAAAAATTCTTACCTGGCAAACCGCATGGACAAATCAATCGCTCTTACATTTTTGGTAATCGCTCCAACTGAAATAAAATCAACACCTGTATCAGCATAGGTACGAATTGTATCGAGGTTAACGTTGCCTGAAATTTCAAGTTTTAACTTGCCGGCATTGATTTTGGCGGCCTCATACATCATCGGCAGTTCAAAATTGTCAAGCATCACGATATCGGCACCGACATCCATTGCAATTCTCAGTTCTTCAAGGTTTTCAACCTCTACTTCAACCTTTTTGCCAGGATTCAACTTTTTAGCAGTTGCCACAGCCTTATCAATACCGCCGCAGGCCATAATGTGATTTTCTTTAATCAGATATGCATCGAACAAACCGATTCGATGATTATGACCTCCGCCTACAGTTACAGCATACTTAAGAAGGTTTCTTAAACCGGGAATTGTCTTTCTGGTATCCAGAAGACGACACCTGGAGCCTTTAAGTTTTTCAACATACTTTGAAACCTCCGTTGCAACTCCCGACAATGTCTGTACAAAATTCAAACATGTTCTTTCCGCAGTTAAAATAGTACGGGACAATCCTGAAACAGTAAACAATTTGCCGTTAGGAGCAACTCTTTCACCTTCTTTTACATGCCATACCAGCTCTACATTACCGCCAAGCTGTTTAAATACCTCATTTACGCAGTCGGTACCGCAGAATACACAATCTTCACGAGTAATAACAGTTGCCACACTTGTCTGGTTTTCAGGAATCAACTGAGCAGTTATATCCAGACTTGCATCCAGTTGACCGCCTAAATCCTCTTTTAAAGCATCACTAACCACTCTACTGATATCAAACTGTAATCTGTTTTCCATTTTTATTCTTATTCCTTCATACGTAACGGTAATTAAATCCAAAACCATGTCATAATTCTTCAATAATGCCAGCAGCCGGGAAATAAAATTCCTCTTTTCATACTGACATCAAATTCATCGCAAAACTTCTATAAACCAGTAAATAACGCTCTGCAGCATCGAACAGCAATTATTATGGATAAAATATGCGATCTGTCGGCAGTACTGAATTATCATTAAGAAACCTATCAGATAAGACGCATATATTAAAGCGATCCGAATTATTGTACCAATAGTGCTAATTTTCACACTATACGGCAAAGTAATCAAACTAAAATTTAATAAATATGCAAATAAAAAACTTCCGAACCATCATATCCGGAAGTTTCATAAACCAACCAAAAGGTCAAATATAACTAGCCAGCCACTATGTCGCGGTATTTCTGTGCAATACCATCCGCTTCTTTATCAATTTCAACAATATTCTCATTCATATTGGATACTTTTTCTGTAATACCCTGAATGGTACTTGACATTTCGGACGATGTCGCAGTCTGTTGTTCGGTAGCCGTAGCAATCTGAATAATTTCCTGGTTCACATCCAAGATCATGGCGGTGATATTATTTAATGTATCCTGCAGTTTTTCCGCCGATGCAGCAACCTCATCCATCTGACCTACTGTTGATTCTATGGATAAACTTGCAGTCTTTGCATCTTCCTGCACATTTGAAATCATTTCACTGATTTCCGTTGTGGACTGAGCGGTTCTTGCAGCCAACGCTCTAACTTCATCCGCAACCACAGCAAATCCGCGTCCATGTTCGCCGGCGCGCGCAGCCTCAATTGCCGCATTCAAAGCCAGAAGATTAGTCTGGGCTGCAATTTCCTGAATGGTGGAAATAATCGAATCGATTTTCTGAGTCTGTTCACTCAGTTTTACGATTATCTGGGCATCTTCCTTGGTCTTTTTGCTATGACCTCTGATATTTGCAACAGTTGACTGCACCACATTCATACCTTCATTGGCAAGATTTCTGGCTTCATCGGAATTTAACGCGGCCTTGTTGCAGTTTTTGGAAATTTCCCCTGAAGTTGAGGACATTTCCTCGGCGGCGGCGGCCGCTGCAATCACCTGAGACAGGACCTCCTCGGAGGATTTAATCAGATGTTCATTTGATCTTTTCTGAAAATCAAATGATTCGTTAATTACAGCGAAAGTTTCATCCTTTCGATCCTGATAGGATGATTTGATTTTATTAAGAATTTTAAACAGTTTATAACCAAGTTCAGAATTCTCAGACAGATAGTCCGAATCATCCTCTTCTATTTTACGTTCAATTCGCGACAGCGATTTGGATGAACATACGAACGAGTTCCAGAATCTGAGTCCGAAAAATCCCACGCAAGCCAGCAGTATCAGCGATACTATCAGCAGAATAACAACAGCGGTCTTTGCACCGCCCATTACCGCCCATAAAGATACTGCTACCGAAATCACAGCCAGGACACACAACAGGGAAATGAAATTTTTCAAAACAACCTCACTATAATCTCAACCAATATTGATCCACAACAACCATAAAGAAACCGATAAAACAATAAAACCTCTGCTTTCACTTATCCTGCTTGTGCGTATCAGGAACACCCTTAACAAACGCAGCCAAATAGAACACTTAAACGCAGCAAAGATCTTTGAAAACAGAAGATCTACAGTTTCATAACAGATCTGCTTTAATATAGAGTATATTGAAATAAAAAAGATAATAATGTGATAGGTTCAAAAATTCTATAAAAAGAATATAAAAAAATTTATAGATATTTCAATATGATAATTTAAAAAAAGTACGCTGAACATCTATGCAAACAATAACAGCCGTCAAGTGTGATGTTCAGCGCAATACATAAATTCAGGTTAAATACATCATTCAGTACAATGCTGAAATCCATACTTAACCGGCAGAATTACAGTTTCTTATGTATTTCCCCGATTTTGTTTTTCACCTCGGGATTGGAATAGGAATCAGAGCTTATACCGTATATCACATACTGAGAATCCTTCAAATCCCTTACTTCATAAACCTTAAATGTCGAGCACCTGCTCATTACATATATACCGTCTGTCAGTTCGGTATCCTCACATAACAGTGTTTTGGCCAGTTCGGATATATATTTGTCCTTGCTGAAATTCTCTTCATGAGGATACTCCGACAGATTAACAGTTATGACTGTTTTTAAAGACTGATTTTCCACCAGCATTGCGGAAGGTTCACTGGAAACCTTGTTGACAATCCAGTCCTGATACGGATTGTCAATATAATTTTTGTCCAGGAATGCCAGGGCTTCCTTTTCATAACTCAGATCCGACAGTTCATCTCCCACTAAATAAACCTGAACATATCTTAATAGTTTTGCATCAGTATTCATCTCATCGCTGCCGGAAGCATCTATTCTGGCATAGACATTTTGTTTTATATTTCCGATTTTACAGTTCCGCACAATAAAAGATTCATTTTTATCGGCAAAAACCGGTTTGTCGCATTTGTTGATTTCAGACATATGTGTTACATCCTGCACAACATCTTTATAATCAACCTTGCCAATGCTCAGCACAAGCCCCTTATCGGAATTAATTTCTGCATAATGATCATCAATTTTGAGCAATTCCCAGTCGGCAGCCATGCAATTCACGCAAATCAGCGCCGACAAACCAGCAGCAAACAATCTATTCATAAATCACCCGTATATAATCAAAAATATAAATATCTTGAACCCGTAACAACACAGTTTTTTAACCTAATGCACTGTGCAGCATTTTCAACCCGGTAATAATCATCATTATGCCGAACAGTCTCTTTAAAAGAACAGGATTGATCCTCCTGTTGATTTTTACTCCTAAAGGTGCACATAAAGCAGAAAACGGCACAATGCAGAAAACGGCCAGAAAACTGATTTTTCCAACAAAAAGGAGATCTGCCGGAATACCGGGGTGCTCGGAAAAAATCAGCGTGCTTATTGCACCCGGTAAACAAATAATCAATCCTATGGATGATGCTGTTCCTATTGCTTTGCGGGCAGGAACATTAAAAGCCGTCAGTAACGGAACAGAAAGAGTTCCGCCACCTATACCAAGCATTACCGAAAAAAATGATACAAAAACAGCAATAAGGCTCTGTCCTGCCATCCCGGGCAATGACTCTCTTAGAGGAGGAGCCTTTGCTCTTAACAGCATGTTCAGACTTGCCGTTATAATTATAAATCCGAACAAAATTGTAAGCCAGGTTCCGCCGTATCTGGCTGATACAAGAGTTCCGGCAATCACACCGGCAATCAAAATCGGAAACCAGCGTTTTAAAATTGATAATTCAATATTATCCTTCCGGTAGTGTGACAGACATGATGACAGAGATGTAGGAATCATACACATCAGTGATGTTGCTGTCGCAATGGTGATTGCGATATCGGGCTCGATGTGAAAATAATTCTCTAGCAGAAAAAATATTACTGGAACAAATATTATTCCTCCGCCGACACCCAGAAGCCCTGCCAGAAATCCGGCAAAACACCCGCTGACAGCTAAAATTGCAATTATAGTAACTATCTGGTACATAACTACTCTCCATGCTGTATTCCGGCTTTGAACCGGAAATTCATTGAACAAATCACTGTTTTAAACATTACCGACGGCATACTAAAGCTTCTTCACTTCAACATTCGCCGCCATCTTGTTTTTGTCTGAAATATTCTGTGCCGCAACTTCCTGCTTTTCCTCCTCATGATTTGAAAACAAGTCCAGAAACATAAAATATCCGGAGTACAGCATAAAGCAGCTGCTTACGGCATCCTTCAAATCCTCCAGCAATATTCTTACCGGCATATTTGAAACGGAATTTATAACTTCCACCAGAAGGAAATTGTACAGAACTATGATTACACACAAAGAAATGCCGAAACTGAACAAAGGCAAAATATTTTTTAAACTGAAAGCGGCTTTAAACGATAAGGCATACATATTGATTCTTTTGTATTTAAGATCTTCATAGCACAATGTGCAGAAATACGGAACCAGCCAGAAATAACAGAATACAATTAAGAAGATAATCAGAAAAATCTCTATGGCAATAACCAGCTGCTGTGTAAGCATTGCGATCTTTCCCAGATCGACGTTCGGGAAAATTTCCCTGAAAGCTCCGAAATCAAACTGTTTTGCCCCCATATTGGATATAACTTCCTCCAGCTGTTTAAGCGCTGCAGGAGATGACAGTCTTTCAGTCACCATCTGGAGCTGCTCTATATTTTCCTGATTGAAAAAACCTTTATAGTAAAGGAAAATCATGGAAACAATAAGAGTAACAATAAAACCGATGCAGAACAGAATACCTGAAGTCATCAGTCTGCGCACGTACGGAGGTCTGAATCCGGCAAAAAGGCTTATCAGGTGGTCCTGTCGGTTTCTTGAATTATACAGATTCAGGATTACTGTCCCCAGAATGCAGAAGTACATTACGTACAGTACGTTTAACACAGGCATCCTGGCAGAAAACAGATCTATGCAGGAGGTTATTACAAAAACACTCATGACATTTAATCCGAACAACCGGTAATTTTTTACAATTTCCTTAAAACCTTTTGTCACCCATTGAATGGACTGATCAAGTGTCACTTTATTCATATTGGGATTAAAAATCATATAAATTCCTTATTTTTCTAATGTTATACCTGCACTGACAAATTAGTACTGCATTCTGTCTGCAACTGCCTATCTCAGACCGCTCGGTATTTCAAAATTCCGGTTTTCTATTTCACCTTCAGTTTCCACAACCTCAGCATGGTAATTTTCCTTAATATATCCGACAACCTGATCTATCAGAACATCTGGCGCGGAAGCTCCGGCTGTAATACCTATATTTTCTGTCTGCTCATCAAACCAGCTGTCCTGTATCTGGGAAATATCATCTATCAGATAGGCTCTGCATCCGTGTGAAGAAGCAAGTTCCCTCAGACGGTTTGAATTCGATGAATTAACCGAACCGACCACAATGAATAAATCAACCTTCTCGGCAAGATTGTTTACGGCATTCTGTCGTGCCTGGGTCGCATAGCAGATATCATCCTTCCGAGGACCATGAATGAGAGGGTATCTCTGTTTGAGTGACGCAATGATCTTTTTGCTTTCATCTATGCTCAAAGTGGTTTGCGTTACGTATGAAAGGCGCGAAGGATCCTTAACCTCCAGTGAATCAATATCCGATTCCCTTTCTATCAGATATATTCCCTTGTCCTCATTGGTATACTGTCCAAGTGTTGCTACAACCTCAGGGTGACCGCGGTGACCAATCATGATCACCTCTTCAGCCTTTTTGGAAAGTGTTCTTACCTCTATGTGAACCTTACTAACCAGAGGGCACGTTGCATCAAAAACTGTCAAAGGTCTGCTTTTTGCCTCATTTTCCACCGAAAGAGCAACGCCGTGAGCAGAGAAGATCAGAATGGAGTTATCAGGAACTTCATCAAGCGATTCAATAAAGACAGCACCTCTCTGCCTTAAATCATCAACCACATAGCGGTTATGAACAACCTCGTGATGAACATATATCGGAGCTCCGAATTTCTCTATGGCAGCTTCCACAATTGAAATGGCACGGGAAACACCGGCACAGAAACCGCGTGGGTTTGCAAGATATACTGTTCTTTCCATCAGGACTTATCAACCTCTATTTTCGGATCTTTGGCAAAAATTGAAATTACAACCAGTAAAAAAGCACCGACACAAATGGCACTGTCTGCAATATTAAAGGCCGGATAATTAAACACATCTTTAACATAAACAGAAATAAAATCAACTACATGAGAATGGAATACGCGATCTATCGCATTTCCGATGGCTCCGCCAAGAACCAGATTAAGACTGACAGCTGTAGCTTTGGACTGCATAGGTATCTTTGCAAGATACGCAATGATTCCTATAGAGACAACCGCAGCAATTGCCAGAAACAAATAACTCTGCCATCCTGACTGAGAAGCCAGAAAACTAAACGCGGCACCAGTGTTGTACACATGGGTAAGAGAAAACCAAGAAAATATTTCTATATTTCCGTGGTAGGGAATATTTCTGACTACAATATCCTTGGATATCTGATCCACAATTATCGTAAGCAGTGCAACCCAGCTGTAAAACAATCCAGACGAAGACAGTTTCACTACAAAACTCCATAAAATTAATACAAAAAAGGATCTGTAGAACTTCTGCCAACAGATCCCGAAAAATAAACTACTTATGCAAACTTGCGGATTTCGCCGTCTTCATCAATATTCTTTGCACAGCGATCGCAGATCCCCGGTCTGGTATGACCCACGGATTCAACATAGTGCCAGCATCTTTCACATTTCTGGAATTGTGAAGGAACAACACTGATGGAAAGGCCGTCCATTTCCGACTTAACTGCATCTGATGAATTCTGTCCGCGCACCACCTGCGCCTTTGAGGTAATCAGAACAAATCTCAGTTCATCCTCCAGTTTCTCCAGAGCATCAGCAATTTCATCGGAACAGTAGAGGGTCACCTCAGCCTGCAGTGAACCGCCGATTTCCTTGTCATTACGTTTGTTTTCAAGCTGTTTGTTAACCTCATCCCGGATCAATTTAATCTTTTCCCAGTAATCATTGTTCATGGTTTCATCGGCATCAAGTTCAAACAGATTCTGATACCATTCCTCGGTAAACACGAATTCCGCACGTTTTCCAGGCATCTGCTTCCAGATTTCATCTGCAGTGAAACTCATGATCGGAGCCATCCATCTAACCATTGCCTCGCAAATCAGATACAGGGCAGTCTGACATGAGCGGCGGGCAATACTGTTGCTTTTAGCTGTATACTGACGGTCCTTGATAATATCCAGGTAGAAGGAACCCATATCAATAGAGCAGAACTTCATTAATTTCTGAACCACCTGATGGAAATCATAATTGTCATATGCAGCCAGGATTTCCTTCTGACACTGACAGGCGCAGTCAACAGCCCACTTGTCCAGTACAACCATCTTGTCTTTGGCAATCATATCCTTTTCAGGATCAAAACCATTCAGATTGGCAAGCAGGAAACGGGCTGTGTTTCTGATACGACGGTATGCATCAGCCGATCTCTTGAGAATCTCATCAGATACGGTCATTTCACCGCTGTAATCGGTTGAAGCCACCCATAAACGCAAAATATCAGCTCCGAGTTTCTTCAGTACATCCTGCGGACTAACCACATTACCCAGTGATTTACTCATCTTGCGGCCCTGACCGTCCACGGTGAAACCGTGAGTCAGAACTTCCCTGTAAGGAGATTTATGGTTAATGGCCTGAGAAAGCATCAGAGAAGACATGAACCAGCCGCGGTGCTGATCCGAACCTTCAAGATACATATCAATTTGCTGACCGTTAAATTCCTCTCTGTTCGCAACCACGGATGTATGGGTTGAACCTGAATCAAACCATACGTCAAGTGTATCAGGAACCTTAACATACTGTTCGGCATCCGCTCCGAGCAAATCCTTAGGATCCAGATCCCACCAAGCCTGAATACCTTCCTTCTCTACGCGCTTTGCTATTTCCTCTATCAGTTCCTGTGTTCTAGGATGTAATTCCTGAGTTTCCCTGTGGACAAACAGAGCGATAGGAACACCCCAGGTTCTCTGACGAGAAATACACCAGTCAGGACGATTGGCAACCATTGCTTCAATTCTGTTCTGACCCCATGACGGAATCCATTTAACATCCTTGATGGCATCAAGGGCCTGCTGTCTCAGTCCTGCACCGTCCATGGTGATAAACCACTGAGGAGTAGCTCTGAAGATAATAGGGGTCTTATGGCGCCAGCAATGCGGATAAGAGTGGGTTATGGTCTTTGCTTTAACCAGAGCGCCCTTCTCCGCCAGCAGAGTAACAACCTTAGGGTTTGCATCAAAAACATTCTGTCCTCCGAAAAATTCGGTATCAGGATAGAATACACCGTTGGAATCAACAGGATTTGCAACCTCCAGACGGTACTTGGAGCCTACAACATAGTCATCCATACCGTGACCTGGAGCAGTGTGCACCGCACCGGTACCGGAATCGGTAGTTACATGAGATCCCAGTACAATAGGCACATCAAAATTCAGGAAAGGATGTTTGAAACGCTGAAGTTCCAGTTCACTTCCCCTGCAGCGGCCGATAATCTGATAATCGGTTATTCCGGCTCTTGCCAGCGCTTCCTCATGAAGAACTTCGGCATAAATCAGCTGTTCAGGATTTTCACCGTTAACCTGAACCAGTACATATTCAAAGTCAGGATTAAGACAAACAGCTCTGTTTGCAGGAAGAGTCCAAGGAGTTGTTGTCCAGATTACTATTGAAATACCGCCCTGACCGTTTGCCTTGAAGATTTCACTGATTTTTGCAGCATCCACAGCAGCGAAGCGAACATCAATGGATATTGATTTCTTGTCATAATATTCAACTTCCGCTTCAGCAAGAGCGGAACCGCACTCGCAGCACCAGTGAACAGGCTTGAAGCCTTTTACAAAATGACCGTTTTCGATAACCTTGCCGAGACATCTGATGATTTCAGCTTCAGTTTTGTAATTCATTGTTAGATACGGATTATCCCAGTCGCCCAGTACACCGAGACGTTTAAAATCCTCACGCTGTGCATTCACCTGCGACATTGCATATTTACGGCATTCCTTTCTGAATTCGGCGGCTGAAACCTTCTGTCCCGGTTTTCCAACCAGACCTTCAACCTTCAATTCAATAGGAAGTCCATGACAATCCCATCCCGGCACATAAGGCGCATCAAATCCTGACAGTGTCTTGGATTTAATGATGATATCCTTTAAAATTTTATTAACAGAGTGACCTATATGAATATTACCGTTTGCATATGGGGGACCATCGTGAAGAATAAAGGATTTTCTTCCTCTTCTGGACTCGCGAATCTTTTGATATAACCCAGCTTCATACCAAGCCTTTAACATTGCAGGCTCTCTCTTTGCCAAATCTCCCCTCATAGGAAATGCAGTATCAGGCAGATTTAATGTGTTCTTATAATCACTCATTTTTCTTGATCAATTCCATATTTTTTAAATAAAATTCTATGAGTGTAAATTATAATGTTTTCAAGGTCGATCCGCAATATTGCATATATGCGGATACAGCAAACACTTTAAATTATTCATGACTTTTGCAACCGTATTTCGGAACGTGCGGCGATTCCTCTTTACCGCACCGTATGCTGAAAGAAACCACGGAAATACCGGCAAGCATTATCTGCCAAGGAGTCCCATCAGACAATAAAATTCCGGCATTCATTTTTTCAAATCAGGCAACACACTTCGATACCAGCCGGCAGAAGCAATCATCCGGTTAGTGTCCGGAATGTTTCAAAACAAAAAAGGCACCCTGATGTTCAAGGTGCCTGTTCAAAATTACAGATTACTTAATAAAGATCTTATGCCAATGCTTTGATCTTTGCAGATAAGTTTGACTTATGACGTGCTGCATTCTTCTTATGGATCAAGCCGTGACCAGCCATACGATCTAAAACCTTCTGAGCGGTAATGAAAGCGCCCTTTGCAGCTTCCTTATCGCCAGATGCTATAGCAGCAAGAACCTTCTTCATATAAGTGCGCATCATTGAACGAGCACTTGCATTTGCTTTACGTGCTTTTTCTGAAGTGATAACACGCTTCTTTGCAGATTTAATATTAGCCAAAGTATACTCCTAACGTTCCTTAGCAACTGTTGATTAAAAAATCAACACCTCTATAAATAATTAAAAACAAATAATTTTTGCAAAAATAGTTTGAATTCATTATGAATTTAGCTGAATGCTAAAAATATAAATACATTCCAACTTATAGGTTGTGAATTATACAGATCATTATTTAATAAATCAAATTTTTAAAGTATTTAAATTTGTTTTACTTTATAAATAATCATTTAATGTACTATTTTGGAGTTTTTTCTCCATATTCAGCTCGGCAGTAAAAAATTTCAACAGTTTTATTCGGCAGTCCTTAATGCAGGCGGATTCTATTTGCATAAAACCTGTTCAAAATGTTGTTTTGCGATTAAAGACATGTGAAATATTCTTAATCACGGTAACGGCTGCATTTTTATCAATACTGTTAAAGCAAAGATGGCAGAGCCGATAACAACGGATTCTGCAGAACAAAAACCATGTCTGTTTGTATACTGACGAAAAGCTTGTTGCTGTATCCGTTCTCATCAGATTCGGGGAACCCGCGAAAGGAAAACAAATAAATTTTAAACCTTGCAATCAATGGTATAATAGGCGCCGGGAGTATTTATGAACAAATCGACAGAACCAAAGAAAAAAAATTTATTGAAATCGGGAATGATAGTTTCAGCGTCAACATTTCTGTCAAGAATTCTAGGACTTATCAGGGATGTTATAATTGCTGATTTACTCGGGGCGTCCCTGGCTGCGGATGTATTCTTCTTTGCCAACCGCATACCGAACTTTTTCCGCCGTCTTTTTGCGGATGGAGCATTCAATCAGGCATTTGTGCCTATACTTGCGGAATACAACGCGAAGGATCATAAAACCTGCAGGGATTTCATAGGTCTTGTAACCGGAACAATGGGACTTGTGATAACCGTTATAACAGTAATCGGCGTACTTGGTTCTTCAATAGTGGCGGCAGTTTTCGGCTGGGGCTGGTATATGGATTCATTCAAATCCGATGCCGGAGCAGAAAAATTCGCGCTTGCCAGTCTGCTGTTGAAAATAACATTCCCTTACCTGTGGTTTGTAACCATTACCGCAATCTTCGGCGCTGTATTAAATACCAATAAAAAATTTGCAATTCCGGCACTGTCACCGTGTCTGCTGAACATATCCGTAATTTCATGCGCTCTGCTGCTCAGCCCTCATCTTCAGCAGCCTGCTGTAGGTCTGGCTGTAGGTATATTTTTAGGCGGTCTCACCCAGCTGCTGTTTCAGATACCTTTCATCATTAATCTTAAATTGCTGGGAATTCCTAAATTCAACTGGCACCATGAAGGCATAGTAAAAATCAGAAAGTTAATGCTTCCCGCCATTTTCGGTATTTCAGTAGATCAGATCAATCTTCTGATCACCACTACCCTGGCTTCGTTTCTGGCAACCGGTGCACTTAGCTACCTCTATTATTCAGAACGTATAATAGAATTTCCGCTTGGAATGTTTGCCGTTGCCATCAGCACTGTAATTCTTCCGTCTCTTTCCAGGGGAAACGTATCCAACGATCTTAATAAATTCAACAGAACAATGGACTGGGGTGTAAGAATGGTCCTGCTGCTGGGTATTCCTGCCGTTTTCGGAATAATTGTTCTGAGACATCTGATAATTGCAACCATATTCATGCGCGGTGAATTCTCCCCTGATGACGTAGTAAAATCAGCAGCCAGTCTGTTTGCATGCTCAATAGGACTTTTATCCTATATGCTTGTAAAAGTTTTTGCTCCTGCCTTTTATGCAAAACAGGATACAAAAACTCCTGTAAAATGCGCCGTAATTGCCGTGCTGTCCAATATCTTTTTCAATCTGGCACTTGTTTATCCTTTGGACTACATTGGTCTGGCATTATCAACCACACTGTCTGGAACCATTAACATGCTGCTGCTGGCAAGAGGTTTATACCGCCGTAACATCTATCATATTCCAAGAGAAACGTATGTTTATGCATTCAAGCTGTTAATCGGTTCAATAGCAATGAGCGCCGCAATACTTCTTCTGCAGCCTGACATTGAGACCATAACGGCATATTCAAATATGCAGCGCTGCATCTGGCTGGGCGGATTAATTGCTCTGGGCGGAGCTGTATATTTTGCTGTAAGCATGATATGCGGTATCAGAAAGACAGATTTGAGGGTAAACGAGGAATTGTAATGAAATTCATACGCGGTATAAAAAACATTCCTCCAATGCCACAGGGAACGGTACTGACAATCGGAAACTTTGACGGTGTTCATCTCGGTCACCAGTCAATAATCAGCCGCGTCAGGGAAAAATCATGTGAACTCGGACTGCCGTCCTGTGTGGTTTTCTTTGAACCGCAACCGAAGGAGTTCTTCACAAAAGGCAGCCGTCCTCCTCGCCTGACTAGTCTCCATCAGAAATATTATCAGTTTAACAAACTCAACATTGATTACCTTTTCTGCCTCAGGTTTTCAGAAAAAATTGCCACATTGTCGCCAAGGGAGTTTATAGAGCAGATACTTGTTAATAAACTGAATGTCAAATATCTGATTATCGGGGATGATTTTCAATTCGGCAGTCAGCGCAGCGGAAATTATGATTATCTTGCAAGTTATGCCTCCGAATCAGGTCTGTTTTCAGTGGAAAAAACAGAAAGTTTCATCATTAACGGAGTGCGCGTAAGCAGTACTGCAATCCGGGAGGCTCTGGCTGAAGATCGTCTTGATCTGGCTTCCTCTTATCTTGGCAGACCATACGGAATCTGGGGTAAAGTCATGCATGGAAAACAGCTTGGAAGAACACTTGGATTTCCTACTGCCAATATCAACTTCAATCAGTATGTCACACCGGTCACCGGAGTTTATGCGGTACATATTACAGTAAACGAACGGAAATATTGCGGAATTGCCAATATAGGCTTTAATCCGACCGTCAACGGAAACATGCCTCGCCTTGAAGTTTTTATTTTTGATTTCAGCCGGGATATATACGGCGAATGGATTTTCGTTGAACTGATCAGCAAAATCAGAGCGGAAAAAAAATTTGCCGGTATTGACGAACTTAAAAAGCAGATAGATCAGGATCGCGAGACGGCACTGGACTTTTTCCGCCGTGACAAAACATTCCCTGAACAGAAATCATGAAATCTTCCGTTTTCCGCTGTTCCAGCATACAATCGCCAGTTCCGCATTGCGCAGACCTGATAAAAATCCAATCGTATTTTTGCATTAACCAGACTTCTTTAAATAAAAACCGTTAGCGCTTATAATTACAAAAAATGATCAAGAGGATTGCAAAATGAATTTTTCAATTTTAAAAGACGATTACCGGACAAAAAAAGCTGACTGTCTGATCCTGGGCATCAACAGCAACTATAAGCCTTCAGCTGCCGACAGTTTTCCGGAAGAAATAAAAAAAATAATAAAACAGGCATTTGATGAAAAAACGTTTACCGGCGAATTCAAGTCAGTCAGACATTTCACCATTTCCGAACGGCCTTATTTCTGCAGCAGCATTCTGCTGGTGGGTCTCGGCGATTCGAACGAACAAATCAGTTCCGTTAGATATAAAAAAATGATTGATGCAGTATATCAGCAGATTAAAATGCAGGCATACAGCAGCATAACAATCCTGCTGGACGGTTTTATACAGAACCGCAGCTGCAGTTCCTGCATCAAATCATTTGTAGGAGAATTAAGTTTCCAGAATTACCGGTATACTGAATACAAATCAAAACCGGAAACCCCGTATAATCCGGATATTGCATTTGCTACCGTAGAAGATGATGCGGAAGAGGCTCTGGCCTACAGCACTGTATTAAAAGATGCCATCGATGAAGCAAGAGATTTGCAGCACACTCCTGGCAACGTGGGAAATTCCGTATATTTTGCCGGGAAAGCAAAGGAACTCGAAAACAAATACTCCTCTGTTTCGGTAAAAATTCTCGGCAGATCAGAGCTGAAACAGGAAAAAATGAGTGCATATCTTGCAGTATGCAGCGGTTCATCAAATCCGCCGCAAATGTGCATTATCAACTACCGCGGAGCGGGTGAACAGGTTGCTCCTGTCGCAATTGTAGGAAAAGGACTTACATTTGATTCAGGCGGTTTATCACTGAAACCGGCTTCCGGCATGGATGAAATGAAATATGACAAGTGCGGAGCATGCGTAGTGATTGCATTAATGGACGCAATCGCCAGACTTGGCTTAAAAATCAACGTTGTCGGTGTAGCGGCATTCGCAGAAAACATGCCTGATGCGGATTCATATCGTCCCGGAGATCTGATTACAGCCAGAAACGGATTAAATATTGAAGTAGCGAACACCGATGCCGAAGGAAGAATGGTTCTTTGTGATGCGATCTCTTATACTGTAGATACATATAATCCGGAAATAATTCTGGACCTGGCAACACTTACCGGCGGATGCATTGTGGCACTTGGTCATATCGCAACCGGTCTGATTGCCAATGACGACAATCTTGCAAAGGAATTGATCGCGGCAGGAGAAAAATCGAATGATAAGGTGTGGCGACTGCCTTTGGATGAGGAATATCAGGAACTGATTGACAGCAAACTGGCAGATATTACCAACAGCGCAGGACGCGAGGCCAGCCCAGTAACCGCAGGTGCATTTTTAAGCCGCTTTACCGGTAATATCCCATGGGCGCATCTGGACATCGCCGGTACCGCATGGAATTCAAACGGTTATAAACACCCTACAGGAAGACCTCTGGCACTGCTTCTGGAATATGTAGTTTCTAAGGCGGGAAAATAACAAGTGGTTTTAAAAGCGGATTTTTATCAGATTACCCAGGGTGACTGCGAAAATTTATACAACCTTGCAGTCAGCGAATGCATTCGTTTTTACAGAAGTGACAGATTCAAGGGTAAAATTTCAATTTTAACCTGTTCTGCAGAGGAAGCAAAACGTATCTCCATGTTGCTTTGGCGGGCTGACGGTTTTTTCCCGAACACCATGTCAGGTGCACCGGATCAGATTCTCAGCCCGATTGTTATAGGCCCGCAGGCAGCTGATAAATGTTCACTTCTGATTAATCTGCAGCTTAATAAAAAAGCATTCACCGAAAATGAATTAAACAGTGAGATGATTATTGATTTCATTGCTGATTTTCACACCGAATCCATCGAAGCATGCAGATTGCGATATAAGCAGTTGAAAAAATCCGCATCCGATTTTGAGTTTCACAGGACGTAACATACATCTCAGTAAATTCAATGCCGACTGCCGTTATTATGATTATTTTTCGTAAACATTCCGTAACCGTACAGCCGGTCTGTCGGCAGCCTTGCAGGTTATTCATCAAAGTGTTTCAGCACTGAACCGGAGATAATCAGATCGGCAGCGCGGTTATTCCGATTGCAAATCAAAGAGCTCCTGCAGATTATTCTTTTATGATAAAAAAGCAGGATGATTTAATCAGACAAATCGAACCTGCTTTTTACATGAAAACAATCCTGATGAAGGTTATTCGCTTTTTTCCGCAGCCGCGGAACCCTCATCATTATCATGAACTATCGGAATAATCTCTGTTACACCTTCCTGATCGTTGAGAACCTTCACCCTGGCATCCAGTTCCGCAATCTTGGCAACATACTTTTCTCTCAGTTCATTGGTCTGTTTCTTTATTTCCTTAACATCTTCACGTTTCTTCAGATCATATTCAGGATATTCAACAGGCTCAAGATATTCAATAATCAGATGACCGTTGTTCCAGCGGTTCATATCAAAATTGTTTATGTAGCTGGAGGATACAATTGGAATCAGAGGAACCTGAGCCTGGGCAGCTGTCAGTATAGGACCGTTTTTAAATTTACCAAGTCCCTTGCCTTTTGATCGAGTTCCTTCCGGAAATATCCAGATTGAATAACGGTTATTGTGCAGATCCTGAGAAACCTTGTTCATTGTAGCCATGGCCTTGGTTTTGTTTTCGCGATCCAGACGGACACATCCCGACCACACATACACAATACCGAACAAAGGCACCCAGGCAAGACTTTTCTTTCCGATGGCAACAGTACCAGGCAGAATACAGTGCGCCAGAGCAACTATATCCCAGTTACTCTGATGATTGCCGGCGTAAACCACACCTCGTTCCCTGTATTTCTTGAGAAATTCGGGATATTCAATATGAACTTTTATCCCTACTATTTTTGCAACCGGTGCCAGAAAATATTTGGTAATAACATATGTGTTCTTCGGATTAAAAGGTCTCCACATTATAATCAGAAACGCAACCAAAAAACCTATAATCGAACAGAGCACCAATAAAATAATTCTTGTATACTTTAACATCTCATTTATTCACTTGTAAGTTGAAAATTATCCATATCCATAATATCAATATTTGCGTCTTCGCTACTATCGATTTCTATGTAATCAATCTTGTTGTAGCCCTTCGGCAGTTTCACACCGCGTCTTCCGCGCTCGCCACGATACTGTTCCAGTTCGGCGGCGGATATCTGTTTACGATGCTTGCCGCAGTAGACAACAATACCTACATTCTTAGGCAATACTTTTATATGGGTAATATAATCGGAACGATCCCGAGCATCATCTGCGGAAATACCGATAATCTTATTACCCTTTCCCTTGCTCAGCTCAGGAAGTTCACTCACAGGAAATACCAGTATCCGTCCCTGCAGAGTTGCCGCCAGAATATCGGCATTGCTAATCCCGATTTTGACTGGCTCTTTCACCAAACTTCCTTCAGGAACCGCAATAACGGCCTTGCCCTGTTTCTTATTGCTTATCAGATTTTCATAAGCGGTTATAAAACCGTAGCCTGCATCTGTGTAAAGAATATATTTGGTCTGTTCATTGCTGATCAGCATTCCCACTGCGGTTTCATTTTCAGCGGTTGACAGGTCGAAAATACTGGTCAAAGGTTCACCCTTGCCTCTGGCAGATGACAGAGCACTCACATCCATACTGTAGGATCGTCCTAGACTGGTCAGAATAACCAGCTGCTGATTTGAACGTCCGGTAGCCTTGAAGGCAAAACGGTCACCTGTCATGTAGGTCAGGTTTTCAACGTCAATATCCGTACCCTTGGCTCCGCGTATCCATCCTTTATCAGACAGAACGGCAGTAATTGTTTCCGTAGGCAGAAGATCCTTTTCAGCAATGGCCCTTGCTTCCTCTCTTGCAACAACTTTACAGCGTCGATCATCTCCGTATGCGTCAGCACATTCCCTGATTTCCTTAATCAGCAGATATTTCAGAGATTCCTCCGAGCCCAGATAACCGTTCAGAATACTCTGTTCATCCAGCAGCCTGGACTGTTCTGCTCTTAACTGCATCTCCTCAAGTCTGGCAAGACGGCGAAGTTTTGTTTCCAGAATGTATTCCGCCTGTGCATCAGTCAGTGCGAATCTTGCAATCAGAACCGGTTTCGGATCTTCTTCGGTTCTGACGATTCTGATAACCTCATCAAGATTAAGCAGTGCAATAAACACGCCTTCAAGTAAATGAAGACGGTTTTCAATTTTGCTCAGTCGAGCCCTTATGCGCCGGATTACCGTTAATTTTCTAAAATCCAACCACTCCTGTATAACACCTTTCAATGACAGAATCTTCGGTTTGTTATCCAGGGCAATCATATTCATCATAACCGGATATTTTTCCTCCAGCTGGGTTTTTGCACAGAGATGCAGCATCAGCTGGTGAATATCAATCCTGTTTGACTTCGGTTCAATCACAATTCTGCATGGATGTTCCTCATCAGGTTTATTTTTAACATCCTTCACCATAGGAAGTTTTTTGGCAATCATCAGATCTGCAATCTGTTTGGTAACAGCTGACGGAGAAACCTTGTAAGGAAGCGAATTAACCACTATGCTTCCGTTTTCAACCTGATAGGTGGCCCGCATTTTCACACTGCCCCTTCCGGTTTCATACATTGCAGCCAGTTCCTCCTGAGGTGTTATGATTTCCGCATCGGTAGGATAATCAGGACCTTTTACCCATTTCATCAGTTCGCGATCGGTAAGTTCAGGATTCTTCAGCAATTCTATGGCGGCATTGGCAACCTCTTTGGCATTATGCGGAGGTATATTGGTATTCATACCGACTGCGATACCTGATGTTCCGTTCAGCAGAATATTAGGTAATTTTGCCGGAAGATGCCGAGGTTCCTCGAAGGAACCGTCAAAATTAGGGATCCATTCAACGGTTCCAAGAGACAGTTCATCAAGCAGAACATCCGAGAACCTGGACAGTTTGGACTCGGTATAACGCATGGCGGCGGCACGCGGTTCATCCACGAATCCCCAGTTTCCCTGACCATCCACCAGTGTGTAACGATAGGAAAAATTCTGCGCCATCAAAACCATGGCTTCATAACAGGCACTGTCACCGTGCGGATGATATTTACCAATAACCTCGCCGACTGTTCTTGCCGACTTTTTGTAATTTCCCTCCGGCTTTAACCCCAAATCATACATGGCATACACGATTCTTCGCTGAACCGGTTTCAAACCGTCACTTACATGGGGCAATGCACGATCGGTAATAACAGACATTGAATAATTCAAATAGGCCTGCTCGGTAAAAGTATGAAGTTCTATATACTCCTTACCTTCCTGATCTAATTCAATTTTTTCCATATGAACTGCAACTTTGTTTATGATTTCATGCTTTGAATATTATTACGGCAGACAGTCTCATAATCAGGTCGGACCGGACAGCTCACCCTATCAGCCCAAAAGAGTCTATGCAACACCTTGACTTAAAAGGATGTTTACTGCCGGTCAGAGCCCGAACCTTATTAATCCTACCCTGCCATGACCATCTGATCCGTAATTATAACTTGATTGTCCATCTTTATCGAGATGATAATTTTAGAAAAGAGACCTGGATTCGCAAAGACGGGCACTCCCGTCATTACATACCGATGCCGGTAGAACCGCAGCAGTAAAAATGTTATCCAAATTAGATATTTGAAATATAAAAACTGAAAAAATTCCCCAAAAGATCCATAACAAATTAAAATCATACCCAGAGACTGACGGCATCTTATTTTTCGCCCCGGTTGTTATTTCATTCCGCTTAGGAATCGGCACAGGATTATATTTATGAAAATTTTTAAATCTCCTACGATTGATATTATCATTGCAGACTACAACTATATGGATCGTCATCACCGCTCCATAGCAAGTATGGTGGCTTTTGATCTGTCCACCGGTAAAATTCTGGACAACGCCCAGCAGGAGATTGCCAAAATATATGAAAAGTATCCGGAACTGATTATTGATCGTGCAATGCCTAAACCGATTGCTGAATGGAGTATTTACGGCAATGTGTACCGCGACGGCGGCAGCAACGGACATACACTGATTGACATCCGCATGGGTAATCTTCAAAAGAATGTTCTTGCAGATTTCTCCGAGACGGAAGAAAACGCCATCCCATTGAACAATCCTGAGTTCAATAAACATTTTTACCAGTACGATCCCGGAAATATCAATCTTTCGCGTCCTGTTCCAAATTCCTTCTGCGAACTTGATGATCAGGATCCGGAACGCATAAAGTATGCAGGAACCTATGATGAAACGACATGGCTAAAACTGCCTAATGATTTTGATTATAAATTTGACAATTCATCTCCGCTGGATCAGCGTCAGTCATCCCAGTGGCAGTTCGGCGAGCACTACTCTCTGTCAGGCGTGGGAATCAACGGAAAATTCTTCAGCGGAGACCTGCCGTTCATTCATCTCCAGCTGCTGACCCAGAGATTCAGGGATGATCACGAAACAAGCGATTTCATGCTTGGCAACACTATTTTTGATACAGTTAAATTCTTCCCTGATTTAAACATGGGTTTAATGATTTTCCATTCGCTGTTTGAACTGGATAATAACAGGGAATTCGATACCCTTTTAGCGCTTGATCTGGATCTTATGAATAACAACAGGGATCCTGAAACAGTGCCTGAGGTCAACTACAATGAATGTCTGAAGATTGTTCTGGATTTGCATAAAAAAGAACTTGCAGAGGAAGTGCCTACTTACGAAATCATCCGCAAAAAGCAGGAAATTCAGAAAGAATCAAGAAAAATCAAACATACCCGCTACTGCAATGTTTTCATGGATTATTACCGCTATACAACCGTATGCGAGGAAATACCGATTCCTATGGAACTGACGGGAGATCGTTTAAGACAGTTTATTCATGATCCGAACAATGAACCGGAACTTACAGACCAGCAGTATAAGATTGTACTGACAATGAATAGCACTCTGCAGCGTCAGATTGAGACACAGGATTATAATTTTCACGCACAGATCTCCGCATTGATTGAAAAATGCAAAAAATACTCGCATGAACAGGAATTCAGAGACTGGCTGAATACTCATGATCTCAAACCATTCAGTGAAAAGATGTATTTTGTTTCTTTCAATAAAGAACCGATAGAATGCAATTTGAGAGAATTCGGCGTGGATGATGACGGGAAATTCACTATTCCGCGCGGCATAGTTATTCCTTCCTACATAGGAGAAAAATTCATTAATGCCGCTGTATTTTCAATTGAACATCCGGAACAGCCTCCTTTTGTTATTCCCGGAGGTGAAAACAAGGATGCTTTTTCCTGGTTCAGCGCACTGAGAGATCAGTTTAATGTAATGTTCCTGTGCACATCAATAACGGATGCATTAAGACTGAACGAAGAAACATACCATTATCTCTCCAGTTTCTACATGACTGAACCTTCCCAGGAAATTGCCGCTGATTTGGAAAAGCATCTGGATGCGGCCGATTTCGTTCTGGTACCGGCTCCTGACGGTAAAGAAAATGAAGTATATGAGTACTGGCATCAGAGATTTGCCAACCTCGTCGTAATTCCTTTGGGCAAGGACGGAGACGAACAGCATACACCTTTCAAATCAATTCATGACCGAATTTTCAGTGAAGAATCGTTGGAAACATGGCTGCAGCCGTATATGCCTCTTGAAATAATTGAACCTGATTACCTGTCAGACGATGATTACACCGGTGCAATCAATCACGCAATGGCGAAAAAGATGAAAATAACTCCGGGCAAATTTGATTTTGACGCCGGAAAATTAAGAGAACTGGAGGCAAAACGAGAAGAGGCTCTGAAGTACTGTCCTAATGAAATGGCAAGAAATGATCTGAACAAGGCCTTCGACAATGCCAAAGCCAACCTGTCCAAGTATCAGAATATGTCGGAACAGGAAATCAGAGAAATCTATATAAAGACACAGGAGGATCTGATCAACAATGTCGAAAAAAATTTAAAAAAGCCGGGTGTTCCCATCGATAAGTATACACCGTTTGTAAAACCGGATGAAATAGTGCAGTTCCTGCGAGATCAGCTGGAATCCACCAAGGCAACCATGCTGGAACTTGATCAGGTTGAAGAAGCGGGTAAAGAGGCAATTATTGAAGTTCAGAAGGAACGTCAGGAGGAAAGACAGAAAGAACTGGAACTGGCTGTACAGGAATACAATCTGAAGGATGCGGATTTACTGCTCTTAAAGGAAAAAGAAATCTACGACAATGAAAAACTGTATATAAACAACCGTGATTACAGCGGAATCGATATCAGCAAAATGAAACTGAGAAACTCCACTTTCGATCGTGTAAAGTTCTGCAACGCCGACCTGTCTATGGTTGATTTTTCCGGTTCTACTTTCAATGAATGTGATTTTTCCGGTGCTATTCTCAGATTTTCAAAATGGGACAATGTCACCTTGGTGCTGTCAAAATTCAATAAATCGGTTATGGAAAACGGACATTTTGAAAACACGCAGTTTTTGGGCGGTGAAATCAGTGATCTTTCAGTTTCGGAGGCGGAATTTTCAGGTGTAAGATTCAGCACTACCAAAGTTGATAATCTGGAAATAAACAAGTCAAAGATGACACTGGTTGATTTTGAATTTACAAACATAACAAATTCCAGAATCAACGATTCAAATATTGAGTCGGTTACGTTCATGCGCAACAACCTTAAAAATTTTGAATTAACCGGCAGTAAAGCAAATAAATTCAAAGTAACGGACTGCAACTGCGAGTCCTACTCGATTGGAGACTGTTCACTGGAGGAGTTTTCCGCCGAAAGCAGTAAATTTGAAAATTTGACAATGAGCAACAACCACTTCATGAACGTAAGTTTTGTAGAAGTGAATGCCATCGCAACCAGGGGAAACAGGAATATCTATGATGATTTGTATATTTCCGGCAGTGATTTTTCCGACAGTGATTTTTCATACGCGATCATGAAGGAAAGTTATATTACGGAAAACACTTTGCGAAACATTAACTTCACTCATGCCAATTTATTTATGAGCAACCTGACAAAGAACGCCTTCGGCAAAACCAATTTTGCTGAAGCCAATCTGTTCAGCTGTGATGTCTGCGAAAGCAAATTCAAGGAAAACAACTTCAAAGATGCCAACCTAAAGAGGACTGCAATTGAATATCAGTCTATAGAACTCTAACCGGCAGATTTACAGTTTATAGTTTATGCCTTGTCTCCATGCGGTCACGAAAATTCCGCATGGAGATTTTATTTTAATCGATACAGTTCCTGTTCCGTTAGTATGCGTGTAAGTAATTAGGGTTATTCATTTTCCAAAAACAACGCTTTAAGATGTCACCGTATTTTACGGAGATAATCTTATGACTAAAACACATCCAAGGCATCAGCTGTGGCTGAATCAGTATTATGAACAGCAGAGCAGCGGTCTAAGCACCACTCGGTGGACTTCAGAACAGGGAATATCGTATAAGACTTATTTGAAAAGAATCAGCAGATTGAGAGAACTCGGTCTTATCAGTGGTGGTTCCGGTAAATGTAAAGAGCCGTCAGCTGATGATACCACTGAAAGCAGTTCCTTTTTCATGATTGAAGTGCCTCCGGCTACGAATGTTCATACCGCCAAAGAGCATGATAATTCCATCGTATGTCAGATAGAACTGACCTCGGGTGCAAAACTCAGTATTTCTAACGGAATTCATTCAGATCTGTTACTGCGGATTTTGGAGGTTGTTGCCTGATGCTCGAAAGAATAACTCCCGGAATTGATAAATTTTACGTGGCTTGCGGTAAAACTGACATGCGCATGGGAATCAACGGACTGGTGAACAAAATCACCACGGAATTTAAACTGGAACCGTGCGAAAATTCAGCCTTCCTGTTCTGCGGAATCAGAAAAGACCGGATAAAGGTGCTTCTGTGGGACGGCAGCGGTTTTATCCTGATGTACAAAAGAGTGGAACGCGGAAGTTTCAAATGGCCGAGAAACCATACCGAAGCAAAACAGATATCCGTCCAGCAGCTGGAATGGCTGCTTCGCGGGATGGAAATTGAACCGGTAAAGCCGATTGAAAAAATCACGGGAGCCAGATTTACCGAACGAAATTCCATTGTTCAGAATCTTCTGAAATCTTAATGAATACTGTCTGTTTTTACCTGTAAAAACCTGATGACAAAAAGCGCCAACAACCCTTGAATTTATTGGGGTTTTCGGCGTTTTTTGCTATCGGAAAAAGTGCTTTTATGGTATAATTCACACCAGTAAACGAAAGGTTTTTCAAATAGGATTTCAGGGTAAAGATGGCAAATAAAAAAGGGCAGCAGAACAGGAAAAATGCTTCTGTTCAATCTCAGAATTCCCTGGATCCGAATTCAAATCAAAGTCTGCAGGAACAGCTTGAGCATTACAAGAAGCTGGTATCTTCTCTGACTGACAAAATATCCCGAATGAACAACCTGCTTCTCAGAGCAGTTGCCGAAAACAAGAGACGTGAAGAGATCGTGGAAGGCTTCAGGCAAATGCTTTAAAACAGGCAACACTTCAGAGAGCAACATTGTTGCCAAATACATGAAAGCCTCAAAGCCTGAGCAGGAGAAAGTGGAATGCGGACGTCAGTCTTCACTCTTTGACGGCGACAACAATGTTTTTAACGAGATTGAAAAAGAATCCTCCGGTCTTGCCGGGGACGGGGCTCTGACAAAGGAACTGGACCTTTCTGAAGAGCAGAACACCGACAGACAGAAAACTTCAGGCAAAAAGAACCGCAAAAAACAAAAGAAAACAGAGAGACTTTCATTAACCGGAAACGGTCTTGATAAGCTTGGACTGGAAGTTGTTGAACGCTTCATTGATGACGGTCATGAGGCCGGCATCTGCCCAAAGTGTCACGGCATAATGGATGAAATGGCAACAGAAACTGTGTCAAAGAGTCTGATGTTCAGACCTGCATCCTATTACATTCTTGAGACAAAGAGACGGGTTTACAAATGTCCCGTACGTCAGAAGAATAACGACAGATTTATCAGAAAACAGGAATCACCCGCAGTCCTGCTGCCACACTCAGTGGTATCACCTTCACTGCTTGCTCATGTCATCACGCAGAAGTTTGTTTACAGCATGCCGCTGTACCGTCAGGAACAGCAGATGATTGATTCCGGAATACCAATTGTAAGAAAGGTTCTGAGCGACTGGTGTCAGAAGGTGTTCAGCAACCAGCTGGAAAACTTCTGCGAACTGCTTAGACAGGAACTTTTTAAATACGGCCACATACATGCAGACGAAACTCCGGTTGAGGTCATAAAAACCCACGAAGGCAGAAAACCGAAACAGCAGTACATGTGGGTGTATTCCACCACCAAATGGACTCCGCATCAGATAAGATACTTTAAACACGAATGCGGACGAAGCAGTGATTATCCGCTGAAGTTCCTGAAAGGATTTGAAGGATATCTGCATACGGACGGTTACACAGGATACGATAAAACAGTGAGGGAAAGTCGGGGAAAAATCATCAGATGTGAATGTCTGGTACATGCCCGACGGCACTTTGCCGACATTTTAAAACTTGCCAAAGATAAACAGAACAGTGAAACCATGCTGGCTGCAAAAGCAGTCACGCTGCTGGATCGCGTGTTTGTGGTAGAAAAAGAGGCAAACCTCAGCTGTGTTGACGGTTCGGGAGTTCGTGATCCTGAAAAGGTAAAAGCCCTGCGTCTGGAAAAAACAAAGCCGATACTGGATGAGTTCTTTATCTTCTGTCAGGGGATAAAGGATGCCCGGTGCTGTCTTCCGAAGAGCCGCCTGAGTCAGGGGGTACAGTACGTATTGGACAGAAGTCAGGAACTGATGAACTTCCTCAATGACGGCAACTGTGACGTCAGCAATAACACTGCTGAAAACTCAATACGTCCGTTTACCGTGGGAAGAAAGAACTTCTTATTTAACTTCACGGAGAACGGAGCCGATGTCAGTGCCGGATACTACACCATCATCCAGACAGCGATAGCCAACGGTCTGGCTCCGTACAAATATCTTGAATGGCTTCTTACGGAAATCAGTTCGGTAAGACCGAAGAACGTACTCAGCAACATGAGTCATCTTCTGCCGTGGTCAGACAAGGTTCCCGCAGACTGCAGGTCAAACAATCTGGAAGACCTGCGTAAGGCCGAAACAGCTTCCGAGGACTAAACCTTTACAACATCGAAAACTCACCACGGTGTAGCACAGAGAGCTTCAATTTTAAATAAACCTAATTACTTACACGCATACGATTGGAGGTACGCTTACCTTCAATCTCTCAGTATGCTTGAGTATATTTAAGTATATTTTGAGTAGCAGGTTTAATCCGGAGAGTTAAGTCTGAAGTGATAAGAGAATACTGATTTTTAAATATTCAAGTACCGTCACAGACAGGATAAATACGGCAGGCACGACTGCGTTTGAGGATAAATTGAGGCATAATGACTGGACGTGTCGATTAGTTGAATAGACTTATTATTTATAGATTTATAGCAAACGAGGTGTTATCCGGTATTTCAGGTGACGGGCTTTAAAATAACAGCAATCGGATTTGATATCGGCAAATGTCGTAACTGGTTCATCTACAACAAAGTATATAAATCCTTCATGCATTAGAATCGTTGCTCCCTGCCAATCCCAGTACAAATCATACTCCTCTCCATTTTTACCTGTGGCAGTGTGGCACTCTATTTCTCCGCTGAACCATATTTCCAGTTCACAGCACCAGATTCCGTCAAGTGCTAAATAAAGTGAACCATCCTCTAGAAATTCTTTTTTCGTCAGGAAGGCATCATGGAATCCCATGGAAATCCAGTCAAGATCTTCAATATCTTTCTGTTTTTTAATTTCCATCTTATCATGGAATATATAAGGCGCATCTGCGTTTCGGCATTTTTTCAGGATGTCTTCAGGCTGGACATTATTATCGAGAATGGAGATCAGAAGCTCTATAGTCAGAAAATCAACACAGCAGCTGTCATTATCATCATCGATTATCCAGTTACTCTGGTCAGAGTCTACTATGAGTATCTGCGGAACCAGGTATTCTTTGTCCGGAACCATTGCTGGCCAACGGATAAGTCTGGTTTTACTGCTGTTCCAGACTATCCAGTACCGCTCATGACCTGCAGGTCCCTTGTAGTATCCGTAAACAGCAGAGGTGTAGTAACTTCCATTCTGGAGGTAAACTAATGCGTGCATATATTCAGCCTTTTATCATTTAGTAAATGATGATGGAGATTATAGCACAGGGCATATTTCCCTGTAAAATTTACATAAAGTGAACTGTGATGCCATCTATTGATTCCTGACCGGATAATTCATCTCCGCTCAAATTCGCTGACGGGCTAATGATAATGCAGTTATGCAATCGCGTAAATAACACGGATCGCAGGTACGCTTACATAAAAAAAGTAAACGCTCCATAATAACCTTTGATGCTATTTAAGATTGTTTAAAATCAACAATCCATCCTTTTCTTTTTTCAATAAGACTTAACTTTTTATAAGAA
>Ga0256407_10003405_pt1 | contig 28405 bp, 27 predicted proteins | sample RumenRJG_04DNA_FD_193489 | JGI IMG/M metagenome (GOLD analysis project Ga0256407, IMG submission 193489) | Bovine rumen microbial communities from Lethbridge, Alberta, Canada - RJG_04 | ecosystem: Host-associated > Mammals > Digestive system > Stomach > Rumen | place: Canada: Alberta...
TTTTAATTCATTCATGTTAAACATTCCTTCTTTCATTTAAATCATCTCCTAGTTCATAATGAGCAGAACTAATAGGAAATATTCATTAATAAAATTATATTAGGAATATATCATAGATTTAAGACATAAATTTAAACTTAGTATTGATTTATTTTAAAAAAATAGTAAAATATAGTTAAATTGTTTAAATTGACTTTATGTGAGGTGATTTTAATGGATTATTTAGATCAGCTAGAAGCAGAATCTGTTTACATTATTCGTGAGGTTGCGGCGTCATTTAATAATCCTGTTATGCTTTACTCTGTTGGCAAAGATTCATCTGTAATGCTTCATTTGGCACTTAAAGCTTTCTATCCAGATAAACCCCCTTTTCCGTTTTTACATATTGATACTACTTGGAAGTTTAGTGAGATGATTAAATTCCGTGATAATATTGCTCGTAAATATGATATTGATATGATAGTGTATACAAATGAGCAAGGTATTAAAGATAATATTAATCCTTTTGAAAATGGTTCAACATATACAGATATTATGAAAACTGAAGCCTTAAAACAGGCATTAGATAAGTATCAGTTTGATGCTGCATTTGGTGGTGGCAGAAGAGATGAAGAAAAATCTAGAGCTAAAGAAAGAGTATTATCTTTTAGGGATAAAAATCATAGTTGGAATCCAAAAAAACAAAGACCAGAAATGTGGAATACTTATAACACAAAAATTAAAGTTGGAGAGTCTGTTAGAGTTTTCCCTTTATCTAATTGGACTGAAAAAGATATATGGGATTATATTAAAAGAGAAAATATTGACGTAGTTCCTTTATATTTTTCAAAACTACGAAATGTTATAGATATTGATGGAAATCTAATTATGATAAACGATGATAGGATATTAAAATATATTGATAGGAAAAAAATTGTAAAGAAAAAAGTTCGATTTAGAACTCTTGGATGCTATCCACTTACTGGCGGAATTGAATCCGATGCTACTACAATTGATGAGGTTGTATTGGAAATAAAGAATGCTATTACAAGTGAAAGAACGAGCAGAGTTATAGATCATGAAAAATCAACAAATATGGAAACTAGAAAAAAAGAGGGATATTTCTAATGAAAGAGCAGTTGAAGGTTTTAGCATGTGGTAGTGTTGATGATGGTAAAAGCACGCTTTTGGGACATTTGATTTATGATACAAATACACTTTATAGTGATCAAATAACCGAACTTATAAAGAATGATAATATAGATTATTCTTTGCTATTGGATGGCCTTGACGAAGAGCGAGAGCAGTCTATTACAATTGATGTAGCTTATAGATTTTTTAATAGTGAAAATAGAAAGTTTATAATAATTGATTGTCCTGGGCACGAAGAATATACTCGAAACATGGCTGTAGGTGCAAGTCAAGCTGATTTGTCAATTTTATTGATTGATGCAACTAAAGGGTTAACTATCCAGAGTAATCGTCATTTTGAAATATGTAGTATGATGGGAATAAAAGACTATGTAATTGCTATAAATAAAATGGATTTAGTAAATTATAATCAAGAAGAATTTAATAAAATAAAAAAAGATGTTGAAAAAATGATTGCAAATATTAGCATTAATTCTTTACTAATTATTCCAGTTTGTGCAACTAAAGGTGATAATGTTTCTAAAAGATCAGAAAATATGAGATGGTATAATGGAGAAAGTTTGCTAAATTATTTAGAAAATATAAAAATACCTTATGAGCATAGTAAGTCGTTTATTCTTCCTGTTCAAAGAGTAGTCCGTCCAAATCAAGAATTTCGTGGTTTTCAAGGAAATGTAATAAGTGGAAATATCTCTAAATCCAATGAGATTATTTGCTTGCCTAGTAAAGAAAAAAATGTAATAAATACTCTATTCAATTTGGATAAAAATGTTGCAAAAATAGAACAAGGACAAGCAGTTACAGTTACTCTTAAACGTGAAGTTGATATTTCAAGAGGATGTATTATTACTAATGACGAAAATATAATAATATCAAATAAGTTTGATGCAAAAGTATTATGGATGGATGATAATTGTTTAATAGCGAATAATGCTTATTATATTAAAATTGGTAATAACGAAGTTCTTTGTTATGTAAGAAAAATATATTCATTAGTAACTTTAAATGATAATAGTTGTGATGAATCATTAGATGTTCGAAAAAATGTAATTGTGAATTGTAATTTAGAATGTATAAATAGTATTCCCTTAACAACATTTGATTATAATAAGTTTTTAGGTGGGTTTATACTTATTGATAAAATTACTAATCAAACATGTGCATGCGGAACTATTAGCAATATTTACACTGACAATAATTTATTTTATCATAATAATATAATTACTAAAAAAGATAGAGCGCAATTATTAAATCAAAGACCACTTACGATATGGTTTACTGGATTATCAGGTTCGGGAAAAAGTACTATAGCTAATGAATTGGAAAAAGAATTAGTATCTAAAGGATATCATACAATGCTGCTTGATGGAGATAATATTAGATTAGGGATTAACAATGATTTAGGTTTTTCTAATAAAGATAGAAAAGAGAATTTAAGAAGAGTTGCACATATCTCTAAATTATTAAATGATGCAGGAATTATATGTATTACATCATTTATTACACCATTAAATTCAAATAGGGAAGATGTTAAAAGTATAATTGGCGATAGTTTTGTTTTAGTGTATATTAATACTGATATAGAAGAATGTGAAAAAAGAGATAAAAAAGGATTATATAAGAAAGCAAAAAAAGGATTAATAAAAGATTTTACTGGTGTTAATTCACTTTTGAAGAGCCTAATCAACCTGATATTGTTTTATATAACGATGATGCTAAAAAATGTGCAAGAGAAATATTCAATTTTATCAAAGGAAAAATAAAATGATATTTATTATAATTGGGTTCATTGCAGAATTTGTTGATGGAACTATTGGAATGGCATATGGTGTTAGTTGTCGAACTCTATTAACTATATTTAGAGTTGTAACATTATCTGATATATCAGCCATCATTCATTTTTCGGAATTGCCTAGTTCTTTTTTGACTTTTATTACACATTTAAAATTTAAAAATATTGATAAGAAGGCAATGTTTAAATTATCAATGTCTGGTATTATTGGTGCGATTATAGGTTCAAAAATTAGTGTAATCAATTTTAATTTTTTTGAACCAGTAATAGATACATATTTGATTATTATGGGTATAATTATCGTTAGTAAGTATTTTACTAAAGAAAGAAAAAATAAAATTAATTATTATATTGTTGGATTAATAGGAGCCTTATTTGATGTTACAGGTGGTGGAGGTTATGGCCCAATTGTAACAAGTAGTATTTTGGGTAAAAGTAGTAATATCTCCTATACTATAGGAACAGTTAATTCATCTGAGTTTTTTGTCACATTAACTTCGACACTTATGTTTGGAATGTTTATTCCGAGTATATATTCACATTGGAAGATTATTTTAGAATTAACTATTGGTGGTATAATTGCTGCACCGCTTGCAGCTAGATTATGTATAAAAAATAGGAATAAGAAAATGTATTTAGTAATAGGTTCAGTGTTAATTATACTAAATATCTATAATTTACTATTATTCATACTTGAAAGGTTGTGATTTTATTAAGCCAAATGTCTTGTGTGTAGGTTTTGCAAAATGCGGAACTACTACTTTATATGATATATTAAAACAGCATCCAGATATTTATTTATCAAAAATAAAGGAACCAATATATTATGGAAATGTTAAATTTTTAAAAAAAGGTTTTAATTGGTATTTAAAACGTTATTACCCTAAAAGTATAAATAAAAGAATTATTATGGAAATAAATCCTGTTATCGGGAAATATGTTTCTGCAGATAAAATAAAAAGTGATTATGGTGTTAACGCGAAAATAATTATTATAATTAGAAATCCTATAAAAAGACTCTTTTCAAATTTTAAAATGAATCTTATAAAGGGGGATTGTTTTGATAATAAAATTGATAATCTTGGTGATTGCTCAGTTTTGTTTGATAAATGGGTTTCTGAAAATTTCTTAAATAATAAGTTACAAATTATTGATGACAATATAATTCCTAAATTCTGTAAAAGTGGTGACTATTATAACAAAATATTAGATTATTATAATAATTTTGGAAAGAACAATGTAAAAGTTATTGTTTTTGAGGATTTTATACAAAATCTCCAGAAAACATGCGAAGAAATTTATACTTTTTTAGGGATAGAAAAAAGTGATTATATTAATTATAAAATACATTCTAATGACGGCAATAGGATAGTTAAAAATCGCTTTCAAATTACCATGAATAGATTTTTCATTAATAATATATGGCCTAACTTTATTATAAAAAGATTTGGTTTTATTTCTGATAGATTTTCTTCATTGCTAAATTATTTAGTTTGGAATGTTTCAAAGTTGTTTACAAAAAAAAATAATAAACATGATCAAATATCTATAACATGTACAAGAGTTTTACAAATGTATTATAAATCAATGATTTATAAATTAAGTGATTTATTAAATATAGATTTTAATAAAAAGTGGAATATTAATAGTAATTTATCGATTTCAAAAGAGGATTTAATTGCATTTTATTTGAAGAATAAATACAATTCTCAGTTAGATAATATTAGGCACAAATATGTTATGTATTCAAAGAGAAAAACAAATAATGGGTTGCTAAATAATATGTATAATAATAAAAAAATTGTAATTACAATAATAAAAGATATATTATCATATTATGATGAAACAAAACTTTGTGATATTATTTTTTTAAACGGAAGTTTTTCAAGATGCACCCCAACATATAGTAGTGATATTGATATTAGCTTAGTATACGATGATTTGTATCGTGATAAAATTTTTCCGGTTGAATTAAAAATTAATTATATAATATCGAAAATTATGAATTTTCGAGGATGTGATAGAGTACATACTATGATGGTTTACACTGATAAAATTAGTAATTATAAAGTATCAGTTAGAACAGATGAAACAATTAATTATAAAGGTGATATAATTAGTTATTATTGCAGGAATAATTATAATGACTTATTAAATGATACTTTTAATACTGGAAGAAGCTTTAATTGTTTAAATAGTTATTTATGTGATACCATAGATAATAAGAATTATTTTAATGAATGGTTACATAATTTTGAAATACTATACTATAAAGATAGTAGTTTTATAGATGCATTAAAAAATAATTATAAGAAAGTAATAAGTATTAGTGATAAAAATAATATTATAAAAAAAGAGTTAAATAATTTGATTATAAGTATTAATAAACAAATGTCATTTTCAATAGATGAAATATTTATAAATGATTGCATTTCTATTTCCAAATTGAAAAAAAGGTATAAAACAAATATTTTAGATAAATTATATAAAATAGTTTTAATTATAAATTATATTAATTGTAATCAATATTTAGATTTTTATTCTTTGGTGAATTCTATATATAAAACAGATGGTATAAGAAAAACAATGCTATTAGAATTGAAAATAGTTTCAAGATTGCAAATTGTGTTAGATAGACTAGGCTATGATTTAAGTTCACATAGCACAGATATAATAAAAAAACAAACATTTGAAAAAGAGTATTATAATATATATAAAATAAATTATAAAAATGATTTAATTAAACAAGAAAGAAAAATCTATGAAAAAATGATAAATGTATTAAATGAATTGAAGGAGGAAGTTTAATTATGTATAGTATATTTTTTAGCAAAATTGAGGAAGGTATAGATGAAGCATTGGATAAGCTAAAAGAAATTATTAAGCCAAGTAGTAAAGTTGCTATTTTACCTTGGGCATTTCCTGTAGAAATTGATTCTAATCAATTGCTAAATAATTATTTTAAAAAGGGGAGCAATAGATATAATAGATATATTAATTCAATAAAAAAACTTAATATTAATGAAAAAGATATATTTATATGTGATTGCTATAAACAGACACATAAACAGTTAAAAGAAGTAATTGCTAAATGCGATATTATTTTATTTCCTGGTGGGAATCCGGAAATGTTGTTAAATAATATTTTACATAGGACAGAACTTTATTATGATTTAAAACGTAGCAAAAAAATTATTATTGGTGAGTCGGCAGGCGCGGTAATGCAATTTAAAAGATATTTTGTAACAGAAGAGAATAATTATTATAACTATTTCGCTTTTTATGATGGAATAGGAAGTATTGATGATAAATTCTATATAGATGTTCATACTAGAAAAGATGATAAATATAGAAGCGTGTTAAAAGATGTTGCAAATAGGTATAACAAGAAAGTTTATGCAATATATGATAATGGTTGCATGATTTATGATCGGAAAATGAATAGTATTGTTTTTACAAGTAACGTAGATATTATTTAAAAATATAACAAGGAGATTTAATATGAGTTATACATTTATTTCAATGCCAGTTAAGCCAAGTAGTAAAGAACATGTAGGAACTGTTATCGCACCAGTTTTGTGTGATTACTTGGGAGATGTTTTTACTAATTTTCAATCTCATAAAATAATTACTGTTAATTTACTTCATTCATATGATAATAGAGATAAGTTCTTGAATCATTATTTAAATAGTATAGATAAATTAGGCATTAAATATGATGAAATATTGAAGGATAAAGATTTGTGCAATAAAATCTTGGACAGTATTTATAATATGGTTGAACTTGGAATTATAAAAGAGACTAAAGAAAAAATATTAAGATGTCAATGTGGTAGAGTTGAATTATCTAGGCAAGGTGTTAGAGTGAAAAATAATGCTTCATTATATCATATAGATAAAGAAAAAATGATTTGTAATTATTGTAAAAGTGAATGTTGTGAATATATTGAAAATATATTATATATTCCGATAGATAAAGATAAAATTGATGACACATTAGTAAACCCTTTGTTTTTAAAAAAATGTGTTAATGGCAAAATTAATGATATTGGGAATTCAAAATTTATTATTTCTAAATTAAGAGATACCGGATGTTTAATTAATTATTGTGGTAATAATTATTATATTGATATTGATTTTATGTGGATGAATATGTTTAGATTTATAAATAGTGATAATAAAATACTTATTTCAGGAAATAAGCAATCGTTAAAACTATTTTATATTAATTATATTTATTCAATATATTATAAAGAGAAAATTAATTTTTTAATGCATCCAATTTTAAAAAATGTTGATAATGGTATATTTAATAGTCATTCAAATTACTTAGTAAAAAGGTTAGCCATTTTGTTTAATCTTTCTTGGAATAGAGAAAGTTGCCTATGGAATAGCCAAATTGAAGAATATTTAAACAAATTATCATCTAAACAGTTGCATGAATTGTATGAAAATATGATTACTATTTCAAATGAAAGCATTAATTCTAAATATGATTTATGTAAAATGATTGATTTAGTATTAAAACATAATACAAATTTTCAAAAGGTAAAATCATTTATAAGATGATTAATTACAGAACTAATTATAATATTTAGAAACTATTGTTAAAAAGTACAATAGTTTTTTGTATATTATAATTAGAATTGATTGGATTATTTTTAATGATATCAATTAGTAAATTTGAATATAAATGGTATTATAAAAATGCAAATAAAATATTAGTTATCTGTTTTATATTACTTATATTAGTATTAATTTCTGGAGTAGGAAGTGTTAGAAATGGATCAAGTAGTTGGTCTAATAATTGCTGTTCCTTATAGGCTTGCAAGAATACTATCATTTGTTGATCCGTGGAAAGATCCACTAGGATCTGGTTTTCAAATAATACAGAGTCTTTATGCGATTGGTCCAGGTGGATTATTTGGCTTAGGCTTTGGTAATTCTATTCAAAAACATTTCTACTTACCAGAACCACAAACTGACTTTATATTCTCAATTATATCAGAAGAATTTGGTTTCTTAGGTGTAGTAATAGTCGCAACTCTTTTTCTCTTAATAATTATATCTTGTTTTAAAATAATATTAAATACTAATAATCTGTTTGCAAAATATTTAGCATTTGGTATTACATTTCAGTTTTCCTTTCAAGCAATATTAAATCTAATGGTAGTAGTAGGATTAATACCAGTTACAGGTGTTACACTACCATTTTTATCTTATGGTGGTTCTAGTTTACTTATAAGTATGTCTAGTATGGGAATACTACTTAATATTAGTAGAAAATAGTATTGATGTATTGAAAATAGAATACAATGTATTAAAAACAGGATACATTGTATTGACAATATTTATAGATAATAGTATAATTTACCTAGAAAAGAGGGATAATATGGAATCATTAACTTTGAATGTTAGAGTAGATGCTAATGATAAAAAAAGTTTTGAGCAGTTTTGTAGCAATGTGGGAATGAATGTTTCTACTGCTGTTAATATGTTTATTAAGGCGGTTTTAAGGGAACAGAAATTACCATTTGAAGTTAAAGATAATACTTTTAATGATACGGTTTATGAAAAATTAAGAGAAGCAGAATTTGAAATGAATAGTACATCTAAGCGATATACAATTGACGAAATTACTAATAGTATGAATGATATTATTGGTGAATAATATGTATAAATTAGAATTTTTACCAATTGCAAAAAAAGATATTGATGATATTATTTATTACATTTCTAATTCTTTAAAAAATAAAGTGGCCGCAAAAAATATGGCAGATAGTTTTATTGTTGGTGCAAAGAGTATTTTAGAATTTCCGCTTGGAGCACCCGTTTGTAAAACAGAGAAAAAATTGGAAAAAGAGTATCGAAGCATAAGAATAAAAAACTTGGCTCTAGTTGCCTAAAGTGTTGCTCTAATATCTGATTTATGATAAGATTATAGTGCAGAAAATGAATAAATCGAATTTAGAAAGTAGCTTTTATAGGCTAATCTCAATTCATTTTCTGCAAATTATGATTCGATGAGATTAGTCTATAAAAGCTATTTTTGTTTTATGAATGATGAAGTAAAAAATAAAATTAGTCATATGAGGCCTCCAGAGTTAGAAGAGACAAAGAAATTTATTGAATTATTAATTGAAACAAAACCTACAAAAAGAGAAACGAATTTAGAATATTTAGAAAGTATTGTTCCAATATGTTGTCCTGTTAACATTAGTCATCATACTAAAAAGAATGGTCATAAAAGTGGTGCTCAAAGAATTTGGTGCTACGATTGTAATGTCAGTTATACTATAACTAATAAATCAATAATAGAACACTCAATACTAAATTATTATCAACTAAAGAGTTTATTACAGTTAATGTATGATTTTAAACCATTAGAAGAGATATCTCAAGAATTAGGTATTGATAAATCAACAGTATTTGAGAGTCAAATTAGAATATTTGATGCATTAGATCAATTGAATGATAGTAAACTAAGTGGAGTTGTTCAAATAGATGAAAAATATATAAGAATTAATTTCAAAGGAACGCCTAGAGATAAAATGCCAAGACCTTCTCGAAAAAATGGAAATACAAACTTAACATCTGGAATTAGTAAAGATCAAATTTGCGTTATTGTTGCATTTGATTCTAATGGTAATATTCTAATTAAAGTTGTCGGCAACGGTAATGCATCCACTAATATGATTTCAAATGCTTTAGAAAATAAAATAGATCCTAATTCGATTTTAGTTACAGATAGTAAAAACTCCTATGATAAATTTGCTAAAGACAATAATTTACAATTGATAAAAATACCTTCTGGAATGCATAAAATAGATGGTTATACAATTAATAGTGTCAATGAAATAATGTCTGAAATTGAAACTTATTTATACCGTAAAAGAGGAATATCAACAAAGCATCTACAACATCATATGAATTTCATTCAATATAGAAAAAATATAAAAGCTGCTCTTGATTATTTAGATAGAAATGAAAAAATGTATGTTGATACTATTTCATTAAAAATAAAACTTAAAAGTAATGATGTATATAAAACTCCAATGCCCTTTGATATTGGCGAATATCAAAAGTGGTATAAAGAACATCATGACGAATAGTGAAAGCAACACTTTAGGCAACTAGAGCCAAAAACTTTATAATGTTTTATACCATAAACGAAAATGAAAAAATTATTTCGATTGTACGGGTTGTTTATCAGAAAATGAATATTAATAATATATTAGAGTAATGTTTTTTAAAAATAATAGTTATTAGAGCTATTATCTTTTGTTCTGATTGTCTATAATAATTTATTACTTAGTATTTATTAGGAAATGGTAAAAAACTTGATTTGGTGTAAATAAGCATTGAAAAAAATCTTGATTTGGTGTAAAATTTAATTAAGGTGATGTGATGAAAAGGAAAATATATGATAAAATGGTTGCTTGGAAAGAGAAGTCTAACGGTAAGACAGCTCTTTTAATCGACGGCGCAAGACGTGTTGGTAAAAGCTATATTGCAAGCGAATTTGCACATAATAATTATAAAAGTTATATATTAGTAGATTTTAATAAAGTACCAGATGATATTAAAAATCTATTTAATGATTACTTAGATGATTTAGATAATTTATTCTTATATCTATCAAACTATTATAATGTAAAACTATATGAAAGAGAATCTTTGATTATTTTTGATGAGGTTCAATTATATCCTAGGGCAAGATCTGCTATTAAATATTTAGTAGATGATGGTAGATATGATTATATTGAAACGGGTTCACTTGTTTCGATTAAGGAAAATGTAGAAGATATATTAATACCTTCAGAAGAACAACATATTGAATTATATCCAATGGATTTTGAAGAGTTTTTGTGGGCACTTGGAAATGACAATTTAATGGAATTAATAAAAAAGTGTTTTAATGAAAAGATGCCACTTGGAAATACTATGCATAGAAAGGTTATGGATTATTTTAGACAATATTTGATTGTTGGTGGAATGCCACAAGCAGTATTTGAATATGCTAATTCTAAGGATTTTGAACTAGTTGATCAAGTTAAAAGAAATATTTTAGATTTATACCGTTCTGATATAAAAAAACATGCAGGTAAATATAGTTTAAAAGTTGAAAGTATATTTGACGATATTCCTGCACAACTTAGTCGGCATGAAAAAAAGTTTAAAATTACTTCTTTATCTAAAGATGCAAAAACTAGAGATTATGATGATGCATTTATGTGGCTTGATGATGCAATGATAGTTAATAGATGTTTTAATACAACTGAACCTAATATTGGATTATCGCTTAATCAAGATAATAGTTCAATGAAGTGCTACATGGCTGATACTGGATTACTAATTTCTCATTCGTTTGATGAAAAGGGATTGGTTGATGAGGAAGTATATAAAAAGATATTGTTTAATAAATTAGAGTTTAATGGTGGAATGATTTTAGAGAATATAGTTGCGCAAATGTTAACTGCAAATGGTCATAAATTATTTTTCTATTCAAATTCTTCTAGAGATAATACATTAGATAGAATGGAAATTGATTTTTTAATAGCAAAAAAAAGTATAACTAATAGACATAATATTTCACCAATTGAAGTTAAATCAGGTAAGAATTATACATTAAATTCTTTAAATAAATTTATTAGTAAGTATAATAATAATTTGGATATTCCTTACGTTATTCATACTAGTGATTTGAAGATAGAAAATGGTATTACATATTTACCTATTTATATGTTAATATTAATTTAATGTAGAGGTACTTATGATAGGACTTATTTTATTACCGTTTTATATTTTATTTAATATATATCTTAATAATAAAATTATTAAATGGATTAATTTATTTATTACTACTAATAATTTATTTAAATATACATTATTAGTTATACAATTATTATTAACTTTATCTTTATATATCGCATTATTACTTCCTCATGGTAATATGAAAAAACTACTTAATATTATTGGTAATTATTACTTAGGAATTATGATTTATGTAGCTATAACACTAATATTATTATTTATAATTAATTTAATATTTAAAAATAGTATTAATAATAATATACATATTATAGAAGGATTCATAGCTATTATATTAGTTGTATTTATAACTATATATGGCAATATTAATTCTAGTATTATTCATACAACTAAGTATGAAGTAAGTATTAATAAGGAATCTAATTTAAAAGAATTAAAAATAGTAATGGTTGCAGATATGCATCTAGGTTATAATAAGGGTTTAAAACTTGTTAAAGATATGGTAAGTAAAATTAATAAAGAAAAACCAGATATAGTATTAATGGCAGGAGATACATTTGATAATGATTATGATGCACTTGATAGGCCTAATTTAATGATAAAAGAATTAAAGAAGATTAAAACTAAGTATGGAGTATATTCAGTATATGGTAATCATGATGTTAAAGAAAATATTATATTAGGTTTTACGTTTCAAGATAAAAAGCAAAAGTATAGTGATACTAGAATGGATGATTTCTTAAAGAGGGCTAATATTAAGATACTAGATGATGAATATGTATTAATTGGTGATATTTATATTTATGGTAGACCTGATTATGCTAAATATAAAAATAGAAAATCTGTTAATCAAATGATTAAGACTATGGATACAAGTAAACCTATAATAGTTGTTGATCACCAGCCAAAAGAATTAGATAAACTATCTAAAGCGAATGTTGATTTAGATTTATCAGGTCATACTCATGACGGACAGATATTTCCTTTAAGTTTACTTGTTAAACTTGCATATAAAAATAGTTGTGGTATAAAGAAGTTTAATAATATGACTAGTATAGTAACAAGTGGAGTTGGTTTGTACGGACCAAATATGCGTGTTTTAACTAAAGCAGAGATAACTAGTATAAATGTAAAATTTAAGTAAAATTGAGTAAAAAAGTGTAAAAAATGCAAAAAAAAATTGCATTTTTTTAAATTTTTGCTAAAATAAAAAAGGAAATTTGAAAGTTTTGTCGTATATTATATATAGGGAGTGATTTTTTTGGATAACAATTTAATAGATGAAATACGTGCTCATGTTAATATTGTTGATATTATTTCTTCCTATTTGCCACTTACTAAAAAGGGGAAAAATTATTTTGGTGTTTGCCCATTTCATGATGATCATTCACCTAGTATGAGTGTATCAGAAGAAAAACAAATTTTTACATGTTTTTCGTGTGGCGCATCAGGTAATGTGTTTAAGTTTTTGCAAGACTATGAAAATATTAGCTTTTTAGAATCTGTTAAGAAGTGTGCAGATATTAGTGGTATTAGTTTTAATTATGGAGCAGAAAAGAAATATAATAAGAATCAAGATTTACTTGATATGTACTTGTTTGCTTCTAAACTATATCAGAATAACTTATATAGTAGTCTAGGAAAAGAAGCTAGAGAGTATTTAAATACGAGAAAACTTGATGATGAAATTATAAAAGAGTTTCAAATTGGACTAGCTTTAAATGAGCCTAGTATACTTACTGATGCCTTAAAGAAAAAGTATGATGATAAAAGGTTACTTAGTTCAGGATTAATTAGTGAAGGTGAGTATAACTTATATGATACATATCGTAATCGTATTATGTTTCCACTATATGATTTATCTGGTAATATTGTAGGTTATAATGGAAGAATATATAATTCAAGTAATAAGAGTGATAGTAAATACATAAATTCTAGGGAAACAGCTATATTTAAAAAGGGAGAGCTATTATTTAATTATCACCGAGCTAAAGAGCAAGCAAGAGATTATAAGTTTGTAATCATTGTAGAAGGGCAGATTGATGCAATTAGATGTCATCAATCAGGATATAAAAACGTAGTTGCATCCTTAGGAACTGCTATTACTAAGGAGCATGCGATGTTATTAAGAAAGTTATCTAGTAATATAATCTTGTGCTTTGATGGAGATAAAGCAGGTGAGAAAGCAACTAATTCTGCTATAGAAGAATTAGCTAAGTTAGGTATTGAGCCCAAGATAGTAAGATTACCTGATAATCTAGATCCTGATGAATATATACTTAAAAATGGTAAAGAGAGTTTTGCTGATTTAATTAATAATCCATTAAATATAATGGAGTATAAAGAAAAACTTTTAAAGCGTAATATTGATTTAAATAATACTAAAGATTTAGCAGATTATACTAATTTAATGATTAAAGAATTAAGTAAGATAGAAGATGAAGTGTTAAGAGAAATTAGTATTAATAAGTTAGCAACTGAAACTAAGTTAGATGTTAAGTTTATTAAATCTAAGCTAGAAAAGCCTAAAGAAGTTAAAGTTATAAAGCAAAATAATAAAGTTAAATATAGTAAGTATGAAAAATCAGAACAGGCACTTATCTATTACATGTTAAAAAGTGATAAAGTAATTAAGATATATGAAAAGAAAATTACACATATGCCTACTGATAGATACCGCTTGCTTGCGCTCAAGATAGATTGTTTTTATAAAGAAAAAGGATATATAGATATAGCTGATTTTATGACTTATATTCATGATGATGAAGCGTCAACTAAGGCATTAAGTGAGATTATAAGTTTAGATTTAAAAGATGAAGTAGATGAAGAAGCAATACTTGATTATTTAAATAATATAAAAAGATATAATGATAAGAATTTATCTAATAGATATAAAAAAGAATTAAAAGAGGAGACTAGTTTAGAGAAAAAAATTGAATTAGCCAAAAAAGCATTAGCTTATAAGATTAGGAGTGAGAATAATGAATGAAATAAAAACATTTGAAGAAAGAAAGGATGAATTAGTTAGATTAGGTAAGGATACAGGATATGTAACATATGAAATGTTAGCTGAATCTTTAAAGGGGTTAGAACTAGATGCTGATTCGCTTGATGATTTATATAATACTTTAACTGATAATTGTATTGAAATTGTATCTGATAGCGATGATGCTCAAACTGATGCATCTAAATTATTATTATCTGATAATGAACTTACTAAAGATTTAAATATTAATGATCCAGTTAGAATGTATTTAAAAGAAATAGGTCAGATTAGGTTATTAACTTTACCTGAAGAGTTAGAACTTGCTGATAGAATTGAACAAGGTGATGAGGAGGCTAAAAATATATTAGCTGAGGCTAACCTTCGACTAGTAGTAAGTATTGCTAAAAGATATGTTGGCCGTGGAATGTTATTTCTTGATTTAATACAAGAAGGTAATATGGGTTTAATGAAAGCGGTTGAGAAGTTTGATGTATCTAAAGGGTATAAGTTTTCAACATATGCTACTTGGTGGATTAGACAAGCTATTACTAGAGCTATTGCCGATCAAGCAAGAACAATACGTGTTCCAGTTCACATGGTTGAGACAATTAATAAACTAGCGCGTGTTCAAAGACAATTAACTTTAGAGTTAAATCGTGAACCTACGGAAGATGAGATTGCCGCAAAAATGGAAACAAGTGTTGAAAAGGTTCGTGAAATATATAAGATTAGTCAAGACCCAGTTAGTTTAGAAACGCCAATTGGAGAAGAGGATGATTCACATCTTGGAGATTTTATTAAAGATGAGCACAATATGTCTCCTGAGGAATATGCAACTAATGAAATGCTTAAAGATGAAATTAGTGAAGTATTACTTACTTTAACTGAGAGAGAAGAAAAAGTAATTAGACTTCGTTTTGGACTTGAGGATGGTAAACCACGTACTTTAGAGGAAGTTGGTCAAATGTTTGGTGTAACTCGTGAACGTATAAGACAGATTGAAGCTAAAGCGTTACGCAAACTTCGTCATCCTTCTCGTAGTCGTAAGCTTAGAGATTTTATGGAGGAATAATGCTATCTAAACGTTTAGAAGCAATTGCTTCCTTAATTACAACAGATAGTATAATTGATGTAGGTTGCGATCATGGATACTTAGATATTTATCTAACTAAAAAAGGTGTTAAGTGCCTAGCAACTGACATAAGTAATAATGCTTTAAATGCAGCACTTACTAATTTTAAAAAATATAATTTAGATATTCCTACTATATGTACTGATGGACTTAATAATATTGCTATTAAAGATACAGATACTATAGTTATTGCAGGCTTAGGGACGGACTCTATCATTAAAATACTTAATAAGAGTATTACAAATGATTTAGTAATATTAACTCATAATCATTTAGAGAGATTAAGAAGATATGTAGTTAGTCTTGGATATTATATTGATAAAGAAGTATTTGTTATAGATAATAATAAACCTTATATAGTTATAAAATTTAAATATGGTAAGTGTAATTATAATACCTATGATTATATAATAGGACCTACTATTAAAGATATTGATTATTTTAATTATTTACTTAATAAGTATACAAAGATTTTAAATGGTATTCCGAGTAAATATAAGAATAGAATTGATTATTATAATTCTCTCATTAAAGGAATAGAAATGTGTAAAGAAAGTGTCAAGTAATACACTTTTTTTAAAATAATTATTGCAATTATAAAATAAATATGATACTATAATTTTGGAAAGGTAGGAGAGAGGATGAATAAGAAAAAAGGTTTTACATTGATTGAATTGATCGCTGTACTCGTAATTATGGCAATTATTGCTTTAATAGTTACACCACTTGTAATGTCAATTATTAGAAAGGCTAGAGCTGCTGCTGATAGAAGATCAGTTGATGCTTATGGTAGATCAGTTGAAATAGCTATGGCTGGATATTTATTAGATCATGGTGAATTCCCAGCTAATTTCAGTGTAATAGAAAATCAAGTTGAGTATAGTGGTGGACCAATTACTTGTAATGTAGTTAATATTACAAGTGACTATTCAGTACACATCTCAGAATGTAAGGTTGATGGAAGAGATGTTAAAATTGATGGTGATGAGTGGTATACATACGATAATAGTGCAGTAGCTGTTGCTGCATCAAATAGCGATTCAAATTCAGATCCAACACCAGGTAATCTTCCATAATGATTATATATGATTAATGTGATATTTAGCTAGTTTATTAATTAAACTAGTTTTCTTTTGCAAAAATATTTGCTTATATGTATATTTATGATAAAATAAATATAGATTGCAGGTGAGTTAGCATGCGTAGTATATATGATATTAGTTTTGCAGATTTAGAAGAATTCTTTGTGAATAATGGTTATAAAAAATTTAAGGCTAAGCAAGTATATGATTGGTTATATAAAAAAAGAGTTAAGAGTTTTAGTGATATGCATAATATAAGTAAGAGTGTAATTGAATTACTTAATAATAATTTTTATTTTAGTGATATTAAGATTCTTACTAAGAAGGAGGATACTGATGTTAAAAAGTATTTATTTGGTCTTTCTGATAATAACAAAGTAGAAGCAGTTTTAATGTATCATGATTATGGTAATAGTTTATGTATATCTACACAAGTAGGTTGTAATATGGGATGTGCATTTTGTGAATCGGGTAGACTAAAAAAAGTACGTAATTTAGAATCTTTTGAAATGGTAATGCAGATATTAAAAATAGAAGCAGATATTAATGATAGAATAACTCATGTAGTATTAATGGGAATTGGAGAACCGTTTGATAATTATGATAATGTTATTAACTTTATTGATATTATAAATGATAATAATGGTATTGCACTCGGTAGTAGACATATAACTGTATCAACGTGTGGTATTGTACCTAAGATTAGAGAGTTTACCAAGTATGATAAACAAGTTAATCTTGCGATTAGTCTGCATGCTCCTAATAATGATATCAGAAATAAAATAATGAATATTAATAAGGCATATAAAATAGAAGAATTGATTGATAGTATTAAAGATTATATTAAAGTAACTAATAGACGTGTAACTTTTGAATATATAATGCTTAAAGGGGTTAATGATACAAGAGAATGTGCAATAGAATTATCTTGTTTACTTAAAGGTATTAATTGTTATGTAAATATAATACCTTATAATGAGACAAGTCATATTGAATTTAAAAAAAGTAGTAAAAGTTCTATATTAGAGTTTTATGACATATTGAAAAAAAATAATATAAGTGTTACAATTAGAAGAGAATTTGGTAGTAAAGTATCTGCCGCATGTGGACAACTTCGAGCAAATTATAAGGAGGGATTATGAAGTACTCGTATATAACAGATCCAGGTAAAGTAAGAGAACGCAATGAAGACTCAGTTAATATTGTTGAAAATGCAAGTGGTGAGATTTTAATGGCTGTTGCAGACGGTATGGGAGGTCATAAAGATGGTGAGGTAGCAAGTAGTATTGCTCTTAATCATATCGCAACAAGATTTAAAAGTATTAGTAGTGTAGGTAATAAAGAAGATGCAATTAATTGGATTAGAGAGATAGTTAAAGAGGCTAATGCATTAATCTATAAATATGTTGCCGAGCATAAAGAGTCTGCTGGTATGGGGACTACTATGGTACTTGCAATTCTAACTAAAGATTTCTTACTTATTGGTAATATTGGGGATTCATCTGGTTATGTAATTAAGAATAAAAAATTACATAAAGTTACAGTTGATCATACGCTTGTTAATTTACTTGTTAAATCTGGCGAGATTACTGAAGAGGATGCGAAGAATCATCCTAAGAAAAATGTACTTATGAGGGCTTTAGGCGCATCTCCTGATGTTGAAATGGATATTTTTAATGTTGAACTTGGAGTTGATGGTATATTATTATGTAGTGATGGGCTTACTAACATGCTAGATGATGATACTATTATGAAAGTATTAAATAATAATGAAATGGATATCGATGAAAAACTAGATAAATTGATATTTAAGGCTAATAATAGAGGGGGTAGCGACAATATATCGATTGCATATTTGAATAAGGAGGATAAGTATGATAATTAAGGGACAATTAATCGATAATCGCTATAAGATAATTAAATCAATTGGCGAAGGTGGAATGGCTAATGTATATTTAGCGTTTGATACAATTTTAGAGCGTGAAGTTGCAGTTAAAATACTAAGAGGTGATTTAGCGGAGGATGAGAAGTTTGTCCGTAGATTCCAACGTGAGGCAAATTCAGCATCATCTTTAAAACATCCTAATATTGTTGAGGTATATGATGTAGGAGAAGATGATGGGAAGTATTTTATTGTAATGGAATACATTAATGGTAAAACGTTAAAGAGCTTAATTAAAAAGCGAGGTATTCTAACACTAGAAGAAGTAATAGATATTATGTTACAACTTACATCTGCTGTATCATGTGCGCATGATAGTTATATAATACATCGAGATATTAAACCACAAAATGTAATGATTTTAGAAGATGGTAGGGTTAAGATTACTGATTTTGGTATTGCAATGGCACTTAATAATAATGAACTTACACAAACTAATTCAGTAATGGGGTCAGTTCATTATCTCCCACCAGAGCAAGCTAATGGTAGTGGTTCTACAATTAAAAGCGATATATACTCACTAGGTATTTTAATGTTTGAACTTCTTACGGGTAAGCTTCCATTTAAAGGAGAGAATGCTGTTGAGATAGCTATTAAACAGATGCGTGAGCCAATTCCTTCAGTAAAAAGCATATCTCCTGATATTCCACAGAGTGTAGAAAATGTAGTATTAAAAGCATGTGCGAAAAATCCAAAAAATAGATACGATACTGCTCGTGAGATGTTTGAAGATATTAAAACTTGTATGGACCCAGTTAGAAGTGATGAGAAAAGAATAGTATATAAGTATCCAGAAAATGATTTAGATGAGACTAAGGTTATGCCTAACTTAAGCAGACTTAATAATCATAAAGAAGATGTAGAAGAGACTGAAGAAGAGGTTAAAGAAAATAAAAAGTTTAATAAGATTATGATTATACTAGGTATTGTTGCTGGAGTGCTTGTAATAGGTATTATAATTGCGATTATAGCTGGTAAATTAAAAGGTAAATACATTTCTATTCCAGATGGATTAGTTGGAGAAAAGAAAGCTGATGTAATTGAAATTCTTGAAGGAGATTTCAAAATAAAAGAGAAAAAAGAATATAGTGATAAGTATAAAAAGAATGTTGTAACTAAGGTTGATCCTAAAGAAAAAAGTAAAGTTAAAAAAGGTAGTATTGTTACTATTACTGTATCTAAGGGTAAGAAACAAATTACTGTTGAAGATTATACTGGTATGAATATTGATACGGTGAAGAAAAAATTAGAAGCAGCTGGAGTTAGTGTTGTTGTTACTGCTAAGAAAGTAGATAAGAGTGGTAATTATAAGGAGAATACTGTTATAGAGCAGAGCGTTAAATCTGGTGAGAAACTAAGCAAGGGCGATGCTATTGAACTTACTTATGCAACATTAATTACAGTATATCCTGATTTTACAAATGGTAAGTATAGTGTTACTGATGTAAATACATTCTGTGATGAAAATAAGATTAAATGCTCATTTGAGGAAAAAGAATCAACTAGTAAAGATCCTGGCACAATACTAGAACAAAGTAAAAAAGAGGGTAGTGAGGTATCAAGTGGTGATACATTAAAAATAACTACTGCAAAAGCTAAGAGTCTTACTGTATCATTTAGTCTAGATGGTGGAACTGGAAATATTAGTGCGCAAACTGTTGAATATAATAAAACTGCATCTGAACCAAGAAGTAATCCAACTAAGAATAATTGTGAATTTGAGTATTGGACTTTAAATGGTAATAGATTTTATTTTGATACTAAGATTACTAGCGATACTACATTAGTAGCTAAATGGAGTTGTAAGAGTGAACCAATTCAAGCAGGAACTAATAATACCGATGATAAAGATAAGGATAAAGAAACAAATTCAGCAGGTTAATATGATAGGTAAAATAGTAAAACAAATTAGTAATGATTATACAGTTAAGGTAGATAATACCCTATATACTTGCAAAGCTAGGGGTAAATTTAAACATGATGGCATTACACCACTTGTTGGTGATAATGCCTTAATTGACCCTGATAATAAATTATTATTGGAAATACTACCAAGAATTAATGAACTTATTAGACCAAGTATAGCTAATGTAGATCAAGCAGTTATTGTTATGAGTAATAAGATACCTGAGTTTTCACTTGATTTACTTGATAAACTATTATGTATTATTGAATATAATAATATTAAACCAATTATTTATGTATCTAAAACTGATTTGTTAAATAGTGAAGAATTAGCTAAGTTAGAATTAATATTAAGTTATTATAGAGATATTGGTTATAAAGTATATACAGATTTATCAATTAAAGAGGTATTCAAAGATAAAGTAACCGTATTTGTAGGTCAAAGTGGAGCTGGTAAGTCTACATTACTTAATAAACTTGATAGTAATTTATCATTAATTACAGGGGAAGTATCTGCTTCTCTTGGTAGAGGTAAACATACCACTCGTCATGTTGAATTAATAAATACACTAGGCGGACTCATAGCAGATACACCAGGATTTTCTAAAATATCATTTATAGGTATGAGTAAGGAAGATATTAGAGATAATTTTATTGAGTTTAATAAGTATAGAGAAGAGTGTAGGTATAAAGATTGCATGCATGATGCTGAGGATGAATGTGAAATTAAAAAAGAAGTAAATAATTCTAATATATTAATATCTAGATATCAGAATTATTTAAAATATATAAAAGAAGTATCAGGAGGTAGCAAATGATTTCAACATCCATATTGTCTATAAAGGATAACTTAGGGAAAAATTTAAAAAAATTAGATTTAACATCGACAGATTTTATGCATGTTGATGTTATGGATGGTATATTTGTTAATAATATATCTGTAGCTTATGATGCATATGCGGAATTACTAGATAGTTGTAATACTCCATTAGATGTACACCTAATGGTAAGTGATGTTAAAAAGTATATAGATGATTATCGTGAATTAAAACCAGTGATTATTACATTTCATTATGAAGCTGTTGATAATCATAGAGATGTTATAGATTATATTAGGTCATGTGGTATAAAGGTAGGTATGTCTATTAAACCAAGTACAAAGGTTGAGGAAATACTTGAATTACTTCCATATTTAGATGTAGTACTTGTTATGAGCGTAGAACCTGGCCATGGTGGGCAAGAGTTTATCTATGATAGTCCTGTTAAGATTAATGAACTTGATAAAATTAGAAAAGATGAGAATTACTCTTATTTAATTGAAGTAGATGGCGGAGTAAATGATATTACTTCTAAGTTATGTAATAATGCGGATATATTAGTTGTAGGAAGCTTTATAACTAGTAGTGATAATTATGAAGAACAGATTGAAAAAATAAGAAAAACACTTGATTAATAAATTATTTTATTATATACTAGTGTGCGTTGGAGGTTAATTATGGAAAAAAATAAAAGTTTAAAAGAAGTAGTAATTAAAATAGAAGGTAAGGACTGGGAAGATGCGCTAGATAAGGCATTCAAAAAAGTAAGTAAAGATAAAACAATTGCTGGATTTAGAAAAGGTAAAGCACCTAAAAATATTTATTTAAAACATTATGGTATTGAATCATTATTTTATGAAGCATCTAATATATGTATAGATAAAGCTTATAATAAGATGATAGAAGAAAATAAAGATTTGCAAATTGTATCACAACCAATTTTAGATATTAAATCAGTTGATGAGAAATATATTGAATATGTATTTACTTTAACTTTAAAACCAGAAGTAAAACTTGGTAAATATAAAGGTCTAAGTACTAAAAAGGATAAAGTGAAAGTAACTAAAGAAGAAGTTGAGCATGAAATTAAACACATGAGAGAAAACTATAAAGAAATAGTTATTAAAGATGGTAAGATTGAAAATGGTGATATTGCTGTAATTGATTTTGAAGGATTTAAAGATGGTGTAGCATTTGATGGCGGTAAAGGAGAGAATTATTCACTTACTATTGGTTCAAATACATTTATTCCAGGGTTTGAAGATCAGTTAATTGGACATGTTACAGGAGATGAAGTAGATGTTAATGTAACTTTTCCAAGTGATTATCATGTTGATGAACTAAAAGATGCGCCTGTTGTATTTAAAGTTAAAATTCATGAGGTTAAACAAACAGTATTACCAGAATTAGATAAAGATTTCTTTGAAGATTTAGGTATGGAAGGAATTGATTCTAAAGAGTCTTTAGAAAAACAAGTAAAAGAGAATATTAAAACTCGTAAAGAAAAAGAAGCAGAAGATAAGTATATTGATGAATTACTAAAAGAAATCGCAGATAATACAGAAGTAGATATTCCTGATACTATGATTAATGATGAGACTACACATATGGTTGACCACTTTAAGGAACATATTATGATGCAAGGAATTACTATTGAACAGTTCTACTCACTTACAAATTCATCAGAGGATAAGTTAAAAGAAGAGTACCATGATGAGGCATTAAGAAGAGTTAAGAATAGGTTAATTATTGAGAAAATAATTGAAGAAGAAAAAATAGAAGTATCTGATGAAGAAGTTGATAACAAGTTAGAAGAACTTGCAAAGAAATATAAAATGACTAAAGAAGAAGTTAAGAAAGAATATGATGATAATTTAGATTATATTAGTTTTGACTTAAAGGTTAGAAAAGTATTTGATATAATTAAAGGTGAATAAAAAAGATTCAATCAAGAATCTTTTTTTAGTTTCTATAACGTAGAGAATTGTTTGATATATTAAATATAATGCCTATCATTATCATATAACTAAGTAAACTAGATCCTCCATATGATATAAATGGAAGTGTTATACCTGTAATAGGCATAATGCCTATAGTCATTCCAATATTTTGAAATTGTTGATATATAAGCATACCTATAATTCCTGCAATTATATACTTATTAATATTTTTATTACTATGGATCGCTGTAGTAATTAGTTTGATATCAAAATAAACTATTAATCCAATTAGGAATACTGAACCAACTAGTCCAAAGTTACTAGCAAATACGGCAAATATAAAATCAGTTTGTGGATAAGGGAAATAGATTGGTGTATTATTAAATCCGTTACCAAATATATTTCCTGATGCAATAGCAGTCATTCCATTTTGTAGTTGGTATCCACTACCATTTGACCAATCAAGGAGCCTATCTATTCTAAGAAAGAAAGATGTACCAAATATTTTTATAAATAATTCTTTATTTAAAAAGTATACTGCAAGTAAACTTCCTACTAGTGCAACAATTAATCCGATTACTATTAAGAACCATCTAAATCTGAATCCTGATACAAATAACATTACAAATGTAATAAGTAAATAAATTAATACAACTCCTGTATCTGGTTCTAAGAATGTAAGTAGAGTTGGAATAGCAACAACAATTAGTATTTTTATTAAGAATTTAAATTCTTCTAGTGGAGTAGGCGAATCATTATTATTGTGAAATTTATCTATCATCTTAGCTTCCATAAGTATTAATATTATTTTCATAAATTCACTAGGTTGAAAGTTACCAATACCAGGTAGAACAAACCAACATTTAGCCTCATTAATTGTAGCTCCAAATACTAATACTAGTCCTAGCAATAATACTCCAATAATATACAGTATATTAATATGTCTGGTTATAAAATCATTTCCTATTAACATAATTAGATAAGCAACTACAAATCCAACTCCATACCACATTATCTGCTTAGTATATAAATTTTGCATATCTTTAGGAAGTATTCCTTGAGCACTATATATAGTAACAACGCTTATGATTGCGAATATAATAACAGCAATTAATATTCCCTTATCTACTTTAAATCTTGATATATTATTCATTTAATCACCAATTAATATAATACCTCATTAACTCAATTTATTCAACTGATTTTTGATAATTTTACTTTTTTTTCTGTATATAGTATAATGTATCTGGTGATGTTATGGAGATTATAAAATATATAGTTATTGCATTAATACTTGTAATAGTTGCATTCGCAATCATTAAAGCAAATAAGAAAGATTTTAAGTTTGATGCTAATAAGTTAGTACAAAACCTAGGTGGTAAAGATAATGTATTAAAATATGAAGTAAATAAATCAAGATTTATAGTTACTTTAAAAGATGTAAGTAAAGCTAACAAGGATGCTATTCAAAAGATGGGAGCTAAAGGAATACTTGAAGTTGATAATCAACTTAAAATTATTCTTGGTAGCGATGCCGGAAAGATTATTAAATGTATAAATGACTTAAAATAAGTCATTTTTTGTTCAACTTCGACATCGTTCGACAAATTTCGACAAATAAGTATACTACAATAACTATGGTGATTTGATGAATATCTTTTCTTATACTTTTCCGAGTCTTATATTTATATTGTGCCCTTTATTTATTTATATAGTATTAATAAGTTCTAATAATCATATAACTAGTAATAATAAAGATATTATCTTTGGAACTACTTTACTATCTATAATTTATACAGTCGTAAGTTTTAATTCTACTAATTATCCTATTATTAACTTTTTACTTTTAAATAGTGTAATACTTATTGCTTATTTAAGAGATAGATTATTAATTGGAAATATTATAGCTATATTACTATTAATAATATATTATGATTCATTTAACTTTATTACATTCATGATAGCTCCGTACTTTATTTTATACTTAATATATATATTAAGAAATAAAATTAAAATTACAGATTTTCTATTTATAGATTTATTTCTAATAGTAGATTATTCATTCTTAATATTATGGATGCTTAATTCTAATTATCAAGTATATATAAAGTTAGGATTAATTAATATGATATTATTATTAGTATTTAATTATATTTTAATTCATATTATATATTTACTTTATAACTTGGGAGAAAATATGGTTAAAGATAAAATAAAATATAATAAGATAAAAAAAGATAGTAGAGTTAAAACATCATTATTTAAAATTACCCACGAGATAAAGAATCCTATAGCTGTTATTAAAGCCTATTTAGACATGCTAGATACTAAAGATAAGAAAAAAGTCGAGAAGTATATTCCAATAATTAAATCAGAAATAGATAGATTACTTAATTTACTTGAAGACTTTCTTCTAGTTAATAAAGCAAATATATCGTTTGATATTATGGATATAAATATGCTAATAGATGATATTCTCAGTAGAGAACTACCAATAATTAAATCAAACAAAATTAAGTTTGATGCATATTTAATAGATGATGAGATTTATATTAATGGAGATTATAATAGACTTGCACAAGTATTAATTAATATTATAAAAAATAGTATCGAAGCTATGGAGAATAGAGATTACAAATTATTAACAATAAAAGAAGTAATAAAAGGTAGTAATGTAAATATAATTATTAGTGATAGTGGAGTAGGAATTAGTAAAAGAATAATGAATATGATAAAAGAACCTTTTTATACTACTAAGAATAGAGGTACAGGACTTGGTGTATCATTATCAGATGAAATAATAAAAGCACATGCTGGTAGTCTAGTTTATGAGTCAAAGGAAAATATAGGAACAAAAGTAACAATTAAATTACCATTACTAGAGGAGGAGAAAATATGAAAGAAAAATGTATACCGTTTTATTTAGACAATAATAGTTGTAATTTACCCTTTTATTTAATTAAAGATTCTAAAGGAAATGATGTTATTTATATTAATGATACTAATATGATTTATACTAATACTAGAAATAATGATATAGATAGACAACTTACTTTATTTACTAAATGTTTTAATCATGGAATATGTTCAATATATAAAGTAAATGAGAGTGTATCTATAGTTAAACAATTTATTAAAAATGATATTACTTGGTATATAAGTAATAAAGATGATTATTTTAAAATATATGAAGATAAATATGATCACTTGGAAGGTGTTAATATTCATTTTAATTCCAAGTATTTATGTTTAACTTCATATGAATATGGTGAAGCTATGCCTGATGTAGTAGCTGGATATGATTTAACAAGTAATAAGTTACTTGATTGTAATGATTATAATACATCTAGTAATTTATATAAATCATTAGTAGAACTTAGAAGATGTAGATTTGATGTAATTATATCTATTCTAAAAGGTGAAATACTCACTAAAGATAATGATAGATTATTTAGATTCATGAGTTTTATCTTAGATAAGAAGATAGATAATAATAATTATAAAGATTATATTAGTATTGTTAAAAATTATGTATTAGAAAAATATCCTAATTTATTAGAACTTGATATAAGTGATATAGATAATCTTGAAGATAAAAGTAAAGAGTATGGTATAAATCACTTCTATTTCAATAGAATAGATAATGATATAGAAGATTTAAAATATGTAAAAGGTAAAGAAAAGATAAAAAAGTTTCAACTAAATAGTTGATTTTTTTTAGTATACTTAGTTGGGGCTATATAGTAATTTTCTTGGATATATGGTACAATATATGTGAAAGAGAGCTGATTTATCATGAAAATGTTGCCAATTGGAAGAGATAATTTTAAAGATATTATGGACAATGATTTATATTATGTAGATAAGACTAATATAATAGAAGAGATACTATATAATAAAAATTATGTATCATTATTTCCACGCCCTAGAAGATTTGGAAAAAGTTTATTTATATCAATGATAGATAACTTCTTTAATATTGAGTATAAAGATATAAATAAGAATTTATTTGATGGTTTAAAGATAAGTAAGAGCGAATATTATAGTAGATTATCTTCTAATCCAGTTATCAAACTTGATTTTAAAAATTTAAAACAAGATAATTATGAGGATATGTATGAATCTTATAAAGGAATGATTAGAAAGTTATATTCTGATAAAAGATATTTGTTGGAAATATTAAATGATGATGAAAAAGATTTATATAATAGTTTTTTATATGAAAATGCCAATAAGGATAGATATCAAAAAGCAGTTTATACACTAACTGAAATGCTATGTAAGTATTATGGCAAAAAGACTATTATTTTAATTGATGAATATGATGTACCAATTCAACAAGGATATTTAGAAGGATTTTATAAAGATATAGTATCATTCATAAGAGAAGTATTTTCCTCTTCTCTAAAGGGAAATGAATATGTTGAATTTGCCATAATGACAGGAGTACTTAGAGTAAGTAAGGAATCATTATTTAGTGATTTAAATAATGTTAAAGTATATAGTATTATGGATGATGCTTTTAATGAAGCCTTCGGTTTTAATACAAAAGAAACAGAAGAAATACTCTCGTACTATGATTTAGAGTTAAATGAAGATGTTAAGAATATGTATGATGGTTATAACTTTAATGGAACAGAAATATATAATCCTTGGAGTATAATAAATTACTGTGCAGATAAAAAGTTAAAACCATATTGGACTAATACATCTGGTAATAGTTTGGTATTAAAATGTATAAAAGAATGTACTGAGGATATAAAGATAGTATTTGAAAAACTATTATTAGGTGAGGGAGTAGAATTTATATATAATGAGAAAGTAACATACTTAGATTATAATGATTTAAAATCACTTAATAATATTTTAAACTTATTATTTATAAGTGGATATTTAACAATAGAT
>Ga0256407_10003406_pt1 | contig 28399 bp, 10 predicted proteins | sample RumenRJG_04DNA_FD_193489 | JGI IMG/M metagenome (GOLD analysis project Ga0256407, IMG submission 193489) | Bovine rumen microbial communities from Lethbridge, Alberta, Canada - RJG_04 | ecosystem: Host-associated > Mammals > Digestive system > Stomach > Rumen | place: Canada: Alberta...
CAAGAGAAATCGAAAAAGCAAATGATACTGTTTTAAGAACCCCTCACATGAAAGAAGGAAACCCAGGTTGTAAAACAGACTTAATTTCAAAACCAGAATAAGTAGTTTAATTACTACTTTATTTTTTTCTTTTTTTTATTCTCAATATGTAATATATTTTTTACAACAACATTGAAAAAAATATAGTCCGAAGACTATAATACCCCTTTTGTAGAAGGAATCTGATCGTGTTCTATTTTAATTGCCTCTTTCAGGGCTTTTGCAAATGCCTTAAAGACAGCTTCAGCCTTGTGGTGATCGTTTGCACCCTCAACTGTACCATATATATTCAATTTGGCACTGGAAGCAAATGATTCGAAGAAGTGAATGATAATATCTGATGTCATGTCTCCAATCTTTTCATTCTTAAAGTCGAGACTCATGTTGCAGTAGCTGCGTCCGCTTATATCAATTGCCACTGTGGAAACTGACTCATCCATTGGAACTATGGCATGAGCCATCCTTTTTATGCCTTTCTTATCGCCGATCGCTTCAAGAAACGCTTCTCCCAAAAGAATCCCAACATCCTCTATTGTGTGGTGGTCATCTATCTCAATATCCCCAACTGCCTTCACATCCAAATCTATCATTGAGTGTTTGGAAAATGACTCAAGCATGTGATTGAAAAAGTTGATTCCTGTTTCGATGTCGTACTTGCCTTCACCATCCAAATTCATCTTAATTGAAATATCGGTTTCTGATGTTTTCCTTGAAACATTTGAAATTCTAGTCATAATCTAACCTACAAAATAATTAATTTTAGCTTCAATAATTTAGGCATCTTCACCCGGACGTATGATTTTAATGCAGTCAGTAGGGCATTCCATAGCACATAGTGTACAAACATGACAATATCTTAAATCCAATATACGTGCAACCCTTCCAACTTTCCAAATTTTAGCTGATTTGGGACAAATCTCAGCACAATTTCCACATCCTATACATTTATCTTCATCGACTAAAATTTGCAACGGCATGATATCACCTATAATTTTAAAGTAGCAACGGACATTGCCTTAAATCCTATATAAACTTCCTTACCTATGTTCAAACTCAATTCCTTTTCTGCAGATACTGTAATGTCACTGCATAAGGTAACTCCACCGACGTTGATTTTAACACGGATAATTTCACCTTCGAGCCTCATCTCAACAATCTGACCCTTCAGGATATTACGGATACTTGAAGCCTGCGGCTCCAACATCAAAAAGATGTTATCGTAACTGATCAAGGCCAATATCTCATCGCCTATTTTATAATTCCTATTCAATGGAGCATTGATTTCAAACTCATCGTTTTTGATGGTCATTACGCCTTTGGCCTCATTGATATCGACTATTGTGGCTTCAATTTCATTGACATCCTTGTGAAGCTCCATGATGGCATTGATCTTTTTACATTCCTTTAAAATGGAGTAGCCTTCATCGGTGAGAGAAGTTCCTCCCCCTCCACCTTTTCCGCCTTTGGTTGTATTTACAACCTTAACGTCAAGACTGGATTCTATCTTATCAATATAGTTCAAAGCAGTCCTGTAAGAAACATTAATCTCCTTGGCAGCCGCTGTCAGAGAACCTGTATCTAAAATAGACACCAGCAAGTTGTACTTTTTACTGTCAAGCAAAAAGGAATTGCCATCTACATTAATTTTATATTCAACACCTGCGCTAACATCAGTCATTATAAATCCCCCGAAATATAACAATAATATTTTTATAAATTATATTTAAATAAGTTTTTGTTATTACGGCATTTTTTAATCCAAAAAATTTTTTCAGTTGAAATTACACATCGACAGAGTGGCTTAAAACACAAGCGTTAATATTCAATCAAAATCAATTCTGGCATCCATCCCATTATCTGGATTGCATCCTTTCAACAAAATTCAACATCTTGTTGACTATCTTAGATAAAGGACCGAATTTTGAAGAAAATTCCCTAAGACTCTCGATATCATCCTTTTCAAAGAACTTGACCAGAATCAATGCAAAGAAATAAACAATCATACAGGCCACAATACCCGGGAAGAGCCACAATGTGGTTTTTGGAATTAATAATGCGAAAATTCCCATAATCATTGACGCCGCAAATATCTTGGCCACGGATTTCTTTGGAGCCTTTGTCTTGGTAAGTTCAAATACAAAATAAATGCACGGCACCATCATCAAAAAGCAGGCAACGGTGGTAGCCAACGCTCCGCCTGCAATGCCCAGAAACGGAACCATATACCAATTGAGGACACCTGTTACGATTGCTCCTCCAATCAGAATATACATTGGAATTCTAGGATTGCCTATTCCCTGGATGACACTTGTTGAAATGGTAAAAATTGAATAGAATGTCATACCTATTGAAAGAATGGCCAAAGCTGATGCGCCTGCAACATAGGCAGGATTCTTAAAGTACAATACCTGAAGTGTAGGAGTCGCAAACAACGCAAGGCCGACACACATCGGAACTACAAACAATAATGAAAACTTATAAGCCTCTGAAACATACTTCTGCAGGGAATCGATGTCCTTTACCTTGAATGCCTCTGAAGAAGCCGGAAGAATTGTTGTTCCAATGGAAACTGAGATGATAAGCGGCAAACGTGAGATTGGATCTGCAGCTGCGAAAAATCCTATATCGGCCAATGTCAGAAACTTTCCCATGACTATGGTACAGATGTTGTAGATAAGCATTTCAGCCACAGCGGTTATGATGACGGGAATGGAGAATTTCACCAATGTTGTGGCAAGTTTCATCTTGTCCTTCATTGTAAATACGAAACCTTCGCTAGGTTTAGGAATGTATTTCGGCATGTGCACCTTAAAGATGTAAACAGCCGCAACAACGGATAAGGAATATCCCAAAACGGTACCCCACAGTGCCCCGACAGTTGAAAGTCCAATCAAAACAAATGCAGTGGCAAAAAGAATCATACCGAGCTGTTCGACGGCACGGGTATATACGATATACTCCATCTTGTAAACGCCCTGAAACGCCCCTCTAAAGGCACCTACAATAACGCTGAAAGGTGTGATAAGCCCCACAATCTGGAGGGGAACCAGTGTTATCGGCTTGTGCAGGAAATTATAGGCAAGGTAAGGAGCAACGACAAAAATCATCAATACCCCAAAGAACAGCCCCAAGAATATCATTATCTGCAGAGCCGTGTAAATGGTCTGCCTGGCCATATCATGCTCGCCGACAGCTTCATACTCAGCAACATATTTTGCTATCGCAGGAGGAAGCCCACCGGCAGATAAGGTCTGGAAAATTCCCTGAAAAGGCAGTGTGATTCCTAAATTACCATAGGCGACAGGTCCTAAAAGTATCGCCATAAGAAAACGGTAAAGGTAACCTCCCACACGGAAAATTATATTACCTATAAAAATTATCAAACTACCTCTAATCAACTTATTTGCCATGATATAACCTAAAAAAAGTTATTAAATATATGTAACTTAATTTTACTATTTAAATGTACTTATTTAAGAAATTTTCAAATTCCTTTAAAGTCCTATCCAAAGACTCCATACCATAAGAATCTTTCCTTATTTCATCAATCGAGTCCTTTGACCAAAATGAAGCGCCCAGATTGGAACCGAAAGGCCCGCCACTTACCGGAATTATGCCATGTATCATGAAATATGTGATGTTTGCCAGATGGGCAAAATCCTGTCCTCCTGTGCGGTCGCCTCCGACTGCAATGCTCATTCCAATCTTGCCCCTTAAAATGTTATAGTCAACGGCCTCCAGGGCCCGTGTCCTATCCATTATAGCCGATAGGTTTGAGGAAATCGATCCAGAGTGGATTGGTGTGGCTAGAATGATTCCGTCTGAATTTTGGAGGTTTTCGTATACCTCACCCATATCATCCCGGATGATGCACTTTTTGTTTTCAAGGCAATAATCGCAATGCATGCATGGCTTGATGTCCCTAGCATGGCATGTGAAGATTTCAGTTTCAAAATTCCGGCTTTCAAGTTTCTCCAGAGCCTGAGTGAGAACATAATATGTTGTGTCGTTTCTCGGGCTTGCACAGATTCCAAAGACTTTCATAGGAATATTTTGGTTGGAATGCTTAAAATATTTTGGCAATGAAAAATAATATCCTGAAGTCCAATGCTATCTGAAATCTAGGAAAATGAATTGGCTTTAATAATAAAAGTAGTTTCCCAAAAGACATTCATGAATTAAATAATATATTATTGAATGTTGATTTGAAAATTAACAAATATAAAATAGAATAATGCATTTTAGGAAAATTTTATAATACGGAGAGGATATGACTACTTTTGTCTGTGCATCAATTCAACCCCATGGCGATGGATTCGGATTTATCATATTTTAGAAGTGAACTTTAAAAAGTTCAGTCACATCCCATATCTAGTTTCAATTTTAAAAAACTATCCTCAAGACACCGATTCAAAAGATTTCAAAAAAGAAATGGAATAGGGAAGGCAATCCCTATTTCTTAACAGTTATTTTAACCTTCTTGACTAATTTATTGAAGTATTTGTCGCCATTGTAGGTAACTGTAGCAGTGTATTTACCCTTTTTGGTCAGTTTTGTAATCTTAAATGTAGCCTGACCCTTGGTGTTGGTGGTTGCCCTGTAGGTTTTGCCCCTGACCTTCAATGTGAGCTTTACCTTTTTCATTGCCTTGCCCTTATTGTTTTTTAGGGTAACTTTATATTTTTTGGTCTTGACCTTTGCCTTATAGGACTTTGCTGTTGCAGTAAGCTTGACTGTAGCCTTTTTTACTGTCACCTTAGTGGAGGCGGATGATTTGATGTGAATGTCATCGCCGTCGTAGGAAATGCTTACGTCATAGGTCTTAGGAACCAGATTGGATGGAATTGCCAATGTGGCCTGACCATTTGCATTGGTATTGACATCCCTTTTAACGCCATTCAAAACAATGCTTATCCTGGCGTTTGCAACCGCATTACCTTTGCTGTCCTTTAAGGTAACGACCAGATTATTGTCAGTGTTGTAGACTGTTGTTACTGCAGGGGCAGTTATAACAGTTGAAATTTTTTCGATAGGTGCCTCTTTAGTCAGGACCATGATCTGCTGCAATGCCAATACTGTGCCATCCCTGACTACAACTGATATATCATTGGCATTTTTTAGAGAATTGGAAACGTCCAAAACATACAAGCTTGTACCGGATGCGCTTCCGCTCCAAACATTCTCATGAAGCCCACCATTGAAGACAATGTCTCCCTCTCCGTTTTGGGCACCGGCCGCAAAGACATACATCTTTGCGGCATTTGCGATTTCAGTACTTATTGTTGAATCAATGTGAACCAATCTATTTGAATCCTTAGATAGCAAATCGGCACCATTGGAAATATAAACGTTTTTGATTATCCTGCTGCCTGTAGTGTTGTACATGTAAACCAGAACAGACGGGAAAACATTCGGAGTAGGATTTACCTTATTCAATTCAAATGAATTTCCGCCATTTTTCAAAAGGTCAGTTACATCATAAACCAACAGGCCATGCCCATATGCTCCATTTTGCCCCAAGTTACTTTGATCCCTGTACAATCCAACAGGAACGCAATTATATCCATTGAACACGGCATTGAACATGTTGACATCTTCTGAAAGAATATTTGTATTGAATGAAGTGTAAGGAACATAAACAAAAGCCTTGACTATGCTTGATTTGGAATCCAAGTTAACACTCCAAACATCGGTTCGTGAAATGTCAAAATCTCCCAGATAGGATGAATCGGCCTTTACATCAACAACGATGTCACCATTTATAGTAATATTTAGGAAGGAATCGATTCCCCCTTTTGGATAAGCCAAATCCTTGCCCAGATATCCATTATATAAAACGTCGACAACAATAAAACTGGCATTCTTGATTTCATCATTGAATAAAAGCTGAATGGTATAGTTGACCTTCTTGTTTTCGGCACCGATGACACTGAACTCATCAACCGCCCTGATGGTCGGGTCAATCAATGTAAACTCATTGTGGCCATATGCCAAATCGATTTCCGTTTCATTTACCATCACCCCATCAGCAAGCAATCTTGCCGTAAACCTGCTGTTCTTGACTGATTCCACATTGACGGTAATATGGTTGTATGTGCCTGCATAACAGGTGTTCGGATATTCGGTTTGCAATGGAATAATCAAATCATCCAAATCCTTAGATATGACAATAATTTGTTGCAATGCTATGATTCTAGAGCCGGTTGCGACAAAAGAAATGTGATTGGCATCTTCAACAGCATCTGTAATATCCAGAGAGTACATTCCATAGGACGTGCTGTTTGCATTCCAAATATTCTTATTTTCTTCACCGTTAAATATCAAATTCCCCTCATCAACTTGAGGATCGGCTGCAAAGACATAAAGGGTTGCATTTGATGCCAATTTTGAATTCACATCTATTTCCGTGTCGGTGTGGACTGTCCTTCCGGCAACATTGTTTGAAATACCCTCAAGCAGGTCCGCACCGTTATAGATGTAGATTTCCTTGATGGAATCGCTTCCGGTAGTGTTATACATATAGATTAATGCGCTTGGATAAACAGCCGGAGTGTCAAACTTCTTATTTATCCTCAAGAAGTTATTGCCATTCCTGACCAAACCTGTTACATCATAAAGCAGCACCCCATAACCGGAATAATAGCTTAGGCCCAGATTGCTTTGATCCCTATACAGCGCTACCGGAACAATATCCACATCATTGAATGTGACATTGAACATGTTTCCGTCTTCAGTATAAGTTCTGGAATTGAATTCGTAATAAGGAATATAAATGAATGACTTTACAATTTTTGAATTGGAATCCAAATCAACATCCCAGACTTCTGTCCGGTTGGGGATATTGGCGCTTATATAATTAGAACTGTCCTGGATGTCAATGACTATGTCGCCACTGACCGTGATGTTCAAGAAATAGCTGATTCCATCTGCCGGATAAGCCAGTTCCTTGCTCAAATAGCCATCATACAAAACAGGAAGACTGATTGAAGAGGAATTGATCATCTTGCCGTTTGATGAAACTTCGACCGTATAGTTGACTCTTTTGTTTACGGCTCCGTTGACAGTGGACTCATCAACCGCCCTGATGGTGGGATCGGTTAAAAATACGGTATTTGTCCCATCAATCAAATCCAATTCGGTCTGATTTACCGCTTTGCCGTCAGCCAACAATTTGACGGCATACCTTCCCTCTTTAGTTGTTATTTTTATAGTTAATGTGTTGTTAGTTCCCGCATATGCTGAAGGAACCTCACTGAATTCAGGAATTATTGAAATCTCTGCCTTATCATCCTCATAGGTTGGAATATCCTGAATTGTTAAGATTGAAACCAAATCCTTAAAGGAAGGGTTATATGCTCCTCCAACCGCCTTATAACCTAACTCCAGCGTGCCTGATTCGATATAATTGCCGATATCCCACTTGTGATACTGATAATATGCCCCGCTAATGTACTCGTCGCTTTGACTTTGAGAAAAGAAATTCATACCGTTAATCAGATACATGGCATCTGTACTTGAACTTCCCACATTTATCAGTGTGGACAGCTTTTCGGAAAAGTCAAGATCAGGAATATCCTCAAATGTATGGGATATGCCGTTTTCTGTATCGTCCGTCCATGCCTGGCCAGCATTCAGCCAATAATAGATTTCATCAGAATCCCCATCATCCCATGCGACAAACAATGATATCAGCTTGATTCTGCCGTCGAAGCTTTTACCAGCCATAGGATATGAAACAACATCAACCGATACGGATGTGCCGTTCAAACCCTGAAGCATGCCTGTGACATTGTAGAAAATCATGTAATCGGAATATACCCGGTCAACATGGCCATTTACAGGATATTTGACCCCATCAGCTGATGAAGTTGATGTCCATAGATACTCATTTCCCAATTGGCTTTCGCCATTGGCAGTTATGAATGTAGTGTTTGCATACGCGCCATAATTGGTTCCGCCGCTTCCGGAATAAATATTGACATAGATATAAGCAGATTTGATATCAGCAGCCGCAGACGGTACATTATAGGTTATGCTTCCCCTATTGCCGTTTACCGCATCTGAAGGAGCCCACGGATGGGTGCTTGTAAAGTCAACACCTCCGGAAACAACCCCCTTTTCAATGTTTGGCAGCGGATCGCTGCTTATTTCAGATAAACTGTCTTCATCAAAACCAGACAAGACTTCATTCGAATCGTCCAATTCCACATCGATTTCCTCAATACTTGAATTCAGCTGGCCATCAATGGAATCGCTGGTGACATTTTCAGCAGAAATCGATTGTATGGACAAACAAAACATTAAAATCAAAAATATCGTCAACAAAATATTTTTCCATTTCATAAATAATCATCCCATGTGCAGATAGAATCCGCATAACTAACATATTCAATTTATTATTAGGATAATAAAATACTTAAAATTAATCATAATATTACTTAAGGATTCAATTTTTCATAACTAAAAATTAATATACACAAGTAATTAAAGAGCTTTATTTAAAATATACTTAAAAAAAAGAGAGATATTTGCACAAATATGCTTTAAAAAATAAAAAATGGGATAAGGATTAGAAATCCCTATCTTTTAATGGTTAATTTTTTGCTTACAACATCTTTTCCGTAAGTTACTGTGTATTTGTATTTTTTGCCAACTTTGAGTTTTTTGAGCATGGATTTTTTAACGTTCCAAGTTGCTACACCCTTCTTGTTGGTTTTTACTTTGTAGGTTTTTCCTTTGAATTTGATAGTAAGCTTTTTGGATTTGAGAACCTTGCCGTCAACCTTCTTCAAGGAAACTTTTACTTTAGTAACTTTCTTGGATTTTTTGACTTTCTTGTTGCTTGCCTTTATAATGTTTTTGATGGTAACCTTGTTGGTTACTTTTTCACCATTGTACTCTGCAGTAATGGTGTATGTTTTAACTTTAATGCCTGTGCTGAGTTTTAAAGTTGCATATCCATTGCTGTCGGTTTTAACTGTAGTCTTCTTACCATTGAATGTGATGACTACGCTTTCTCCAGCGCCAACTGCTTTGCCGTCCTTAGTTATAAGAACCTTATAAGATGCTACGCCACTGTAAAATACGCTTACATCCTTATTGTTAGTTATCTTAGCTATAGGAGAATGGAAAGTAGTGCTTTTGGAAATACTTGAGAACTTATCATCACCGGAGTAGGTAACAATAATGTTGTGGTCTCCTTGAGATAAGCCAGGAACTGTTACGGATGCACTACCGTTGACTAAAGCTTTAGTGTAGTTAGCTTTTCCGTCAACTGTTACGGTCAGATTTCCTGTTGCATCGCTAGGCAAGCTGATGCTGTATGTTGGGGAATCTGATCCTGCAGGAGAGGTTAAATTAATGGCATTTTCTCCGCCAGGAATACTTGCTTTAGGTATGTCTACAGTTTTGGCTTCAGACGCGAATCCGTCATAGTTGTCGTCACCTGTGTATGATGTTGACATTATGTGGTTTCCAACAGACAATTCAGGGACTTTAACGGTTGCACTACCGTTTACCAATGGTTCTGTGTAGTTTTGGCCATCAACAGTTACGGTAAAGTTACCGGTTGCATCGGCAGGCAAGCTAATGCTGAATTCAGGTGCAGTAGTTCCTTCAGGAATATCCATAGTAGCATTGGTTGTGCTATTTGGAAGTTCCTTTTTGGAAACTGTGAAGCTTGCGGTTGTCATACTTGCATTGAACTCATCGTCACCGGCAAAATTGACGATGACTGTGTATGTTCCGCTAGCCAATCCAGAAATTTCGACACTGCCTTTGCCGTCGATAACATATACAGGATATTCATCATCCAAGATAGCAACAACAGCACCGGTGGCGGCACCATCGATTTCAACCTCAACAATTGCGTCTTCACCGACTATTATGTCGGATACACTGGCTTTCAATCCGGCATCCAAACCGTTTACAGTGATTTGAGCACTGCCTTCAGCATCAAGATAGTTTTCGTCACCTTCGTAATATGCGGAGAAGGTGTAATTGCCTTTAGATGGGCAGTCCAATGTGAAGTCGACTCCACCATCTTCCAAAGTCATGAAGAACTTATTCTCATTCAAGGTAAAGTATACCTTACCGGTTGCATAATCGCCAATTTCAAAGCTGATTGTGATAAATTCGCCATAGTCTACAACCACATCCTCTAAATCGATTGAAGTGAATATTTTGTCCACTGTGAATTTGGTGGTATTGGTTGCGAACTCATGGTTTGAATCACCCATGTAAACTGCGGTTATTGAATGGTCACCGGAAGTGATTTCAGGAATGGTGAATTCTGCAACACCGTCAGTCAACGGCAAGACTTGTCTGATGCCATCAACAATAACAGTCACTTCACCATCAGTGACACCTTGAACGCTTACAGTAACATTCACATCTTCCATGATAATTACCGGAGTTGTCTCAATGCTTATTTCAGGCTTGATTTTTAATACAGTAAACTCAGTAGAGTTTGCACAAGGTGCAACATATTCATTACCCTCATAGCTTACATAAACAAGATAATTGCGGGCATTCAAATCAGGTATTGTAAAGAAGGCAACGCCATCGGTTAAAGGAACATCTTCCCTCTTACCATTGACACTAACTTTGACAGTGCCGGTAGCACCAGGAATTGTGATGACAAAGTCCATGTCACCGCCTACAACTGGCTCGGTTATGTTTTCAATACTGATTTCGGATGCATATTTTGTAATGACAATAATCTGATTCAGTGACAGGATTGTGCTGCCTGTTGCAACAAATGAAATATCATTGCTGTCGTCAATGATGTCAGTGATGTCTAAAGCGTATAGGTCAGTGGTTTGACTGGTTCCGCTCCAAACGTTCACATATTCCTCGCCATTAAAGACAATGTTGCCTTCACCGGATTGGGCACCGGCTGCAAAGACATACAAAACAGCATCAAATGTGTATTGAGAATCGACATCGATTACGGAGTCTGCATTAACAGGCCTTCCAGCTACATTGTTGGTGTTGGCAAGCAAGTCTGCACCATTTGAAATGTAAATCTCTTTTACAAAGTCGCTTCCTGTTGTGTTGTACATGTAAACCAATGCAGATGGATAAACAGCAGGATATTTGTAGGTCTTGTTTAAGGTAAATGTATTATCACCAGATTTATCAATTAAACCTGTTACATCATAAACCAAAACACCATAACCATATTTGCCATATCCGCCCAGATTGCTTTGATCCCTATACCAAGCAACAGGACTAACAGTGGCTCCATTAAAGGTAACGTCAAACATGTTTATTCCTTCAGTTACATGGCTTGGGTCACACCAGTTATACGCAACGTAAACAAATGCTTTGACAATGTTTGAATCATCATCTAAGTTGATTGTCCAAACATCGCTTCTGCTAAGTTTATTTTCACCAGTCATGTAAGAGGACACATCCTTAATGTCAATGACAATATCACCGGAGATGGTGACATTCAGGAATGACTCCATGCCGCCAGCAGGATAAGCTAAATCCTTGCCTAGATTACCGTTATACAGAACAGGGACAACGATAGAAGCATCACTAACAACCTTGTCGTTGAAAATTAATTGGAATGTGTAGTTGACCTTATTGTTTTCAGCTCCGTTGACGGTAGACTCGTCAACATCCCTGATGGTAGGATCAATAAGGACTAACTTATTTGCACTATCGACCAAAATAATCTCGGTTTCGTTTACAACAACACCGTCAGCCAGCAATCTGCCAGTAAATAGACCTGATAATGAAGCATCAATCCTAACAGTAATTGCATTGTTGGTACCTGCATAAGCAGTAGGAGTAGTGTATTCAGTAGTTAAAGAAATAGGAATTTCCTTAAACTTAGTAAGAACAACTATCTGATTTAATGACAGGATTGTAGAGCCAGTTCCAACAAATGAAATGAAGTTACTGTCTTCAACGCTGTCAGTGATATCTAAATTGTATACATCAGTAGTTTTAGAGGTTCCACTCCAAACGTTCTCATATTCTTCGCCATTAAAGACAATATTACCTTCGCCAGCTTGAGCACTGGCGGCAAAGACATACAAATCAGCATCTAAAACGTATTTTGAGTCAACATCGATTACAGAGTCTGAATGAACAGGCCTTTCAGCAACATTATAATCAGTGCCGGCAATCAAGTCAGCACCATTTGAAATATAGATTTCTTTTACAAACTCGCTTCCTGTTGTATTGTACATGTAGATGAATACACTTGGATATACAGCCGGAGTAGCATTCCTCTTGTTCAATACAAATGTGTTTTCGCCGTTTGCAACCAAACCGGTCACATCATAAACAAGCACACCATAACCATACATGCCGTAGTTACCCAAGTTACCTTGATCCCTATACCAAGCAACAGGAGTGACAGTAGCTCCGTTGAAGGTAACGTCAAACATGCTCATGTCTTCAGTATAAAGCTTATTGTTGAACCAGTTATAAGGCACATAAACAAATGATTTGACCATAGTGGAATCATCATCCAAACTAACTGTCCAGACATCAGTTCTGGTAAGGTCATTGCCGCCCAAATAGGTGGAAACGTCATTAACATACACAACGATGTCTCCAGTGACGGTGACATTCAGGAATGACTCCATTCCGCTAGCAGGATAAGCTAAATCCTTACCTAAATAACCGTTATACAGGACAGGAACAACAATAGAAGCATCACTTATTACCTTATCATTTAAAAGCAATTCGAATGTGTAGTTGACCTTATTGTTTTCGGCGCCGTTGACGGTAGACTCATCAACATCCCTAATGGTAGGATCAATGAGGACAAACTTATTAATGCCTTCCGCCAAAACAATTTCAGTCTCATTTACAACAGCACCATCAGCAAGCAATCTGCCGGTGAACATGCCGGATGTGAAAGAGTCAATTGTAATGGTAATTGCATTGTTTGTACCTGCATAAGCACTAGGAACGCTTGTGTATTCAGGAGTTAAAAGGATAGGAATGTCTTCATAGTATTTGGTAAGAACAACAATCTGATTTAATGACAGTATTGTAGAGCCTGTAGCAACAAATGAAATGTAGTTGCTGTTTTCAACACAATCGGTGATGTCTAATGTGAATAAATCAGTGGTTGAACTGGTACCGGACCAGACGTTCACATATTCATCATCATTAAAGACAATGTTACCTTCACCAGCCTGAGCACTAGCGGCAAAGACATACAAAGTAGCATCTGATGCATATTGAGAGTCAACATCGATTACAGAGTCTGAATGAACCGGCCTTTTGGCAACGTTATTAGTGGTACCGGCAAGCAAGTCAGCACCATTTGAAATATAGATTTCTTTTATAAATTCGCTTCCGGTTGTGTTATACATGTAGATGAATGCACTTGGATATACAGCTGGAGTAGCATACTTCTTGTTCAATACAAATGTGTTTTCGCCGTTTGCAACCAAACCGGTCACATCATAAACAAGCACACCATAACCATACATGCCGTAGTTACCCAAGTTACCTTGATCCCTATACCAAGCAACAGGAGTGACAGTAGCTCCGTTGAAGGTAACGTCAAACATGCTCATGTCTTCAGTATAAAGCTTACTGTTGAACCAGTTATAAGGCACATAAACGAAAGATTTAACCATAGTGGAATCATCATCCAAACTAACTGTCCAAACATCAGTTCTGTTAAGAGCAGCAGCATTCAGATATGATGACACATCTTTTACGTCAATGACAATATCTCCAGTGACGGTGACATTCAGGAATGACTCCATGCCGCCAGCAGGATAAGCTAAATCCTTACCCAAATTACCATTATACAGAACAGGAACAACAATAGAAGCGTCACTGACAACCTCATCATTGAAAATCAATTGATAGGTGTAGTTGACCTTATTGTTTTCAGCACCGTTGACGGTAGACTCGTCAACATCCCTAATAGTAGGATCAATGAGAATCAAGCTATTAGCACCTTCAACTAAAGTGACATCAGTTTCATTAACGATGTTGCCATCAGCCAACAATTGAGCAATGAACTCGCCAGATACCAATGAATCAAATTTAACAGTGATTGCATTGTTGGTACCTGCATAAGCGCTAGGAACACTAGTATACTCAGGAGTTAAAGTAGGAGTACCAATCAAATCACCCATGTCTTTAGTAATAACAACAATATGATTCAATGACAGGATTGTAGAGCCTGTAGCAACAAATGAAATATCATTGCTGTCCTCAACACTATCGGTGATGTCTAAAGTGAATAAATCAGTAGTGGAACTGGTACCAGACCAGACATTCACATATTCATCATCATTAAAGACAATATTACCTTCGCCAGCCTGAGCACCAGCAGCAAACACATACAAAGTAGCACTTGATGCATATTGAGAGTCAACATCGATTACAGAGTCTGAATGAACCGGCCTTTTGGCAACGTTATTAGTGGTACCGGCAAGCAAGTCAGCACCATTGGAAATATAGATTTCTTTTATAAATTCGCTTCCGGTTGTGTTATACATGTAGATGAATACGCTTGGATAAACAGCTGGAGTAGCATTCCTTTTGTTCAATACAAATGTGTTTTCGCCGTTTGCAACCAAACCGGTCACATCATAAACGAGCACACCGTAACCATACATGCCGTAGTTACCCAAGTTACCTTGATCCCTATACCATGCAACAGGAGCAACAGATGCTCCGTTGAAAGTAACATCAAACATGCTCATGTCTTCAGTGTAAAGTTTACTGTTGAACCAGTTATAAGGCACATAAACAAATGATTTGACCATAGTGGAATCATCATCTAAATCGACAGTCCAGACATCAGTTCTGGCAAGGGTAGCAGCATTCAGATATGATGATACATCTTTTATGTCAATGACAATATCTCCAGTGACGGTGACATTCAGGAATGACTCCATGCCGCCAGCAGGATAAGCTAAATCCTTACCCAAATTACCATTATACAGAACAGGAACAACAATAGAAGCGTCACTGACAACATTGTCATTTAAAACTAATTGGAATGTGTAGTTGACCTTATTGTTTTCAGCACCGTTAACGGTAGATTCATCGACATCCCTGATAGTAGGGTCAATGACAACAAAGTTGTTTACACCATCAACCAAAGTGATTTCAGTCTCATTAACAACAATACCGTCAGCCAACAATCTGCCTGTGAATACGCCAGGTTTTAAAACATCGATTGTTACAGTGATTGCATTGTTGGTACCTGCATATGCACTAGGAACGCTAGTGTACTCAGGAGCTAAAGAAGAAATCTTATTGAGGTTTCTGTTTACAACCAGGATTTGTTCATATGCAACAGTTGTTGATGCCCCAGTACTTGAAACGAACCAAGCTTCATTATCATTCTTAATCAAGCTAGTTACATCATACGCATATGGACGGCAATCGTTAGATGTGTAGCCGCTGAATGCATTGACAACAATTCCATCATTGAATACTAAATCATTGTTTGAGCTACTTGATCCGGCAAATGCATACCATGTAGCATCAACCAAGTTTTCTAAATCAATGCCGTTATAGTAAACAACATGTTTGAGCATGCCATCATATCCGACTTGGTTGTAGTTAGGGTAATATACATCACAGATGTCAGAGAAGTATACGTCTTTGGCTGTGCAGCTGTCAGTCACATTATACAATACGACTAATGTGGAAGGATATAATGCGCAATTGCCTGTTTTGCTTATGGCAAAGCTGTTTTCTTCATTCACCTTATAATATTCAGACACATCGAAGACCAAGAGACCATAATCATATGCTCCCCATCCGCCTAGGTTGCCTCTATCTTTTTCAAAAGTAACATATTCGTTGAGAATATCGAATTCATTGAATGTTAGACTCCAGCCGTCAGGGAAGAATGAAGTATCCCAGTTATAATTGAAGTATAACAGAACTTTCACGATTTCAGCATCTTCAGGGGTTTCGATGTTCCAAGTTTCGGTTCTTGACCTTGAATATTGGTCCATGTAAACGCTTATGTCCTGAGTAGAGATTATGATATCTCCGTTGATGGTGTAATATCTATTAATAACATTATCATGACCACCATAAGCATAGGTCTTATTCAGATAACCGTTATATGCAAGTATCTTATCCACAGAGAATGTGGTGACTAAATCTTCGCCCCTCATAAGATTAAATGTGAATCTGATTTTATTGTTTTGAGCGGCAGGCCATACGGTCTGTTCTGTTATCGGACGGATTGTAGGATCGGTTAACGCGATTGTAGAAGTTCCGCTAGCCAATGAATCGAAAGTGTAACTGGCAATCAATTCGCCGGTTTCGTTTGAATATACTTCAAGGACCAAACCTTCTACATCTCCGATTTCTGCATTGTTTACTGTAATAGTGAAAGTGTTGTTAACAGCCGGATAGATACCGTCGCTCCATGGGGTTTTAACCTGGGTTATAGCCACATCAGGAAGGGTTTCCTTTACAGTGAACCTGATTTCGTTTTTAATGCCTAAAACATCGATAGTAACTACCTCATCACCAAGAGCTGTTGCATTGTAGGTGGATACTGAACCAGTTGTCATTAATGACATATCAGGAGTGATTTCACCCAAAACAGCATCAAATGCTATCGGCAATTCGATTACATTGCCATCTAATGTGGTTGTAATGGTTACCAAATCGCCCTGATATATCTTATCTTGATTTATGAATGAGGATAAAACCAGATATGAACCTACATCTGCATTTGTGTAATTTAAATCCTTAGGAGTGATATCTTCGGTAGCATCATTATTTCCCCACCAGTTGTTTTCCAAAGTAGTAGGGCCGGATGCAATCCATACGCCTTTTTCACCATCCAACAAAACAGAATTAGTGATTGTCAGACTTCCTGTAGAGTATTCATTGATTGATTTACCGTTACGGGTTGTGTCAGTCAATCTGTTGCCATAGAATATGGACCTGTCTATTATTACAGTATTGTAGGCGCAGATTGCTGCTCCTGCAGACCAACCGTTGTTTAAAAGAACATTGTTTACAAAACTGGTGTCTGAAATATTCAGCAGAACATTTGAATTTTCAGCATTGATTGCTCCGCCTGTAGACCATGCAGTATTGTCCTCGAAATCAGAATCAGTAATGGTAGTTGTTGAAGATTTCAAATTAATAGCTCCACCATAGGTTGAACTACCGCTAGCTGCGGCTTTGGTACCTGCAGTGTTATTGATGAAAACACAATTGTCAATTGTCAAAGTGGCACCATTAACATATAATGCTCCTCCACGTTTATCGCTAGCAGCGGAAGAATTACCGTTAATTAAAACTAAATTAGCTAAAGTAACAGTACAAGCACCAATATTGAATATTCTACCGTTATTGTCAGCATCGATAACAACACTGTCTCCCATACCGATAATATTGACGTTCTTATCTATGGTTAAACCATCAGCACTAACATCATCCAAGTTATAATCGCCGTCTGCAAGATAAATTGTCCTGCCTTCACCAACTATTTCCAAAGCATGTTTGATTGTTTTGACAGGAGCATCCCAGCTGCTACCGTCGTTTGTATCCAAACCGCCGGTTGAGTTGACAAATACTGTTCCTGCTTCAGGCAATACATTAAAGTTGGCGGTTTCGGATGCAGCATAGATGTTTGCTGTGACAGAACCTTCACCCATTATTGCTGGGTAATATGTGGCTGATGCAATGCCCTTTACAAGTTCAGTGGTTGCAGGGTCGACATAACCGTTGGCTACAGTGAATTCCAATGGAAGAGTGCTTGGAAGTGAGTTGACATCAACACTTTGGCCTTTTTGGTTAAGGGTTAAATCGACAGTGATTACAGTAGATTCGCCAACACGCATGCTAGTGATATCTGTATGTATATTTAATGTCAAATAATTGGTGTAGGTTATAGCTCCATTACATAATGCGGAGAAGTTAGGATCGTTGGTTCCCCAATAGCAGTTATCAAGAGTTAATGCACGACTTGCACTTTGTTTTACAATAGTGCGACCATTATTATCAGTGTTGTTTATGAATATTGCATAAGTTCCTGAACCGGTATATGAGTTACCTCCAAGATATAGTGCACCACCAGATGATGCCCTGTTATTGACAAACACATTACCTGGTCCTATTTCAAATCCATAACCAAATACCGCACCATAACCATAATTTCCAGTTGCCACATTTCCATAGAATAAATTGTTCTTACCAGTAGTTACTTTGGCTTGGGCATAAGTTACAGAACCACGACCGCTAGCACGGTTTTCAATGAACTTACAATTATCTCCGATTGTGATAGTTCCTTTCTGAGCTGAAGATAACGCTCCGCCAGTAGGGGCACTATTGCCAATGAATGTAACATTATTAATATTGTCGATAGATGCTCTGTTTGTTCCAATAGCTCCTCCAGCGGTAGTGGCATAAGAATTTGAAATAATGGAATCAGAAATGATTAAATATCCTTGACGTATAGGATTTGTATTTCCACCATCTTCAATCTGAATTGCGCCACCATAACTTCCCCTACCATTAGTTAAGGTCAATTTAGTAATGTTTAAAGTATTGCCTACCGCAATAGTGAATATTCTTTTTGTATTTCCACCGGAAATTACCGCATCGGTACTTTGACCAATAATATTGATGTTTTTAGTTATGGAAATACCTGCTGTAGGAACAGAACTTCCCAATTCATAAAGACCATCTGCAACATAAATGGTACCGTCAGGATCAACAAGGCTTACTGCCTTTTCGATTGTTTGAACTGCCTTATCCCAACTATTTCCAGGATTTGAATCGGACCCCCCGGTTGAGTTGACATAAATGACTTCAGTTGAAACAACATCTCCTGAAGATAAATAATATGTTTCCTCAATGCCTAATGCGTTTACGGTTACTGAATTGCCTCCGACTGCAGTAATTGTATAGACTGCATCAGCAGCGCCTTTTATGAGAGTTACGCTTTCTTTATCCAATGTACCATTTACAGCATTCAATGTGGCCGGAATATTCACTACATTTACTTCATCTCCACCAGTTGAAACCAGATTAATATTAACTGATGCAGTACTTCCCACTTCTATGCTGTTAGTAAACATAGTGACGTTAAGGTATAAGTATGAATCCACATCGGCATTTGTGTATCCTAAATCTTTTGGAGTGGTGTCCTTGATAAGGTCATTGTTGCCCCACCAGTTGTTTTCTAAAGTGGTAGGACCGGAAGCGACCCATACCCCTTTTTCGCCATCCAATAATATAGAATTGGTGATTGTCAGACTGCCTGTACCATATTGATTGATTGATTTACCGTTACGGGTCGTATCGGTCAATCTGTTGCCATAAAATACGGACTGGTCAATTATTACAGTATTATAAGCACAGATTGCCACTCCTGCGGACCAGCCATTATATGGGATAAGATTGTTAATGAAATATGAACCTGAAATATTCAATAAAACGTTTGAATTTTCAGCATTAATTCCAGCACCAGTATACCAAGCGCTATTGTTTTCGAAATAAGAATTTTTAACTGTGGTTGTACTTGATTTTAAATTAATAGCACCACCATAAGAACTAGTGCCTGCAGTATTGTTAATGAATTTACAATTGTCAACTGTTAAAGTAGCTCCATTGACATATAATGCTCCTCCACGAACATCGCTAGCGCTTGCAGCATTAGCATTGACAAATGCTAAATTAGATAAACTAACAGTATAAGCGCCAATGTTAAATATTCTGCCAGTGTTTCTAGCATCAATAGTAGCACCATTTTCTAAACCGACAATAGCAACATTTTTATTGATAGTTAAACCGTTCACACCAGCATCATCCAAGTAATTAACACCATTCACATTAATTATGCCACCATCTTCAATGACTTCCAATGCATGGGAAATGGTTTTAAAGGCAGTGTTAAGGGAAGTGCCAAGATACTCATCATTTCCGTTAGCATAATCCACATAAACTTCTGTTAAAGGTTCTATAGTGCCAGTTTCACTTGCAACCAATAGAGCAACATTTGTTTTATATGAAGCACCTCCATTTTCAAACCAGAAATTGGTGTCGCTTCCCTTATTGAAATTAGCTGCAATGGCATCCCATTTAATATCTAAATAATAACTGCCGGAACTTGTAGAATCCGGAGTAGCTCCAACATTGTTTATTTTAAAAGATTTTGCTTGTGAACTTGACAAAGCAATAGTTCTTAAGTATATATTATTTGTTTTACCAGCATAGTCCCTAGTGTTGAAATTGAAGTTTGCAGTATCCGCAGTCCACAATTGACCGGCATGGAACCAGTAAGTATAATTGTCATTATCCCCATCATCATATGCGAATAACAGACTAATTAACTTAATTTTTCCATCGAAATATTTATCAGGATATTGAGAATCAACAACATTAATTGTTATTGTATCGCCGGATGTTAATGTGTCAACTTTTCCAGTAATATCATAAACCATTTGATAGTCAGAATACTGTTTGGTGGTGTGGTCGTTAATGACATAAACATTAGGGTCATTAGCGGTTGCCTGATCAAATGCTAATTCTTCATATCCCAACACTTCCAAACCATTTTTCGTATTTAAAGTGACATTTGAATAGAGAGCATATGTGTTAGCACCACTACCTGAATAAACATTGACAACAACAATTGCTGATTTTAGATTGGTCATTCCATCCGGAACAGTATAAACTACATTGCCGGAAGTAGTCCAAGGGTTAACGGTAGTGTAATCAACGCCACCTGAAACGACACCAGTGTCTACTTGAGGCATTGCCTGAGTTGTTTCACCAGCGTCCAATTTTTCTTCATCATTAGCACTAGATATGCTATCCGTAGCACATCTATCGTCATTTACAGATAAATCGTCTTGATTTTCAATAGAAATAGATTCATCATTGTCATCAACAGCCAAATCAGCAACAGAATTATCAATATCCTGTGCAAAACTGGCCGATATTGATAAAACCAATACCAATAGTAATGTCAACAACAATAACGAACTTTTGATATTCTTTTGCAAAAAAATCCTCCCATTTTTTGTGATAAAAGTGAACATGAATCAAAAAATAATAAAAAACTATCCACTTATAATAATATGTATAATAAAAAAATACATACAATTATTATTTATACAAAACAGTAATATTTAAAACTAATTAAAGTATTACTTAATCGTTAAAAATCGGCCAAAAAATAATACTCAAAAATGTGAAAAAAATAAGACAGATTGAAAAAAAATATAAAAAATTAAATTAAAATTTAATCATCCTTCAACCATGATTAATTTTCCCGTCGACGGGTCCTTATAGACCTTTCCCATTTCCATATATCCCTGTCCGGAACTTTCAGAAGTGTCGGGAGTTTCATTCAGCTCTTGTCCCTCATTTACTTCAGTAACCTGTTGGGAATCCTGAACAACCTGATTTTGAGGACTTTGAGAACTGTCCTGGAAAACAACGCTCTGCATATTCCAGCTGATGACAACGAAAATCAAAAGCCCCACGGCAATTACAAGCATCGCATCGACAAGATTTGATGTTCCAGCCATCGGATCCTCTTCGCCTTCAGCGAACCTTTTTTTGTTTTTTTCTCGAACCATTCAAAATCACCCTCAAGTTTTCAATTTGTCCAATATCGCATCAATGAGCGCATCCAAATCTGAGAGGTACTCCTCATACCATCTGCGCCTTATCTTAGATACCACATATGCAACGGCACCGGAACCGATACCCACAACGGTCGTGTCGAAAGCGACTATGATTGCACTAGCAAGTGTGTTTACATCTCCTGCACCCAATGCCGCAAGACCCGGGCCCATAGGTATCAATGTTCCCATCAACCCCAATGTAGGACCAATACGGGTAACGATGTCTGTCCTTTCAATCTTTTTGGCGAATTTGTTTTCCTCAGCCTCAATAAGCTTCTTTGCCAAGGTATGCCTAGCTTCATTTGAGAGAGTATTTGCACGAAGAACCTTGATTAGAATCGCCTTCTGTGACTCGTATATACCAGCATTCTTGACAATGCTTAAAATCTCATCATATGAACCTGCATTGGATATGGCATAAATGATTTTTTCAAGCGAATCGATGGAAATCTTTCTTCGAGAAGTGTATTCAGCAATGAGGCCTCCCAAAGTGATTACAGCGAAAATCGCAAAAAGCATTAAAAATATGATTACAGGAATCTGCAGGCTCTGGGAAATCATATTCAGCCCAGAGGTTATTATTTCACTACCTGGAACAGTCGTTACCATTAATTATCACCTAAAGTTAGTATATTTCTTTGAAATTATTCCGCCAATAGCCATTATTGCCAAAATAACGATTATGGCAATGCTTACAGAGTCAGCGGAAGCTATTGTTATTGCATCCATCGGACTTTGAATCATAGCGGTTATGTTTGGAAGGAACAATGCTGACAATAGGAAGTAAATCCCTAAAAAGAACATGAAATTCCCCAAAACAATCGGATATGGCTTGTTAATGAATCTGACAAGATAGTTTGATGCAAAATATGTCAGAACAATTGTCAAAACCAATGCCAAAGCAACAATGACGCTTAAATCCATTAGTCCCAAACCGACAGTAGGAGCCACCAGCAGTATGCTTACCAGAATGGAACCGAAACAGCATGGACACGGCGCTACAATAGCCATGCATGTGGCAGCAGTCGTATTTCTCTCAAATACCTTATATTCACGTATTGTAAAGATGCCAGCCAAAATCATGATGACCGCCATAATCAAAAAGAATTCAAAATTGTAAGTATAAATCAAGTCGGTTATCTGTGTTGTGAAAAATGAAGCGATTTCAGTTAAGATTAAAACACCCACTCCATAGCCTATTGAAACCACGGCAAGATATCTCTTTGACATGTTGGCCAGACCTGTGGCCAATCCCAATTTGATTCCAAATATCAAAACGGCCGATAAAATTCCCACTTGCCATAAAATACTGATTGCATCCATTTTAACACCTACATAATCTTTTCATTGTATAATTCATCTAAATCTTTAATTTTTTCTTCCTCATCCCTATTTCTGAAGTAGCCCAGACCGATTACTCCAATCAGACACAATACTCCAATCACTGCAATGATTGAAAGACCGACTTCACTTGCAGATTGTGAAGTAACAGGATTTATTTCAATTGATTTTTTAACATCAGCCCCTTGAGAACCGCTGCTAGCCAATTCACCGGCTTCACCATTCACTCCCACATTAGAAACAGCCTGCCCCTGTGAATTGGAATTTTTGGAATAGCTTTGAGAACTGCTTTGTGTAGTTGTTGTGGAATTTGAAGTTACAATCGCTGATGAATCTGATCCCTTAACCGGATTTTGAGTTGAAGGAGCACTATTTGACGGATTGTCAACATCCTGTGGCGGAAGATTTTGAGTGTTGTTTGCAAATATCGGATTTTTGGTTGCCTCATATAATTTAGGCAATAGCTGAGCCAATATATCCGGATTCACATATTGAACAGCCCACTGCATCATTGCAATGTTTCCGCAGCTGCAGTCACAGCATGCAACGCCGCTTGTCACGGTAGCCTGAGCCCATGAATTTGCGATATTCCTTATTGTTGCATCATCCGCATTCCAATAGCCTTCCTTGATGCTGGTCAACATTGTTCCACCCATGGAAATGAATGAATAAGCATTGTTTCCACTTTTCAGCCATTCGGTAACGCCCAAGTTATACTTGTCATTGAAGTAGGTGTCGTAGACCCTGTTCCACAAGTCGTCACTAACAGCTGAAGGCCTTGTGACCTGCCATCCGTAGAGGTTGGTGACGAATTTGTTTGACATGTAACGGGCACCGCTGTAGCCTTCGCCCATCATGCCCTTAATCCATTCAGGGTTATCGTATCTTGAAGCTATTTCCTGATACATCACCTCTTCAAGGGATGAGATATAAGCGTTGTTCCTGTTGGCATACATCAGGACATTGAATTTAGGGGCCTTGCCTGAAATCTTTTCGATTGTAGTGGACAGGCCTCCCCAGTAGTCGAAGAAGTCATCGTTGTCGAGAACACCGTACTGATTGGTGTTACGGCTGGCAACGATGGTGTCCGAATTGGATAAGGCTCTTAAAAATACCAGAGGATTTGTATCTCCCCAGTAGTTTTTGGAATACATGTTTCCCATTCTTCCCAAATAGAAATCAGCCAGCTCATCTGTGCTGTTCCATGTCCATGACATTGACACCAGCTTGGATATTCCGGCACCGTAGTCACCATTTGGCGGTGCGAAAATCCTTGTGATTGCACATTCTCCGGCATATGTTGCATTATATCCTATGTCCAAATAGTACAGGCAGTCTTCAAGCCAGTGCTTTGCAACATAATTGTCTTCCAGGGATTCACTAGTATCTCCGCTGACACCGTAATATCCTATTCCCTCCATCACATAATCGATGGCCTCCTTGACCTGAGGGCCGTATTCGCTGTTCATCAGAGTCTTGTTATTTATAATAGTGAGATATGACCTTGCAAGCGCAACCCTGAATGCGTTGTCCAAAATAATTGTTTGGGATGAGTATAAATCCCTGAACAGTCCACTTGTAATAACTGTAACGTCGATTCTCTTTTTGGCCCATCCTTCAGGACGTTCCAAATCAACCAATTTGACATATTCAGGCATGGACTTGACCTTCTTACCTGAAGTGGACTCATCGTCGTGGTCGTGATTCTGGTCGATGCCCGCACTTGGGGAATCGGTCCAGACAGGCTTCATTCCAAGCAGGTACAGGACTGAGGCAACCAGAGCGCCGTCATCCCTTGCGGTCTCGACACACCAGATTCCCATGATTATCTTTTCGGTTGTGTCATTCAGGTCTGATAGTGTTAAAAGAGCAAGTGTCTTAGCATATTCGTATGCTTCCTCAGTCGGAAGTTCGCAGGACTGGTCCTGGAACATGTTCCTTCCGGTCGGCATGATATAAGGCTTTGCGATGATTTCCCCACCTTCGCTGATAGGGATGTATTTCCCGTTCAATCCGTCAAGCATGGCATCCAGTTCCGCCTTTATGCTGGCGTTAATCAGATCAATGTACTTTTTAGCCAAATCCAGACAGGAGAGCATGTTGGAATTGTTGAACCTATTGTCTGAAACCGACAATACATACTGCACCGTTTCGCTGTCCCAATAAATCAGTGCCTTGCAGATGTCATAGGCCTTGTCCAGTACGACTTCCCTTTGGGAAGCTGACAGGGCATCATATTTTGAGGAGTAGTATATTCCTGAAATCTCATCGAATAAGTTAGTCTCTCCCCTGTTGTTTCCCAAATCAAAATCGAATGACATCATGACAGTGACAGTGCTTGCCAAATCCTCCTCACTCCAGTATTTGCCTATGGCATGAAGTCCCAAAGGATAGATTGTGGACATGGTTGACTTCAAAAAGCTATCCACCTTGGTTACAAGCGCATCGGATGCCAAGGCTGAAACTTCCTCCTTGGTCATGCCTAGGTTCATGGAATAGTCATTGTCAATGATTAGATTGCGCAACTGTTCAGCAATTTCCTGTCTTGAATTCTGATTGCTTGAACCTAAATACTGCTCAACCAAGGCTGAAGCAACTGTCAAATTGCCGTATAAGTGTGTATATGCAAGAGGTGAAGTCAGATGAGAAATTAAAACTGCAAATCCTCTTCTTTTGGCCTGAATAGCTTCACCCAAACCGTCTGTAATGTAGAAATATAATTGAGGAACCTCTCCCACGACAACGGATCCGTAATCAGTTGAGGAGAGAAGGATTTCCTTGCCCGGCAGCCATTCGTGAGTTGCGTGCCTTCCGGTAAATACCATCGCATTAGGATAGTAGGTCTGCATGTAGTAGTAGGCAGCCAGATATTGGTGTGTAGGCGCAACGGCAGTACAGTGGTAAAGGTTTTCGATGTCTGATTCCCATCCCCTTTGAGGTTCGGGAGCTATGAAAACATTTCCGAAAGTTAATCCCGGAATGACGAAGTAATCTGTGCCGTTTCTATTGACTACCATCACGTTTCCTGGAGACTCGCCCCATCCGGTCAAGCCTTCAATGCCCAACTGCTTGAATTCCTCATAGTACTGTAAAAATAATCTATAATATTCATAATCCTGAGTACGGGTATAATCCTTTAAGGCTGAAACAATCTTGTCCAGTACTCCTTTGGCCTCTACCGCCTTTTCTTCAGGAAGCAGGGAGACAATCTGATTATACCAGTCGTCGATAGTATCGCCTATGGTTACGGTGTAATTAAGCTCCACTGACCTTTTGGCCAGCTCACCGATGTAAGGGATAGGACCTTGCCTGACCTGTATTTTGACTATTTCAGGCAGGGAATTGAACCAACTTGTATATTCATCAACCGGCAACAGGACAACGTTTGACTGGTTTGCCAATTTTTCAAGTTCCCCCGGAGCCCATGTGGCCACGTTGATTCCGCATTTGAGCATCATGCCCTCCAGTTCGGCCACGCTTGAAGGAAGATTTTCGACTGTGTAGCCTGATTCCTTCAGGGCATAAAGCATGTTATAGAGGCTTGTAATTGTATCAAGATAACTTGACCCGATATTATGTTTGCCCGGAGGGTAGTTGTAATAGATCAATGAAATGAGCTTTTCGCTGTTCTGCATGTACTGCAGGTCAACCCATGAGTCAATCCTTTCACAGAGAAGCTCGATGTTTCCCATGTGAGGGATATAGGTTACTATTCTGGCACCTGTAGTGTTTGAGATGTAGCCCTGAGCGCCTCCGATGAAGGTGGCGTCAATTATACCCTGAGCCTCGGCAATGGCCACATGCCACCACTTGTCACTTTTTGTGGATGTCAAACCGGTTGTTCCCAATTCCCATTCCTCATTTGAAACATAGTCTGAGTGAACCGCCCTGAATACAGGGACTCCAAGCTCCTCAAAGAACTGGGTCGTTGCAGTGAAGTTTTCACCGCCCACACCATATGCCACAACGGATATGATTGCGTCGACATATATGTCATAGTTTGATGAGTTTGCAATAAATCCTGATATGTCGCTTCCGGCGCTGGTGAAGGATTCAACCATTACCTTCAACTGCTCGGCGGTTGCCCCTGCAGCAAATACCGGAATTACATTATATCCCTTTGATTCCAGATACTGCATGATTTCATTGCAGGGGTGGAGCTGCTGGGATTCGACATACATGGTACTTTCCAGAATTCCAACTGTACGGGCATTAGCCGGATTGAAAAAGGCTTCAATATACTCATCCAGGGAATACCACTGGTCCCTGTATATTCCATACAGCATGGAATCCTTGAAGTTCGGCTCTTGGTATGAAACATCCACACCAAAATAGTTCAGCACGTACAATATCTGATTTTTAAGGTTTTCCTTATCGTGAAGGTCCTTGTAGATGACCATCTTGTTGAACATAGGGTCGAAATTGGAACCGTACTCGCTGATTGCCTCCAATACCTTATCATAAGCGGTTCCCCTTTTAGTGGCTTCGAAATATCTTATGAGTTCCTCATTGGACATTGCGGCAAAAATCTTATTGTAGTTCAATGATGACTGCCTGATCAGCTCAATTGAAGAGGATCCGGAATTCATATTGCCCACAGGAGGCTCCAAAATCAGAAACATCTTCTTGTCTGCCAGGCTAGGGTTCTTGTTTATGACGCTGGTCAAGACTGCATCCACATCTGTACTCACCCATTCCCCAACGAATGCGTCACAGTCAATCAGCAACTTTGTAAATTCGGCTTCGTCCATTTCCTTGACCTGAGCTCCGCTCCTAACGACGAGATTTACATTGCTCAAGCCATATTCATCATAGAGTTCCTTGCATGCGGCATCCAAAATATTTGTACCCGGGTTGTCGCTGACAAGGAAAACGGTTATATTATCAGATGACGAGATCCTTTTATCATTAGCATTGCCAATGCCTAAATCATTGTTGTCATCTGAAACCTCCTTCAATTGAATGTCCGCTTCGCTTTGATTTTCAATTGCATCAACAGGATTTAACTGATTATCATCAATGCTTAAATTGGTTTCATTGTCGCCTTGGGCAAAGGCGGCCTGGGATGAAACAAATATCAATCCTATTATAATGACAAGTAAAAATATTTTTGCATTGTTTTTAAACATTTCACCACATCACAATTATATTGATATTAGTTTAGCATCAATTATTAATAAATATATGTAAAGTATTACAAAAAGTAGCAAAAAGCCCTAAAAAGTAATACTTTTTTAAAATCATCCGGCAAAATATTTATTAAACCAAAAAATCATAATTATATTATTAAAAACTAGGGGATAATATGAAAGTAGGAAATGGTATTGTAAAGAAGTATTCTAGAGAGTATAATAGAACATTGAAAAATGGTCAGAGGAAAAAATACACTACAGAACAGATTCAAA
>Ga0256407_10003409_pt1 | contig 28378 bp, 20 predicted proteins | sample RumenRJG_04DNA_FD_193489 | JGI IMG/M metagenome (GOLD analysis project Ga0256407, IMG submission 193489) | Bovine rumen microbial communities from Lethbridge, Alberta, Canada - RJG_04 | ecosystem: Host-associated > Mammals > Digestive system > Stomach > Rumen | place: Canada: Alberta...
TCAGGGACTCAGAGACCAAGGACATTAAGTTGACCAGAAACATGATTCCAGTTAAAAACAGTTTCTGGCGGCTCACCGGAATCTTTCATGTGTTCTAAATAAAGGTTATCGTAACAAATATCATCAACTAGTTTCCTCAACTCAGAAATTTCAAGATTCACTTGCTCCTGCTTCTCAGCTTTTACAACAAGTACTTTCAATAGTTGTTGACCAACAAGGCACTTTTTATTTAAATTCTCAAAGAATCGTCTTTCACATTCATAGTTTTTCACATCAGAGGACAGATATTTGTTATCTTTGATTCGACGGTTAAGTTCACTGGATGCTATAACAGAGTAACGGTTCAACGCCCGTACCATATCCTCAAAGTATCTCCAATTCGATTCGCTTAACACTGCTTTTACCGCTTGAATATCAATCTCCTGCACGGCTTATCTGCACCTCCCTCAGTATTCTTCTCATCTTTACAGTTATCTCAGCATTTGTCCTTGTTGTCTCAAATACTCTAGTGTTCATCCAGTTTATATTCACTCAGTCTTTTTCGGTAATAAGATATCCAAAACTCATAGATTTCCAAAAGAGATTCAATTTCATTTCTATAGCAAGCAAGTGTACTGCCAGGAACAACACTCGGACATTCTTTAAAGGAGCAAACACCGACAAACTCATCTAAGTATAGTGGATAACACCTACAAATTGTCGGTTTGAACTCATTTATCAAGCATTTCCCATTCTGAAATGCGGCACATACTCCGACATCATCGGTTTTCATTCGTTTTAGGCCGTCAGCTCCTGATACTATGTACTGCTCAAATTGAGGTTTATCCAGTCGTTCAAAGTCTTTTAGAGTCAAGATGATATCTTTAAAAAGTCTTCCGTCAACAGATAACAACTTGTCTGAAAACCCGCTATACGCACCACAGCATGAGTTCTCGCACAAATCACCTTTACACTGAAAATCCACGATACTATCCTCCTACCACATAGCCAAAGCTGCAATCACGGTGGTGAACTCTCCACAAGTTGCTTTTGCTTCCGCTGAAACCACCTTGATCTCCTGTATATCGATGTTGCGCAAATCCATAGATGCTTTTACCATTTCACGGACTGTTTCCTCCGCAGTAGCCTTTCCTTCTCTGCAAGAGTACTCCATGATCACACCGACGTCTTCTGCTGAAGTTGGAATACCTACGCCTATTGCAGCTGACAGCAGTTCTTCATTACATGAGGAAATGGCCGCATACGCGGTGAAAAGAACGCTGCCGGGTGCTGCAGAAACCTCTTCTTGAGGGTTACACCCCGGTGGCAAGATGCTGCTAACCTTTACAATATTATAGTTGGCTATTCGTGACGACAAGAGTGCTTTATCAAACGAGACCAGTTTATGCTTATCGATGCCGGCACCAGACGTCATGGTATAATTCGTCATTTCATTACGACTTAACGTTTTCTCCTGTGGGGAAACACAATTTGTTCCTTCCATGTCGACCTCCTATTATATGTATTTCGATGACTCGACTAAACCTACCGAATACCTTCCATTTTCAATCCTCGAGAATTTTTCATCCAACAATTGAATATATACCTATATTAGGATACTACCTCATTGGCTTTGCGTCAAGGAATGTACGCGACCATCCTATTGATTATTGCATTTGTCAAGGGCACTCTGTTACTATCTGATACTAGTTGTTTTTTCACTCAATTGGCTCTTGGTTACTGCAAATCCTGTGTTAATATATAAATAATAGATGATTTCAGTGCGATAATAACGGCATGAAAAACTTCTTTTATTGAGCGGTGGAAAATATAAGTGGTTATGGCACAGCAGCTGAGCACTTTATCTGGTTTCCTGCAGACGATTAGAGTTGATGCTGTATTTTTTGTGTTGAAATCTCTTTGCATTTATTCTCTGATAATCATGTTATAGGCATCAATACTGGTCATTGTAAAATCAATCTTTCCATGGTAAAGCGTATACCTTCATCAAAGCAAGCATATGTATGACCCCCTTCAAGTTCTTTCCATGTAAATTTAAAATTCTTCATGGATAATTCTCTTACTACCTCCAAATTACGTGAGTACATCAGGTCTCTTTTCCCGCAGATCAACCAGTAAAACGGTTGCTTTTCATTGTCTTTGAGATATCGGATCGCTGCCAGAGGATTCCGTTTGCTTGACTCATCAAGATCTGACACATCTGGGCCGAAAACAGAGAGAAAATAGTGAACTGCGGAAGCATTACTTGCACTTCCGCAAATCTCTGGATTTCCAATCGAAACATCATGCGCAATAAACGCACTCCCCACGCATACTACATGGGCGAAACTCTCAGGATAATGACACGCTGTGAGCATCGCGCCATAGCCCCCCATAGAGATACCAGCAAGAACCATATCTATTGAACGTTCTTCATGGTATCTCATTTTTATATATGCAGGTAATTCCAAAGCAAGAAAGGCGCCATACTCTTTTCCCTCTCGATCAATATAATAATCATCATTTCCAAGATTTGGGCACACTATCACTTGCTCAAATGCATCTGCATACTCTTGAAGGGGTAGATTATTATCCAGTTCCTGAAACGAACCGGAATAGCCATGCAATAGGATTGTGATTCTTTGACAACTCCTACTTGGCAATACGACGCCTACTTGAACGCTTTCATTTAAATAAGTAGATTGGACCACACAATTTTCCTTCATATTTTATACGCTCCATTACTCCCGTTGCTATCAACCACGAGCCTACCATGCATTTGAATCATACTCTTTGAACGTAAATACACTCCAGATATCATCGAACACCTCTGTTTGTCGATCAAAAGACTCCTCTATGGTGTACTCCAAGCGAATGCTGTTAGATTCAGGATCATACTCCACAACCGTCCCATGGTCCAGAATTGCGTTCTCAGGCATCAACTCATCAAAATCAAAGCTTCCCACCTCAATTACCCCATTTGTAATTTTAAAAATATAGACCCGCTGCGCTCCATCGCCTCCGGTTTGACAGTTACAAATGAGTTCGGTAATTCCGTCACCATCCAAGTCTCGCACCGTATCCGTTCTATCATCAAACCCATAGCTCTCGGCGATCTGAATCGGTTCATTAGACTCTGCCACTTCGGCCAAGTACTCCTTATGATGCCAAACATACTCATCAGACGGATGTCCCACAAATGTCACATTATAATAACCCTTGTATCCCATCACATCGGCAAATGGCATTTGGTAGGAAAAGAGTATTCCGTCACTCATCAGCGTTGCTGTCCCGTCTGGTGTTTCGATCTCGCTAACTTCAAACCAGTCTTCTGGTTCATCCACCAGCACGGTCTCGCTCGGAATATCATCCTTTGTCTGCGGCTCTTGAATGATTGTTTCCCCCTCATTCCTTTTGATAATACATATAAACTCATCCTTTTGTGGCTTCAGATATGCCAGAAGAGCTATCATTATGAGTGACAAAACGCCGATGATGATCCAATTGTTCATTTTTCCTGTCCGCATTTTAGAAATCCACCTCTCGAAAAAATAATCATGCAGTCTAAAGTAGCCGCAACTTTCCTATCATTCTATATTATATCTCTTGCGGTAACTAACGCCAATATAAAGATCGTAAATTCCATTTTCATTTTACGCATCATTCGGATAATACGCAAACGCTGAGGATGTCCTTTTTCCTATGGCATCCTCAGCGTCTTCTCAGTCCTAAGCTTTAAGGTAATTCCATGTTACTCCAGAGCATAAATTCTTGAATATTTGTGTTTTCGCAATATCATTGAATAGTGCTGAGTACTGCTTTCTTACACAGGTCTACAGCTGTCATTTGTGAAAAGCTGATATCAACCCACGCATTTCCATACCGTGCGCTAAAATCCTGGTATTTTGCCAAAAATACATCATCAGTAACCTCATTCTCCTCTTTGCATAGTTCATCGGGGAAATATGCTAAATTGCCATTCCCAGAATAAGGAGATAGCCAATACTGCGTTACAGGCTCACGAGTTGCGGCAATGCCAGAAAATGCAAGGATTTGTTCTGTCCATCCCTCTTCAAATTGGATGTATGTGTTATACCAGAAGCCTGTCCCGCCATACATGGCGGATATTACGCCGCCCCGATCTATATAGCTTAGCGCCCCAAAGCTTGAATAAGCGCCTAACAGTCTCACTGCAGAATCATTCTGGCTATATGCATAGATAAAAACCCGATCTGCATGGCCATCCCCAGTCGCCATAAGCAGTTCTGGAATATCATCGGGGTTGATATAGGCTGCCTGACACCTCACGCTTTCAGGATAAGATAAGTCATTACGATAGGTTTCTTCGGAGAAAAAAGCCTCGTATGCTTCATACACTCCTGATCTTTGTCGATATTGGCACCCGGTCATTACACATGCAATAGTTAATACAGCAAAGAAGAACACAGTTTTTGAGAGCTTTCGCTTATTCGTCATCGCTGTTATCCTCATCGTCAAGATCGCCGATATCCACATCCATCAAAGAAAGAAAAGGATTCTCCTTATAATAGTTTATCATCTCTGCGATCATGACGATTTTACGCTCCTTACTCGGTTGATTTTCGATCATGTGCAGCAGTTGTGCCGCTTGCTCAGAAATGGCGTCAAAGTGATGTTCTATGATGCACTGCATCTTACACACTTCTTTTACTCCTATGCTATCATATATGTTTTCATACTTCGCTCCCGAAATATCTGCAGACCACCTTTTATCCAATTTGAAATATGGAAGTCGCGATCCATTGATACAGGCATGCAGGGCAGCACTCTGCTCATCACCCGTAGAAAAATAATCAGGATCGACAATATAGTCCCACAAACGCTGATAGAATTCCTTCTCCGATAGTTCCAGTTTGTCCAAACGTTTAATGATAGCAAAGGTTTTCATACCGCAATGGGTCATAAACTTGGCATCCATCGCGCTCTCATCTTCAGCAAATTTGAGTGAGGAGTTACCTTTGGTCATCATACTGTATATGATAAACCACTCAAGAAGCCCTGGGCGCTCTTCATCTGGTGCGGAGCAGATGGTGCGATATACGAGTCTACACATGGCCAGCTCACCATCGCCGTTTTTTACCAGATACTCAATAACCTCTTTTTCTTTCCGCAATGATAAATCCTCCTTCGTTATTCACTCACTTCAACTGCGGCAACACATCCCTCTGCATCCAATAATGTCTCCAGCGCCTTTGCCATTTCTTTATTGGGCATAGCGAATCTCTGAGGCAAGGAGTCAACCCTCTTTTTCGCTTCAGCCTGTTTCATATGACACACAATCATGATAATCTGAGTAATGTGGCTCATGTTTTTCCCGCTTGAAAGCATGAGCACACCGTACTTTTCATTCTTCTTCGCTTCGCTTTGCTTCTTGCCCTCCAGCCTTTCATTGAGTTCACGCCGCTCTTCTGCTGTCATAGACCTTATGACCTTCGTTGTATCCGGAGGTGCCTGCCTAATTCCAGCAGATTCCAAAGCAGACAGTGAGTCTGTGATTGTCGCGACTTCTGCCTGTTTCTCCAAGACTTCCTTCCTTTTCAAAGCAAGCACATATTCTGCAATGTTAAAGGTAGCGGGTTTTTTGTCATATTTACGTTTTTCCGGCTCAATTTCCATCCAATCGCTGCAATCAAACATATCCGTGTAGTCAGGAAGCCAAGTCACAAACTTCAGTTTTCCTGAGACAACGCACAAAGCTTGACCAACTTCCATCGCAGCCAACTGTGATGGCGTACAGAGCGGTTCCCGGGAAACCCCGTCACCAATCTCTATTTCTCGTTCCCCACACTTTCTTGAGAGCTCGACAAGCGTATCCCAATTGTTGTTTCGAAATGCAATGATAACATCTGTATTGCTCAAGATAGTCGTCGCATTTGCGGGAGAAAAAAGGTCAGAAAGCTGGCTGAGACTCTGAAGGACCAGATGCACGCGCAGGTTCCGAGATCTTCCAGCAGACAGTGTATGCGGCAGATTCGGCAATGCTCGGCCTATGCTCCCCAATTCTTCAATAATGATATTGTGCCTGATCTTCAGCACACCATTGCTATCGTTCTGCGCGATCCGGATATAATGAGACATCAGCTGACCCAGCAGTATGGAAGAAAGGCCTTGGAACAGGTTATGCTCATCCGGCAGGATAATGTAGATAGCTTCGAGCTGATCGCCTGTAATATCGTTGATGTGCAAATCATCACTGCTTGTCATTTCGCACACACCCTGGCTCTTTGCAAACATGGAGATACCTTCCAGATAGGTCGATCTGATGCCGGCTCTTGTGTCATTTGCAGTCGTCACATAGCTTTGCAGCAACATGGATGGCAGCGAGTCGACCGGCATATGCTCTACAAACTCTTTCAATCGAGTGCTGATACCCATCCGCTCGTCACCCCGGGCCACGAATTGATAAGCACTTGCCATGTTGATCTGATCTGGTTCTGCAATTTCGAGCAAGGCATAAACAACGCCTATGAACAAACTGCGAGCACTTTCCGCCCAGAACGGATCTGCTTTGTCATTAACGACAAACAGCGCATGTGCCAGCTCCTCGATCTTTTCTGTTGCAATCTGCTCGCACTTCGGATCACCAGAATGATAAAGCGCATTGATAAGCTCAAGTGCGTTGTAGTGAATGCTTTCATTCACATCTCTGAAGTTGATTACTCGAATCTTGTAGCCTGCCTTTTTAGCGTAATAGGCTGTCCCTTTGTAGTGCTCACCCTTTGGGTCAACAACTACATAGTTCTCTTTTGCCATAATAAGTGACCGAATCAGGCCAAGGATGCCTCGGCGAGATTTCCCTACACCCGAAAGGCCAAGATATAGTGAGTGTCCTTCCCCAGAATAAACCCGGTTTACTCCATTCTTATGGAAAAGAACAGGGCCACCATATCCACCCGCCCTTGTTACATGGCAAGGTTGCATCAATTCCCGAATCTCAGGCAAATTGTCGCAGATCTCCATCTCTGTTGACCATCTATCGCTCCCCATGATAACTCTCCCCTCTATCGTCCGAATAGTAATTCAGTGCATTTCTCAAGTGTTGCAAGCCAAACACTGGCCTAAAGGCGCTATAATCCGCATATTCGGCAAGCCTTTTTGCAATAAGTTCTGTTTCCTTTGCCGAATGGATCACAACATTTTGAATTACCTCCTGCATAAGGTTTGAAAATGCGTCATCAGCTTCCGAATTGACTGAAATGCCAAGTTTTCGGATATTGGCTTCGGTAATTTTTGCGAGTTCCGTTATTGTATAGGGTGATACATGCACGACTTCAAAGTTACCAACTGTATCGCTCAGATCAGCGATCAACTTAGCCATACGCTGCATTTCCTCTGGTGCGACGTAGAAAAGCAAGCATGCATCACGTGCAGCCCACAACACTTCACGGTGGAAGAACTCGATCTGACTCTCATTGATGTATTCTGCCAAACCTGTGATATCGAAGGAAACCACTCCTCGGTATGTATTTGTGTAAACAGCAGCTTGGGTAAGTTTTCTTCGAAGGTCCTTTAGTGCTTTCATATCACCATTGACTGAAAACTCCAGATAGTCGTCCAAGCCACCCGAGGGAAGCCCGTACGTTTGCTTCAGCACTTTAGAATAGAAGCGCGTTAGTGTCGATTGTCCATTATGTTTTGCCAGATCTATCAAGATAGGCGGAGGTGTTGCCCCACAGTGTCGGTAGCATTTCTGGCACTTTTCCCCTACTTCAATAATTGCATCGACAGCCTCATTAAGGCCAATCAGCATCTCATTATCAGCAATAGTCATCTTAACCACCTCAAATCCCCAACAATTCCGGGCCAGCAATTGCGTCCACTATTCCATATGAGATCGCGTCCTCCGCAGAAAGCCAAAAATCACGCTCCGAGTCCGCCCGAACCCTCTTTTCTGTTTTGCCGGTATTCTGTGCCATAATTCTGTTTAATCTCTGTTTCATATGGAGGAAATGCTCCAGATTAACTTCCATATCACTCACTTTTCCCTGAGTACCTGCCGACGGTTGGTGAATCATGATCTCCGCATTGCGTGTTGCATACCTTTGCCCCTTTGTTCCGCCAGCAAGGAGGAATGCCCCCATACTTGCTGCAACGCCTGTTGCAACGGTGGTGACGCTACAGCGCGTCCCGCTCGTCATGGCATCGTAGATGGCAAGTCCTGCAGTAACCGAACCACCCGGGCTATTGATGATCATTCTGATAGGCGAGTCCGACTTCTCGTCAAGGTACTGTATTTGCGTAATGATGGAAAGAGCCAGCATGTCATTAATCTCTCCCGTCATATAGATTGTGCGTCGTTTAACCAGCGCTCTGCTGATTAGGTTAGTTTGCTGGTCATTTCCATTGATATTTTCCACGACACTCGGTAAAATCAGTTCACTCATTGTCAGCACCTCTTATCTTTTCCATTTTTTGGGCTACCGCCGATTACGGCACGAATCCTTGCGCGATTTTTCCACAGCTTGCTATCCGTGTAGATTCCAAATATGAGCAACATATCCTGAGAGAAACAACTGGTGAACTGCTCAATAGAACCAAACAGGCTGTTAGTTGTATCAATCTCATCCGCAAACGTGATCGTAAGCAGTATTCCCGGCGGATTCTCTGAAAACATAGTCCGCAGTGATTTCAAATACTTCTTTGCCAGTTCCGTTTTGTCACCCATCCAGTCCAATTCGGTTTTAGCTATTATGATCAGCTCGCTCTCTTTGGTCACACAATAAAGATCCGCCAGATCAACCTTGATAAAACCTTTCTCATCTTCGTATTTTTTCACATACTCCTCACAATACGCAAGGATGCTATCGTCATCGGCAAAATCGTCAAAGATATCGGTATTCCAACTGATCATCATGACCTCCTTAAGTGACATATCGGAAAACTTAGCACAGCAGGCTTCCTGAGGAAGGGGGCATAACACAGATCCGATGTGTTATGCTCCCTTCACTCATTTAATTATCCTATCGCCAGATTGCGTACAAAACCGTGGTCGTGTCGTTATAGAGAAGCCAGGGATTAATATCCTGTGCCTTGATCAACTCATCCTCGCCAAACACTCTTGTACTTCCATCTCTTGAAGTTGACCAACCGACAAATGTGTATCCCTTTCTGGAAAGTCCAAACGTTTTTGCATTGTATAAGCCTTTCTCATGACCATAGTTGTAACCCCAATACGCCTCAACGGTTTTGGAATCCTTCTGGATCGATCCATCGGGCGCTTTGCGGTACGTATTTGAATTGATGCTACCACCATTCGCGTTATATCTGATGGTAAGGGTGTGATACGGTTCCCAGATCGCATAGAGGGTGATTGTTTTGTCCCCATTTTTCAAATCCGGGTAGATATCCTCTGCTTTAATCTTTTCATCCTCACCGAAGATGCGTTCCGTACCATATTTCGACATGCTCCAACCCATAAAGTTATATCCGTTCCGATACAAGCCAAAGGTTTTCGCATTGTAAAGGCCGTTAGGATGTCCATATCCATAGTCCCACCAAGCCACGACGTCCGAAGAACCCTGCTGAACAGTCCCCCACATGTTTTTCTTGTAGGTGTTGGAGTTGATGGAACCGCCGTTGCAGTTATACTTGATGCCGAGCGTATGGTTTTTCTGTCTCCAGACAGCGTAGAGCACTACGGTGGCATCGTCATTCTTTACCTTCGGATAGATATCTTCCGCCATGATCCGTTCTTCCTCTCCGAAGACACGGGAACTGCCGTCTTTGGAAAGCGACCAGCCTGCAAATTCATATCCATTGCGCGAGAGTCCAAATGTGGCAGCGTTGTAGAGTCCCTTGTCATGACCGTAACCTTCCGGCCACTCTGCGACCACATCGCCATAGTCAGTCTGAATGCTCCCTTGCTTGTTTGCCCAGTACTGTTTATTTCCGGAAACCGTGCCGCCGTTTGTGTTGTACTTAATGGTCAGCGTATGCGTTGACTTTTCCCATACTGCGTAAAGAGTAATCGAGGCATTACCATTGCGCAGATCCGGGTAAATATCCTCGGCTTTGATACGCTCATCTTCTCCAAAGACTCTGTCATTGGCACCGGCACTAGACGTGCGCGACCAGCCCAGGAATGTGTATCCCTTACGCCATAGTCCAAAAGTATCCGCATTGTATAGCCCATTCTCATGTCCATATCCAAGCGGCCACTCCGCTGTTACGGTCGCACTGCCCTTTAGAACCATACCATCTGAGCCTTCAGTATAAGTATTGCTCCCAATATCTCCACCATTTGTGTTATACATGATCCGCAGCGTATAAGCCGGTTTTTCAGGCTCTGGTTCGGGATCAGGCTCAGGCTCAGGTTGGACGGGGCTTGGTTCAGGGGCCGGCTCCGGTGTATCCTCAATGGGGACATCCGCATTTTTCATGGTCAAAAAGCCATAGCCCGAATAGTTGTCTGTCCGCGTACCGCGTGTTGTTGCAGTATGGACTTTTTGCTCGAGTTCCGCAGGCGATAGTTCCTTTCCCCATGCCATATCAAGCAATACCGCTGCTGCTGCGACATGTGGAGTTGCCATACTTGTACCACTAAGGAAGGAATAACCTCCGCCAGGAACCGCCGCTTTCACCCGGACTCCGGGAGCCATTACATCAACATTGGCTCCAAAGTTGGAAAAGCCCGCCTTATTGTGGTAATTATCACCCGCTGAAACAATCAATGTACCGGGTGTTGTGACATGAGCGGGACATTCGTTTGAAGTGTTCTCATTGTCGTTGCCTGCTGCAATCGCAACCAGCGTCCCTTTTCGAACAGCGTAGTCGATCGCCGCATCCTGCGATTCCGTGTGTCCGCCGCCTAATGACAGATTTACGACGTCCGCGCCTCTATCTGCTGCATACTTAATCCCTTCTGCCACCATCGACGAATAGCCGATTCCATCACTACCAAGTACTCGTACGGGCAAGATACTGACCGGGGCAGTCTTAGCGCAGTCAATAATCGTAGCCGCCACGTGGGTTCCATGGTATTGCTCGTCCCTGGGATCATCATCATTGTCAAAGAAATCCATACCTTGCAGCACACGACCTCTCAAAAATGGATGTGTCGCATCAACGCCGGTATCTACGACAGCAACCACGCCCGTACTTGTAAAGAGTGTCGCGCACTTATTAATGAAATCATCAAATGCGCAGTCAATAGCGCCCCAGCTATAGTGCGCAGTAGAGATATCATCGAACCCAACTTCAATCTCTTCATCAATGAACGGTCGGTATGTATCCGGTTCCACCGTATATCCGCGAGATGAAAGATAATCGGCAGCAACTCTTGCGTCAGTCGGGGACTTAAACTGCAGAACCCAGATTCCGCTCCCATCGTTGAGCACTCGAGTGGCACCAAGACCATTTGTGTTTAGCTGGTTGGTCATTACCAAAAGCCGTGCACTCTGATAGGGCGCTGTGATTTGAATGGAGGAATTCTGCTGATTCCAGTCAACATCCAGTTCCAGTGCTTCGCTTACAGCGCGGACAGGCAGATAGGTTCGTCCGTTCTTGACATAGCTGGATACATCAAGCGTATATGTTTGATCGTTGACTGTCATACTGTTTGTCCCAATCGGGCAAACGATTTGGTTCCCATCACATGCGATAACTGCTGACCGGGACACACTGTCGTAATCGACGGTCGCGCCAACAGCTTCCGCAATTGCGCGAATAGGAAGCATGGTCCTGTTTCCTGAAATCTCAGGGGCAGCATCCAGGAACACCCATTCCCCATCGATATACATGACATTCGAACCGATCGACAATGACATTTCTGAAAAGTAGTTACTGTCATCCTGTTCGTTAATCAGTGAAGCCAGGTCGTAGTAAAACTGCTCATTCATGTTTGACGATGACGAATCATAGGCATAAACCTGGCAGCTACCTACGAGCATCAAGATTGCGAATACCATGCACACAATCTTTCTTTTCTTCATAATAGCCTCCTTATAATAATGAATCGATTTGTTTACTGAATTGCCTTATCGATATCTGCTTCTGTAAACCCTGTGCTGAATGTTGCATCCTCCAGCCAGATGTTGGGATGGTAACTCCCCAAGATATAATCACCCACACCTTCCGCAGCAATCCGGAAGGAGTACACGCCTGTAATGTCAATATTTACTTTCTCACCTCGATACTGTCGATCAACCATCCCAGTTTCGTAGACAAGTTTCTCATCACAGTAGAACTTAAGTTGGATTCGTTGATCCTCATACATTTCGCCGACAAAGATGTTTGCTGAGAAGGTGTCGTACTTTTCAAATGGAGTGTATTCTACCCCTCCTGCATCTCTGAACATCAGTAGGCATCCGTCGTGCTCATTACCATAGGAATCGGTAATGTAATCATATGTTGTTGCATGTGAGTAGCTATTTGTCATTTGTCTTTCCGGAACAGTCGTCACGCTATCAAACAGTGCTTTTAGATTGAGAAGTCGACTGTCATCCTTCAGTACAGCCAGAGCTCCAGCAACAATATCTGATGCGCTATCAGCTCCCTCCGATGTATATACTGACTTGCACTCTTCGACAACCGCGTTGAAATAAGCCTCTTCTGCTGATTCGCGTTGCATAGTAACCTCAGCTGAAAACCCCGTCAGGTCCTCAGCCTTCCTCAGAAGATTGATGCTGGCTTCATAGTTCCCTTCCTGATTAAAGACTACGGCTTTCGCCAGGGCATCCGCCCTATAGTAATCTGCAGCAGAGAGCATTGCGATCTGCGCGTCCGCATACTCATTCGAAGCGCTTGATACCTGGTTAAGCGTTCGAATCGCTTTTTCATAATCGCCATGTTCCAGATATGCCATGCCAAGCTCATAGTTCTGATCGACAGGAGTCGGCGTGGGCGTAGTTTCTACCGGCATAGCATGGCTATCACCCGTGTTAGCAGTGGGAGTTCCCCTACTGTCACCCGAACCAGCATTTGTGCGATTGTCGACTTGATTCTCGCTGTTCTGTGCGGTGATGGTTTCCTTAAACCTTGTGATACGCTTGCTGAGCGAAACGCCGGAAATGGCGATTGCTACAACAAGAAGCACTGCAAGGACTCTTTTGTCCGCCAGCAGTTCTTTTAACTTATCCGCTACCAGATCCATAACGCCCTCCTCCTTTTCATCATCGGTGTCCATATGGTAGGTCTCTGCGGTCAGTCCTCCGCCGCAGTTAGGGCACGATGACAGGTTTGAACTGTAGGTACAGCCGCAATACAAACACCTTCGCTCCATACTCTTACCTCCTCCATTTATTTTGTATACTGTCAATTTGCGTTTAAACATCTCAGTCTGCCACCACCCTCCAGTCCAAATCAAGGTGCTCAGCGTAATAGGTTACTCGCTCATGGGAATACTGTCTTGCGGACTGTTCAACAGCCTGTGTGTAGTAGTCCCAAAAATCGTTTTGGTCGTGTCCCGAAACGTAGTTCTCAAACTCATATTTGTAGATGCCTGCGTTCCGAAGAAAATATAGCTTCTGATCCTGCTCTTCCAGTTGATCGTATACGCGAACCAACTCATGCTGAAACGCATGATATAGCTCATGGAAAAGTGTGCTTAAGCACTCGCCAACATGATCGTACATAATGCGATCCTTATTGATTGTTATCCTATTCTCTCTATGGGCATATGTGCCTGCAGTTGACAGCTCCATGCCTTCGCAAACAACCCAGGGCTGATCTGAAAGGCCAAGGTACTCCGCCTCGAAATCGCTGACCAACTGTAAAAGCTCCACCTTCCCCTCTATTGTTTTCTTCTCCCAATTCTCTTGGCGCAAGCCAGCGAATTCAGATTCATATCGGCTTAGCGAATAAGGAATCTCATCTCCGATCAGTTGCCTTCCTTTCGGTTCGGATTTTATTGAATACACCCCAAACGAACTCCCAACCATAGCAACAGCTACGAAGATGCAAAGGAATACGTTTGTCAATGCGCGTGAGGCATGAACAAGCCTGCACATCCTATTCCACAGAACGTCGCTGATCCTGCCCCTCCGAATGGGCGTAGAGAACATAGTTACCAGCCAATAGCAGGTTGCTATTGCAACAACGCAACCGCATATATAGACATAGACGGGGAGATCATTGAGCCGCTCCAGAATCAGGAAAATACCAAAAGGCGAAGTAACTGTCAGCAGAATCGTCTTCAAATTCCTGAAATGGTCGATTCCGGCGATAATGCCAACTGCATTACAGAAAAAGATCAGGCCAAGGAGAAACGCCTGTGATTCTGACTTGCTCATCAGTTCACCATTTAAAGGGGAAAACGCTCTCGTCAAAAGAGAAGAAGAGAAGCCAAAATACAAAATCATGCTCCAATAGCCATGATATAAGAGATACAAGAACTTACCCATAGTGTTGTTTTCTCTCTGCATTGCGTTTCCCTCCCTTTCTCTAATTTTATTTTAGGGTTTTTGTTGAGCAATTTCGATTTTTTATCCATGAGTAATTGTTGAAATGGTCAATTATACAATTAACTATTCCAGCAATGAGATTTCTCCAAATTGTAGGCATCAGCTACAAAAAGCAAAGGCGCTTCATTCGCACTTGGGATTCAATTGCGAATGAAGCGCCTTTACTATTGCGCAGTCTAGCAGTTTTTGGTGTAATAGTGCCTCTCTAGTCCCGGCCGATAATGAATGTTCTTTCTTTATTTGATAATTCAGTTTTCATTTTTTTAATGCAGAAATATAGCAAAGCGGGAAGTGCCAACTATCGGCTGTCTTCCCGCATATACCTATTATATATTATGATGGGCATGCAACGAAAACAAAACGTTGCATTGCTCCTTGACAAACAGGCTTTCATTGCCTCATGGGAAACAACCACCACAAAGAAAAAGCCCGATTTTTTCATCGAGCAACCGCAATTATCATCTTAAAAGAAAGGAGTATCTGCATGGATAATAACGGGACAACTAATACTCGGTTCGATGAGCCCTTCGTCTTCGAACCCGAGTATACGTTCAGTATCTCGCCGCTGGAACAGGACGCAGAAAAAAGAGATGCCGATGAGGCGCTGGTTAAGTGCATCAATGAGTTGGGACGTGTGGATATTGACTATATGAGCCGCCTTTCCGGTCTTTCTAAGGAGGAGCTGGCTTATGAGCTCCGTCATGCTATCTTTCAGGATCCTACCGTTTGCTTCCATAAAGGCAGTTGGTCCATTGATGATGGATGGGTGCTCAGATCACAGTATCTCACCGGCAACATTCCCGAGAAGCTCAACATCGCACTCATGATGGACGAGAAATATGACCGTCACTTCGCAACCAACATCGAAGTGCTCAGCAATTTGCTGCCGGATAAGCTGCCTTTCGACTCAATCCGCGTCAATCTGGGCGCGCCCTGGGTTCCTGCGGAAATCTACGAAGACTTTATCCAGGATTTGCTTCAACTCCCCTTTACCCCCGAAGTCGTTCTGAACTCCCTGCTTGGCCGCTGGATTATCAGCGCAAAGAGCACCTTTGTGTCATCCGTTCTGAACACAATCACATATGGAACGGAAGATATGACGGCACTCAGGATCATAGAACTTACTATGAACGGTCAGACCGCCAAAGTCTTTGATGAAAAGAGGCATCTCGATGGGCATGTTGAGCGGATCCCAAACAAGCTGAAAACCCTGGCCGTTCAGGAAAAAGTGGTAGCTATCCGCAACGCATTCGCTGACTGGGTTTTCGCCGACGAGGATCGTCGCACGCGGCTCCAGGAGTGCTACAACGATACGTTCGTCGGTTATCGCTTTCACGCATACGAAGGATCCATTCTCAAACTGCCAGGGCTTAATCCCAAGGTAAAACTGCATACCACCCAGAAATGCGAGATTGAACAAACAATCCTTTCGCAGAACAACCGCCTGATTGCAGGCAAAACCGGCAGTGGCAAAACCTACGTCATGAACATTACTGCCCATGAACAGAAACGTTTGGGTCTCAGCAAGAAAATCATGGTCGTAGTTCCTAACAATGTTCTGAAGCAAACTGCTGACTCGCACAAGCTCTTGTATCCAGATGACCCTATCCTCGTTGTCTACCCGAAAGATTTCACTCCCAGCAAGCGTATGACGACCCTGGAAAAAATCAGGGACGGCGACTTTACCTGCATTTACCTGGCCTATTCCTCATTTGACAGGATTGTAATGAGCAAAGGATACTGGGTCAAGCAGATGACATGGCGAATCAAGGATCTGAATGCCTCTGCAGCCTGCGCGGGCAATGTTGCCGAAAAATCCCGACTGACTTCCGAAGCAAAAAAGCTGACCAAGCAGCTGGAAAAGTACATTGAAACCGCAGAGGATACGCCGTGGCTTCCCTTCGAGCAGCTGGGCGTAACCACACTCATGGTAGACGAAGCTCATAATTACAAGAACATCGAACTCCACTCACGGTCTGAAAACATTGTTGGCATGCATAACAAAGGAAGCAAGAAGTGCATAGAGATGCTTGAAAAAACCCGTAGTGTTGATCAGGTTATCTTTTTGACTGGCACACCGCTTACAAATTCCCTTGCAGATCTCTTTGTCTTACAGACATATCTCCAAGGTGAAGAACTGCGATATCGCGGCATTGATACCTTCGATATGTGGATTAACACCTTCGGCGAATCTGAGACAAACTATGAGATCGATGTGGACGGTGACGGCATCCGGCCGATGACCCGGTTCTCATCATTTCATAACCTGGCTGAGCTCATGTCGATGTTCTCTGTTGTTTGCGATTTTAATTTGATGCAAGAAGAAAACGAGGATGATCTGCCTACATTCCGCGGCTATGAAAACATCTGCGTACCGAAGAGCAAAGCCCAGTCGGAGTATCTACACAGCCTTTCACATCGAGTCGACTTGATCCGTTCACACAAGGTAGGGAGTGATGTCGACAATTTGCTAAAGGTTACTACTGACGGCAGAAAATGCGCACTGGATATGAGACTTGCTGATCCCAGTTCATGTGTAATTCAGAATAGTACCGAAACACATGCGAAGACGAAAGTAGCTGCGTGCGCTGACAAAGTCTTTCAGCTTTATCAGGAGCACCCTGGTACCAGTCAGGTAGTCTTTTCCGATATTGGGACGCCAAGACCCGGATTCAACATCTACGACTCGTTAAAAGAAGCCCTTATGAGCAAAGGAATTCCAGCGCACGAAATCGCGTTTATCCACGATGCTGACACGGAAGCAGCCCGGGCTAAGTTCTTCCACTCCATGAATTCCGGTGCCATCCGCGTGGCAATTGGGTCTACCGCCAAGCTTGGTCTTGGTGTTAATGTTCAGGAACGGCTTATCGCCCTGCATCATCTTTCGGTTCCTTGGCGTCCGGCAGATATGGTACAGCGTGAAGGCCGTATTATTCGCAGGGGGAACTCCTGCAAAGAGGTATTTATCTTTCGTTACATCACCGAAGGAAGCTTTGACAGCTATAGCTGGCAGCTTCTCGAGAACAAGCAGCGCTTCATCGCGAGTTTTCTCAGCGGCACCGCAGACGTTCGCGATCAGGAGGACATCGCAGATACGGTCCTGAGCTACGCTGAAGTGAAAGCACTTGCGATAGGCAATCCGCTCATCAAGACGCGTGTTGAAACCGCCAATCAGTTGGAACGTGTTCGGATATCCAGCCGTAGGCGTCAGACCCAGTTGGCAGAGCTGCGTCATATCGTAGAAGACTCTCAAAGGAAAGTCGAAAACATGACCATTCAGCTCAACGCCATTGCCGCTGATGCAAATCATTATAAGTGGCATAGGGAGGCCATTTCCAAGTCGGAACGTATCGCATTTGGGGAGGAACTGCTCATTGCCATGTCCGAACGTCGTTTAAGCGCTATGGACCGCATTTTTGATAACTACCAGGGCTTCAGCGTTATACTCCCGGGTGACATACATTGTGATAAGCCCTATGTCTATCTGCAACGTCATCGTGGACCACGCTATCGCGTCGAGATGGACGGTAGCAAACCTATCGGCTGCACCATGCGTCTGGATCATGTGCTGGATTCTCTGCCAGACCGCATTTCTTCCATGCAGGACCAGATAGCCTTTACCAAGCAGCAGCAGATAAATGCCCAAGCGGATATGGAACAGGGCAACCCCTACCAAGATGAAATAGCTGCTTTAGCTCAGAAACTCGCTGAGATAGACCACAAACTAACTGAAGAACAAGGAGGATCGCAACCATGAGTAACGACAACCAGAACATGAATATTCCTCACACTACCGTATCCTCACTGGTGAAAGATCTGACTGCACTCTATCAGGGTGCAGTCAGGTCAGGTCTTCCTTTCAAGGATTTCCCCTCTCCCTTTCTTTGGGGGCCTCCGGGTATCGGCAAATCTGACGGTGTACGTGAGCTTGCTAATGAGCTTGAGAAGAGCACCGGCAAAACTGTTCATGTGACAGATGTCCGTCTTCTTTTGTTCTCGCCAGTGGATCTTCGCGGTGTACCTATTGCCGATGAGCACCGGCAATTCACAAACTGGCTCAAACCTCGACTTTTCGAAATGGACCCGAGCACAGATGTTATCAACCTTCTTTTCCTTGACGAGCTGTCGGCTGCACCTCAGTCTGTCCAGGCTGCTGCCTATCAAATTACGCTTGACCGCCGGGTAGGGGAACACGCGCTTCCTGACAACTGTATCGTAATCGCAGCTGGAAACCGTACGACAGATCAGAGTGTCAGCTATAAGATGCCAAAGGCACTCTGCAACCGACTCATGCACTATGTGATCGAGAGCGATTTTATTTCCTGGAAGCACTGGGCTCTTCAGAACAACGTTGACCGCCGCATCATCGGTTTTCTTTCCTTTGACAACAGTCGCCTGTGTTCCGAGCCGGAAAGCAGCGATCTTGCCTACACTACACCGCGCAGTTGGGTCTTTGTCAGCAACATTCTGAGTGCAGCCTGTCCGGTGGGCGGCAATGTTTGTGAGGCCCATCAGCTCATTAGTGCCTGTGTAGGAATCGATGCTGCTCTTGACTTCGAATCGTGGTGTCAAATCTACGATGCACTTCCCGCAATAGACGACATCTTTCATGGCACCTGTAATAGTTATCCCAAAAAACAGGATCAGCTTTACGCTCTTGCGACAAGTCTTGCCTCTGCTATCGCGTCTCGCGGATCCCAGATCCGTCAGGAGCATCTGGAAAACGCTTGTACTTATGCTTCCAAGTTTCCTTCGGACTTTGCTATGGCCTTTTTTAAAGACTTGAATGCTTTGGACAGCATCAGTCTCAAGCTCATGAAGTGCCACTCATTGCATGATTGGCTGTCCCATAACAAGCAGTATCTCTAAGGAGGTGTCACTATGGTCGATCAAGGCAAAGCCCGTGGAATCCATGAGCGCCTGACTCGTATTCGTTCAGACGTTCTCCGTGACTATCCTTTCTTCGGTCGTCTGCTTCTGCGTTTGACTTTCGGATATGCTGAGTGCGGAACCGCCTATACCGATATGCAAAGAATAGTCGTTGATCCTGAATTCGCAGCTGAACTCAGTGATGACGAACTTAGGTTTTTGCTGCTGCACGAACTTCTTCACTGCGTGCTGCATCATTGCACGCGCGGCAAAGGTCTCCATCATCTTCTGTACAATATTGCCTGCGATATCGTTGTTAATTCTCTCATTCTCGAAATGTTAAATCTACCGGACTTTACCATCTCCGGTGAGAAGGTCATCCATCTGGCGCCAGATCATACGGAGGGCAGAGCGCACAGCGCAGAGGAGCTCTATGCGATGCTGCACAAGAACGCTCCCGAGCATCTGGCAAGGATTTGCGCTGGAGCAACTATCGATACTCATTCCCCGTGGGATGCCTTAAATAGCGGACTTTTGGATGACATCTGGCAACAAGCCATCTGCGACGCCGCCAAGAAAGCTGGATCATGGTCCGGTATTCCCTGTAATCTGAACCGCTACATCGCCGAAATACAGCGTGCTCCAAAAGTGAACTGGAAACAGATACTGCAGGATTTTATTCGGCATGATCGGAGCGATTATGATTATTCTGTCCCTGACCGTCGGTTTCAAGGTGCCCTCTTACCCTCCTATCAGGAAGCAATTTATGGCGAATGTGTGGAGAACCTTTGGTTTCTGATCGACGCCAGTGGTTCCATTTCAGATGAGACCCTGTCGGAAGTATTTCATGAAGTATGTCTGGCTCTTGACCAAATTGATCGTCTTTCGGGCTATCTTTCCTACTTTGATGCACAAGTCTCCGCTCCTATAGGCTTCGAATCAATTCAGGACTTGCTCGCAAATCCCCCTGTCGGAGGCGGCGGAACCAGCTTTCATAACATTTTTGATCAGCTACCGCTATTCTTTATGGACGAGCTGCCGCAAGCCATTATCATACTGACTGACGGTTATGCTGAGTTCCCGGCCGAGGCTGCTTCACAAGGTGTCCCGGTTCTTTGGCTCATTTGTGATACCGAAATCAAGCCTCCTTGGGGAACAGTTGCCCATTTGTGACAGGACGTATATATGCTGCTTCATCAGGAATAACGCCAAAGTCCACATTATAATTATGTTTAAAAACCGTCGCAAGGCCTGTTATATAGCCTTGCGACGGTCAATCTTTTTTACCAAAACCGATCTTTTGATTTTGTTACCGAGCGTTTCAAATCTCCAATCATTTTCTTTGTCGCAGCATCCGCTATATCATTGCTCACTTCACCGAACCGTTCAAGGTTATCCAGCACATCTGAAGATTGTACACAGTATACGGAATTTCTGACAACCGGTTTTTCCTGCAACAAAAACAGCTGATTCACTTGCCGCATCAGACCTTGAATGACGGAACGACACACATCATCCAAACACGAGAAGCATTCCTGATCAACAGCTCTTAGTTTAGGATCCAGCAACTCAATCGCCGACAACATAACGGGTGTTGGAAGTATCGTTCCATCTGTATATTTCTCATAAGGAAATGGTTGTCCATGTGACGCTCTTCGTTCTTCTTTTCGGAAAAACGCACACGCCTGTTCACGATACTTTCGTGCCAGAGTCTCGTCTCCAGACAAGTTCGCTCTAAGCAAAAGGATTCTGCCATGCCAGTAGCTGCTCAGCGCTGCGTAGCCGCTCTCACCTTTATAGATAGCTTTTTCCAGGACAGCCATCATCTGTGCCGTCGCTGTCAATAGTCTTGTCCCTTTTCCTGTCTTGATCTGGCCATTGTCCAAAGAAACGTGACCTTTCAGCAGAAGTTCGATGATCTTGATGTTAGAATAAGGCTGACTTCCCCGCTGCAAGTTACAGACGACCATATAGAGCAGATAACCTTTAACATAGTTATCATTATAGAGGTTTTGTCGTACCTGCCACGGTTGTTCGATCTCGTCCCCGTACCGCTTATACTCTGCATATCTCTCCATCGCGTTCGTCTGATTGCATAGCATAAGTCCAAGGATGTTCAAGGCACCGCCGCTTGTTCCCATTGCCGCCAGAGTCAAATATGCCTTACTGGCAAAGCCAAAGCGACGTGCGCATTTTATTTTGCCCTCTGGAGCCTCCAGATAAGCTGTTTTCGCGTGATGCAGCAATTCGAAGCATGCTGTCGCAACACTTTTCGTGGCGGTTTTTGTCCCGGCAGTTAGCAGGTCACTCCTAAGATTATCCACTTCTTCAGCACGCATCGAACCTGCGGCTATTTCCTTTGTTGCGTCATATACCCTGTTTGAGACTGCTTCATCGGGGATGATAGACGTTTCAAGGTTGCCTGAATTTAGGGTATGCTCCATGAGTGTATTGTACAATAATCCCAGTTGCAAAAAGCCATCTACCTTTAACACATTGTGTGTTTTTTGGAAGAGGATAGCTTTTTGCGCCGCCTGTTCACACGCTTCAAAGTCTTTCCCGCACCCTCTACCCTCTCTGAGATCGCGAGCTAAAAGACAAGTAGCATACAAGTAAAAGGACTTGTATCTTTCAGCAAACAGTCTGTGCTCACTTTCCAGGCAGTCATAGCTGTTGCAAAATTCCTGAAAACACTGGTGGCAGAGCGCTTTGCGCTCAGTGTTTCTTTCGCTTGACATAGATGACGACGCAGAGATATTGGCTTCCAAAAATCGAGCGAATACCTGTACCAACACTGCGCGTTCTATGCTAAGCGGAGAAATTCCATCCAAACATTGTCTGATTGAATTGATATCATCGGATTGGAAGGCGAGTCCGAAATTCAGCTCCAGAATCTCTTCGGCCTGGCGAAGAATCTCATGGTCGAATGTTTCCATTTCCACATAAAAAAGATCGGCAGAAACATCTGACTGTTGTTCTATACACATTCCACTTGCGAGTGCGTATACAACATTTGCAATATGAAGCGCGGCAAAGAATTCCTCATAAATCTCATGTGAAAATGAATAATTGTAATTCCCGTCTATCGTCCACGGACCGACGAGATACAGAATATCAGGAGGCTTTTTCCCTGTCCATCCCGAGTTTTCTGACCAATACATTGACCAAGATTGTCTGAAAATCGCCCGATTCCTCGTGCCAGAGTACTCTGACCATATACCAATCGTTTCTGCATTTGAATAGGCTTCTAGCGTTGCCCACAAAGCAGAATCCAGATACTCATTATCAATATCCCGTTCACGCTTCTTACCCTCACGAAGTTCGGATGAGACCCGTTTCTGGAGGACAACGCGGTAAGCAATAGATGGTAATGTCTTTGTCAGGAAAAAACGGCGCTGTTCTGAAAGGGAAACACTCCCCTCACTCAGTCGATCAACTTCATGTAGAAGGGACCCCAACATCAAACTCGTTCGGGTCTGCAAATAATTATGTTCTTCCCATTCTTCTAGTGCCTTTGTGCGCCAACGGCTAGCAGTGGAGCCCAAAGTCAGCTTGCTTTCAAGATATCGGGAAACGAAAAAAGGATTGTCTAGAATACTCCACGTGTCAGTTGCTTTGCTCGGCTGCGTTTCACCCAAAACCTGCTGACGCTGTTCGTCTGTCAGAGAAAGTACCTTGCAGTTCTGAAACAGAGAAATACACTCTTCTATCTGCTGCTGATCAAGGACTTCATCACCATCTTCCCCAACGCCTTGAATATAGATATCAATAGGGTCGCGGCCGCTTACAATAATCGCACTCGAGGTTGGGTGCTGTTTTCCCCAGTCCATGACCTCTTTGATGCATTTTTGCTGGTATACCGATGAAGGAATCTCGTCAAGCCCGTCCAACAGTAACAGAGTATTGGCTCCATTTCTTTCGGGGATACTCCTCACGAGTTCGTTTAGCAGCGAATGTTCAGGATTATCTCGATAAACTCTATAAAGATTATAGTAGTACGGCGTATACGCAGTGTCCCCCATAAAAGAAAAGCTGAGCAAAGAACAAGTTTTTCCTGTCCCACCGCGAAACGAGTTGGTGCTTCCTAGTCTCTGTCCTTCAAAGAGGTAAAAATATCGATACCCCTGCTTCACTTTATCTTTGAATAATTCCACCAGCGGTGCATAATCGCCAGTTGCATGATAAGCGTAAGTCTTCCCAGCCGATTCATCGTTCACACTCGGAAGGAGTCTCCACTCAATAGAATTAAGTTTTGATTGATCCGCTTCGCTCAGATTGGCTATGCCCGATAGCGTCGATACCTCCGAAGCATCCTTTGGGGTCGCTCCATCCTTGCAAGCTGCATCTTCGGCTTCTTTTTGATGCGAAAAATCCTGCACAGTACCGCCCCGGAATCCAATCCCTTCTTGGGTGTTTTCTCCATAAGGTATACCATTTTGAGCATATGCTGCTACATCCGTTACCGTTATTGCGACCTTATCCTCATCATATAACTCAAAACGATAGCCATAACCTCGAACTGTAACTATCCTTTTTCCCAGCTCCTCATGGATGGCGCGAATCTTCGATACCAAGTCCCGGACATTCTGTCGTGCATAAGCATCCGTGCCTTCGCCGCTTAACCCCAAATCCGTCATTCCAGCATTTTTGGCTTCTCGGTCTTGCGTTTCATATATTTCCCATACCTGATCATAGATTCTTTCGCTCAGAATCGTCTGTCCACAGTAATATGCCATAAACTGCAAGCACCGAAACTCTTTTTTCGACAACACATGTTTATTCTCTTTCCCGCGAAGAACTATGTGTTGGTCGAAATCAAGTATGCACGAAGGAGAAAACTCGATTCGCCCCGCTATTTCATACCAATTGCTGATTTTGATTTTCCCATCAGATATCATATTGTCCTCCCATCAGCTCAAAACAATGCTATGGAATCACATGGTACTTTTGAAGAATATCTCGGAAAGTTGCATTTGCCAGAATCAGATTTTTCAGTATGTTCCGTCCGGGCATCGTTCGTATGTCATTTCGCTCTCTTAGCCATCGAGTTACATCGCTTTCTTCAAAGCATTCGGGATACTCATTAATATAAGTCAGCAGCTGAAATAAAGTTTGAAGAATATCGATCTCATGCGCGATGCGGCCATTGATATCGTCTTTATTATCCCATAGCTGCCAAACTTCGTAACTCTCCGGTACGGCAGCGATGCTCGGATAGCTCCCTCGCAACAACCAAATACCCATTTCCTGAGACTCCTGGTCTCGATATCGAGCTGGGTCTTCAGCCTTTTTGGGTTTTTCAATATCTCCAGTCACCGCTTCCGCAACATCATGAATCAGCAGCAGTTTCAGGATCTTATCCTTTGAGTAGTCGTCATAGCCGGGATAGCAATCCGGAAGAAACATCATCGCCATCATCCACGCGTGATACATGTGTTCTGCGACTGTCTCAGGAGTTTCGATCCTCCTTTTTACCCACCCGGTGCGATATACTCTTTTGCAGTATGCCGCATAGGTCTCTGCCCCCATGGTACCCCATTCAGAAGGATCCTGTTTCTCTCTCTTTTCAAAATCCCTCTTCACCATACTCAGGTATTCTCGCAAGACCTTAGTAATATGATGCCCATTCTGAAGATACCATTCAATGTGCTGACAGGCACGTTCCAAATAGGGGGTAAGATCAAAAGTAATATTGGGGTTATACACCTCAACTCTTGCCTGAAGAATTGAACAAATGGTAAAAAGGTTTAATTCAAACACTGGCGGCAGATCCATCGACTGCATACTGACTTCGTTTGCTGTAATGAGCTGGTTAAGCGTTCTTTGCCCCCTCGTTATATCGTCCATGAAGTCAAGATTGTTGTATACGGGAAGATATGCTTTATCACCATAGTATTCAAGGTGGAAGCCTCGATTGATTTCATTTGCCAGACTGTTGTTGATGAGCGATAGGATATACTCGTCCGAAATATCCATATGCCCCTTTACGATCAAGCTCACAGAAATCCCACGCAAAAGGAACAGTTTCTGCTTGTAGTCGGTATCTGTCTCTTTGGCATCTATCAACTCGTCTTTCTGTAATTTATAGAAGTGCTCAAGCATATGTTCTGCCCGTTCTGCAATGCTTGGTGCTTTCATCCTTCCGAGCCAATATGTCATTTCGGATTTCGCCATAAGCGCCATGTTGCTATAGTTATGCTCGATCAAATCCAAGACATGTGCCTCATCGGTTACGTTTCGGTTAAGCATGGGTACGATAAACCTTGTTACACCTTTTGGCATGACAAGATTGAGCAGGCGAATATTGTTCTGGTATGTCTCCTCCCTGATCTGTTCCAGATACCAGCAAGCAATGAAAAATTCCTGAATGCTTTCGTGGGAGCTGAGAAGATCCTTTAATCTTCTGGAAATACTAGGCATGGGTTTATCAGTATAGGCAAAATTGAATGCCCATTGAATTGCCTCGTCATAGTCAGCGCGTTTACCGCCAAGGTAATCCATACAAAGGATTTCATAAAGTTCAGCGAGATCAGAAGCATCCCACAAATGCGGCAAAAGCATTCTAAGTTGGTATGTATCAATCTGACTGATACCAAGTGCTCTCAACTTGCTGTAAATCTGGCGATCTTCTTTAGGCGCATAGATGGACTTAAAACATCTCAAGTACTTTTCTGCTGCATCAGCGTCTTGAAGATGCAGGGATTCCACTACTACTTCACACGCAAACTTTCCGGTCGCAAAAGCTGCAGGTCTTCGCTGCCTAACAGGATTTGTTGTGACCGCATTCTCAGCTGTCACAATCAATCTGGCTGTTTGAGGTAGTTCGTCTATAAGCTGATTCAGGATGTAATCAAGGTTTGACTGCTCCAACGCGTAGTTCTTCTCACCGTCGATAAACACGACAGGTATGCGAGCGTGATGTCCCAAGCAATACTCAGAAAACTGTGTGAAGTCGGATTTCAGCTCCTCTTCTGACGACGCAGCGCCATCATCTTCGACTCTGCTATAGTATCCTAAATTTATATAGTATGGTGCTGCAGTAATATTATTGCCCATTCTAACATCTTCAGCAAGTTTGATAAACAGCAGTTGAGTAATTGCGTTTTTCTCAGCTCCGCCAGGGCCAGATATGTAAATTGATTTCCGATCATCAGTACTGGTTATAGAAGCATATAGCTGATCGAGTGGCATATTATATTTAGATGCCTGCTTCGAGTTTTTAATCGTTACAACATATGAGAATAGCTCATTATACGCACTATAACTTCGGCTGAGAATATCAGAAAAGTTATCCAGGCCACGAATATTGCCAAAGGCATGCTTTAATTGTGGAATTGTCCTTTCTAAATAGGAAAACTGCATCGTGTTAACACGTTCACTTCTAAGGAAGTTGAGCAGTTTACTTAGATCCCCATCAAGCATGAGGTAAACAACGGTCGCTGCGAGGCCCACAGAAGCATCTTTATCGACAGCTTCAGCCAGATACTGACGACTTGCTTCGTCGCCTTCATCTTCGTGCGAAAGATTATGAATGTACTGACAAAGGCCAGACACGTCTTCCGCTTTGTCAACTTCTCGCTTGCAAAGCAAGCAAATCTCATCCCAGAACTCCGAGTGGCTCATAAGAATCTCGCAGAGTGATTCTGAAAAGGTGTATCCATTATACTTGCGATTGAAAATCTTATTCCTTTGTGATGCGCTGCCATTTCTTTTGGTTAGAAGCGTGCGCAACGATCGAGTGCGTCCGTTCCGCACTTCATGGTCGTCTAAATAAAAACTCTCCGGGAAAAATCTGTTCAGAAAAGCATCCTCCGCAATGTTGCCACCCTTCCATGTATACAAGAGCGGTTTGGTATCGGAATATAATGCGTTCTTGAACTCCGAAAGGGTCACCCTCATTTTATTACGCCTCCCAATCTATCTGCGTACAGCGCCTCACATGAAATTTCTGGCATGACTCCCTGAGCAGTGTATATCACACCTTATTATAATATAACAGATGCACTTAGTTATTTCAAGCTGTAGATGAGTTGAGGCAAAACGAAGACGTACTGCCCTCATCGGCGATGGCAGTACGTCTTTGTTCTATACTGATGAACCGCAAAGATAACAGTATTTACTATTGGGAACTAAGCCCACATGACACTTTGGGCATTTTCTTATCACACGGCCGGAAGACTGTTCAAAATTGGAAAAGCCTTGTTCTCTTATAATTTGGAGGGAGCGGTCTTCGAGTACATCCAGGGACTCAATGATAAAGGTTTCGATTGCTATTCCATATTCAGAGAGCAACGCAGAAATCATCGGACGTACACCTGTTGAAATACTCTCAAGGTTAGTCGCTAAATTTATGGAGCTGATTTCCGCCTCACGCGCATAGTTCGCAACATATTCCTTTACTTTACTGACAACCATCCCGCGGCAGTAACTTTCAAACGCTGTCATGGAAACACTATTCCTCGATTCTGCAAGGCGTTGCAGCAGTGCGACTGAATTCTGTACGGTAATCGTCATAGAACCGTGTGCCCGCACTCTGACCGGCACATCATACACAGGATCCTGCATCATTACGGGTGTAGCTGTTCCCCAGTATACTTTCATAGCGCCATTTTTGCAGATGAAAAAGACTTCATTCTGGTTTGGCGATGTCCCTCCCATAGCAAGAATTGTAACAGCTTCACCGAAAGAAGGAATGCTACCGCCGCTTACGGTATATTTTCCAGATCCAAACAGTTTGCAAATGCAACCATTTTTAAGGAGTATTGCCTCCTGGTTTTCGCGTACAATAACTATGGCAGTATGGAAGTCCGTTCTGGGATGCTTCCATACCAGCATATCTCCGTTGCTGTCGTACTTTATCAGCTCAACCTGCATTTTTCACCACTTTTCTTTCTTTTAGAGGGAACCTGCATTTTCTGCAGATTCCCTCTATTGCTACGTTTCCAAAAGAATCTTTAGCTTCAGCAGCAAATGTGTGATCCAGCCTAGAACGCTTTCTGAGGCACATCCTCAATGAGCGACATATAATCTGAAGCTGCGTTCAGGATAATCACAGATCTGTTTGCAGGAGCGTTTTCATTGAGTGAACCATC
>Ga0256407_10003410_pt1 | contig 28367 bp, 26 predicted proteins | sample RumenRJG_04DNA_FD_193489 | JGI IMG/M metagenome (GOLD analysis project Ga0256407, IMG submission 193489) | Bovine rumen microbial communities from Lethbridge, Alberta, Canada - RJG_04 | ecosystem: Host-associated > Mammals > Digestive system > Stomach > Rumen | place: Canada: Alberta...
CTATACCTTCAAGACTTCGACTCTCTGGAACACTTCAAGGCCGAGCTTATCGACTACCTCGACTACTATAACAACCGCAGGATCAAGGCAAAGCTAAAGGGTCTGACACCTGCTCAGCACAGATATCAGACCCTTCAGGTCGCATGATTTGAAAATTTGTCTAACTTTTGGGGTTCACTTCAAAATGAGGCGACGTCTTTTTTTTCGTCGATTTTGGCTGACGGAATGACGATCTTTCGCATCAAAGCCCCGCGATGATGTAAACGATCTCCATGCCGATGCGCTTTTGCGCCTCGACGGTCGCCGCGCCGATGTGCGGCGTGCAGGAGACGTTCGGGTGGTTGAGGAGGTCGAGGTTGTGCGTCGGCTCGTCCATCCAGACGTCGAGACCCGCCGCGCGGACCTTGCCGCTGTTCAGCGCGTCGAGCAGCGCCGCTTCGTCCACGTTCGCGCCGCGCGAGGTGTTGATGATGACCACGCCGTCCTTCATCTGCGCGATCTTGTCCGCCGTGATGATGGGGCCGGCGGGGGAGGAGGGCGCGTGCACCGAGATAAAGTCGCAGGTGCGCAGGAGCTTCTCCTCGTCGACGTAGATGATGCCCGCGTCGTCGATGCTCTCGGGGATGGCGCTGCGGCGGTAGGCCAGCACGTTCATGCCCATGCCCTTGGCCATGACGCCCAGGCGCTTGCCGATGCGGCCGTAGCCGTAGATGCCGAGGCGTTTGCCGACCAGCTCGATGCCCTTGCTGTAGGCCTTCTTCTCCCACGCGCCGTTGCGCATGGTGTGGCCCGAGACGGACAGGTAGCGCGCGCAGGCCAGCATGTGCGCCAGCGCCAGCTCCGCCACCGATTCGGTGGACGCGTCGGGGGTGTTGCGCACCTGGATGCCGTTCATGCGGGCGTAATCCGCGTCGATGTTGTCGATGCCGATGCCGCCGCGGATGATGCACTTGAGCTTGCCGTGCTTCGCCGCGTCGATGTGCTCCTTGCGCACCTTGGTCTTGGAGCGCACGACCACCACGTCGAAATCGCGGAGCGCCTCGCCCAGCTCGCTCGGCTCATAGAACTGCTCGACCACCTCGTGACCGCGCTCGCGCAGCGTCGCGATGGCGGACTTGTCCATCCCGTCGGTAACAAGAATACGCATAGCTAATCTCCCTTCTCCGGTCTCCTCTTTACGAATGCTCGGCCTCGAACTTCTTCAAAAACGCCACCAGCGCCTCGACGCCCTCCTTGGGCATGGCGTTGTAGATGCTCGCGCGCAGGCCGCCGACGCTCTTGTGGCCCTTGAGGTTGTCGTAGCCCGCGGCCTTGGTCGCCTTGACGACCTCGGCGTCCAGCTCGGCGCTGCCGGTGACGAACGGCACGTTCATGAGGCTGCGCACCGACGGCTCCACCGTGCCATGGAACATCTTGGAGGAATCGAGGAAGTCATAAAGGACTTTTGCTTTCTCCACGTTGCGGCGGTGCATTTCCTCCAGCCCGCCGATGCTCTTGAGGTACTTGAACACCTTGCCGCAGCAGTAGATCGCCCAGCAGTTCGGCGTGTTGTACATCGAGCCGTTGTTCGCGTGCGTGTCGTAGCGCATGTAGACCGGCATCTTCGGATCGAGATCCTCGCGGATGAGGTCCTCGCGGATGATGGCGATGACCATGCCCGCCGGGCCGACGTTCTTCTGCACGCCCGCGTAGATTATGCCGTACTTGCTCACGTCCACCGGCTGGGAGAGGAACATCGACGACTGGTCGGACACCAGCACATGGCCCTTGGTGTTGGGCAGCGTCTGCCACGTGACGCCGTGGATGGTCTCGTTCTCGCAGATGTAGACGTAGTCCGCGTCCTCCGGAATGTCGAGGTCGGAGCAGTCGGGGATATAGCTGTAGTTCTTGTCCTTGCTGGACGCGGCGACAATGACCTCGCCGTACTTCTTCGCCTCGGCGATGGCCTTCTTGGACCACGCGCCGGTCTCGATATAGACGGCCTTGCCGTTTTTCATGAGGTTCCAGGGGATCGCCGCGAACTGGAGCGTCGCGCCGCCCTGGATGAACAGCACCTTGTAATTGTCGGGAATGCCCATCAGCTCGCGCAGGTCGGCCTCCGCCTCGTCGATGATCTGCTGGAACACCGCGCTGCGGTGGGACATCTCCATCACGCACATGCCGCTGCCGCGGTAGTTGAGCATCTCGTCGCGGATCTCCTCGAGAACGGGAACGGGCATCATCGCCGGGCCGGCGGAAAAGTTATACACGCGATCATACTTCATGCTGCATGTCCTCCTTTTATGGATATTGTACATTCAGTATAGTACATGGCGCCGGAAACTTCAATACCTTGACAAAAATATTTTTTAGTTTCCCAAAAAGAGTTTTTGGACTTGCTTATGAAAGAAATTGAAAGAAAGCGTTGCGCCGTGGGTAAAAATGATGTAAACTAAGCGTGTGTATCTTGGGAAGAGAGGATGTGTTTTCGATCAGAGCAGACGGAAAACGGGTGAAGGAGACGGCGATCGCCTCCGCGATCCCTTACATCATGCCGCACCGCTACGACGCGATGAACATGGCGACGGAGTACGCCGAGATGGAGCCGCTGCGCTCCTTTATTCATAAAAAGCGCAGGGAGGGCGTGCGCATTTCGTACATGGCGCTGATCCTCGCGTGCTATCACAAGGCGTATCTGGAGAATCCGAAGATCAACCGCTTTGTCATGAACAAGAAGCTCTACATGCGCAACCACTTCTGCGTGAGCTTCGTGATGCTCAAGACCCGCGCGGACGGCACGCCGGACGAGACGACGCTCAAGGTGTTTTTTGAGCCGGAGGACGACGTCGTCTCCATCAACGAGAAGATCGAGCGCGTCATCGCCGAGAACGGCGAGGCGGCGCACGACAACGCCACCGACAAGTTCGCGAACTTCATGTTCTCGGTGCCGCTGCTGCCGTCGCTGGTGGTGGGGCTTGCGCGGCTGATGGACCGCTGGGGCATCCTGCCGCGCGCGATCATCGACTTAAGCCCGTTCCACACGAGTCTGTTCATCACCAACCTCGCCAGCATCAACACCACGAGCATCTATCATCACACCTACGAGTTCGGCACGACGAGCGTGTTTTTGTGCATGAGCAAGCCGATCCCCAACTACTTCACCGACGACTACAAGGAGCACTTGATGCCGCTGGCGGGCGTGATGGACGAGCGCATCTGCTCGGGCGTGGAGTATGCGCGCTTCTGGCAGAGCTTCAAGAAGTACCTCGCGCATCCGGAGCTGACGGAGAAGGCCGCGCCGGACGCGGCGGCGGAAAGATAAGAATAAGGATCAAAAAAACGACGGCGCGCGCCGTCGTTTTTTATACCTCCTTTGCCTCGACTCGTTTCAGCGCCGCCGCGGCGGGGTGGTAGAGCCGGCGGCCGGTATAGTCGAAGCGCGAGCCGTGACAGGGGCAGTCCCAGGTCTTGTCGTCGTCGTTCCACTCCAGCGCGCAGCCGCGGTGCGGACAGACGGGGGAGACGGCGTAGAGCGCGCCGCGCTCGTCGCGGTAGACGCCGAGCTGCTTGCCGTGGTGGCGCACCACGCCGCCATGTCCCGGCGCGATGGCGGCGGTCTCGCGCTCGGCGACGGTGCGGAGCCGCCGCTTTTTTCCGCGCACGGCGTAGAGCGCGCCCTCCATCATCGCCTCGATGGATGCCGACGGGAAGAAGCGGTCGGGGGAGAACACGTCGGCGTAGGGGTAGTTGCGGCCCAGGATCTCCGCCGTCAGCAGCGTCGCCGCCACCATGCTGTTCGTCATGCCCCAGCGCCCGAAGCCCGCCGCCACATGCAGCCGCGGCGTCGCGGCGCTGTAGCGCCCGATGTAGGGCACGCCGTCCATGGTCACGCAGTCCTGCGCCGACCACGCGCGCGTCTCCCGCGCCGTCGGGAACCAGAGCTTCGCTTTCTCCCGCAGCCGCTCGTAGCAGCCGCCGTCGTTCTCGCCGCAGCGGTGCAGCGCGCCGCTCAAAATGAGCGCGTCTCCGCGCTGCTGGAGGCTCCAGCCCCGCTCGTCCGCGTCGAGATACCAGCCGTCGATGCGCGGCGCGTCCGCGAGCGCGAGCAGATGCGCCTGCTCCTGCCGCAGCCGCAGGCGGTAAAAGCCCCAGCGCTCCAGCATGGGGTAGCGCGTGGCGACGACGATGTGTTCCGCCGTGACGCTGCCGCCGTCGCAGCGCGCCGTGCGCCCCCGAATGTCGCGGACGGGGGAGCGCTCATAGACCGTCAGCCCCGGCAGCAGCGCCGCGAGGAACGGCAGCGGCTCGAAGCGCGCCTGTCCCGTGAAGCACAGCGCCTCCCGCACCGCAAAGGGCAGGCCGTCCACGGCGCGCACCTCCGCCGGCGCGCCCAGCAGCATCGCCGCCGCGGTCTCGCGCGAGAGGTCGGGACCGTCGGGAGAGGTGTAAAGGTAAGATACTTCATCCCGCAGACCGCAGCTTACGCCCAGTGCGCCGATGAGCTGCCGGTACTGCCGCACGGCGTGGTTTTGTGCCGTGACGTATTGCCGCGCCAGATGCTCGCCGAAGTCCCGCAGCAGCCGCGCGCAGAACATGCCGTGCTGGGCCGAGAGCCGCGCCGTCATGCGTCCCGTCGCGCCGCCGGCGAGGCGGTCCTCCTCCAGCAGCACCACCCGCAGCCCCTCGCGGCGCAGGGCGAAGGCGGTGAGAATACCCGCCATGCCGCCGCCGATGACGGCGACGTCGGCGTACAGGTTTTCGTTCAGCCGCGGATAGGCGGGCAGCGCGGCGATTTGTTCCATGGCAGTTCCTCCCGATTCGTTTCCGCTAGTTTTTGCATGGAAACCGACGGATATTCCTGCCAGTTCTGGCAAATTCTTTGCATTGCCAAGAGGTTACAAATTGGTTACAATTAGCCTCGAAAGGGAGGTAATACCGATGAAACACAAACTTACCAGCACTCTTCTGGCAATCGCTCTCATTGTTTCCATGAGCGTGCCGGCCTTTGCCGCCGATACGCGCGCCATGGACGGCGGCTGCCCGGCCAACGCGCTGCTGTGGCAGATGCTCTGCTCCTACGGCGGATTCTGCGGCGAAAGCGGCTGCGAGGGCGGCTCCTGCGCCCCGCAGACGCAGTTCGATTGGAACGCGCTGCTCCGTCGGCTGATCCAGACCCAGCCGGTCCCGTCCGATCAGCCGGCGGAGACAGACGCCCCCGACGAGCCTTCGCAGCCCGCGGAGCAGCCGACCGAGCCTTCGCAGCCGAGCGAGACTCCGTCGGCCGTCGCGGCGAACGCCTATGAGCGCGAGGTCATCCGCCTCGTGAACGCGGAGCGCGCGAAATACGGTCTCGGCGCGCTGCAAGAGGACGCGGCGCTGACGCGCACGGCGCGCATGAAGTCGCAGGACATGCGCGACAACCGCTACTTCGACCACAACAGTCCTACTTACGGCACGCCCTTCCAGCTGATGAAGTCCCAGGGCGTCAGCTACCGCACGGCGGGCGAGAACATCGCCATGGGCTTCGCAACGCCCGAGGCGGTGGTGAGCGCGTGGATGAACTCGTCGGGCCACCGCGCGAACATCCTCAACGCCTCGTACACGAAGATCGGCGTGGGCTACGTCGCAAGCGGCAATTACTGGACGCAGCACTTCACCGGCTGACGGAACACAGGAAAAGAGCGGCAGGCGCCGCTCTTTTTCATGCCTCGGAAATATACAGCTCTTCCGCGTCGATCTGCGCCTGCCGCAGCAATTCGCGGGCGGTCCCGTAGTTCTGCTTCTCCAGCTCCGCAAGCGCATCCGTAATGCGATTGAACAGCAGCAGATACGGCTCTTTGTACTCGTCCATCGCTCCTCCTGTAAATACATAATGAACATATTTTGCGTTTACTTTGAACATCATAACACAGACCGGAATTAAAGTAAACACATTCTATATTTATTTTGGAGTGGTTATATGCCTATTAAGAGCCTGTCGATCCGCATTGAGGAAACCATGCTGCATAAGCTGCACGTGGTCGCAGATTATGAGGGACGCTCGGCCAACGCGGAGATCCTGGTCTTGATCCGCGACGCGGTGGAGCAGTACGAACAAAAGCACGGAAAAATCGAGCTGTAAACTACAGGTAAACACTTGATGCGAAGTGGAAAAAGAGCGGCAGGCGCCGCTCTTTTTCTGCGCCTCACAAAATTCCTATTGACAAGCTAGGCATTACGCGCTATCATAATGACTAGCAGATAACTAGGAATTGAAAAGGAGACGCAACATGCACATTTACGCGGACAACGCGGCGACGACGAAGATGAGCCGCGCGGCGATCGACGCCATGCTGCCGTATCTGGACGAGGTCTACGGCAACCCGTCGAGCCTGCACAGCGCGGGCCAGCGGGCGAACGAGGCGCTGGTCGCGGCGCGGGAGAAGATCGCGGCGATCCTCGGCGCGCACCCGTCGGAGATCACGTTCACCTCCGGCGGCAGCGAGGCGGACAATCAGGCCATCGTCTCGGCGGCGAGACTGGGGGAGAAGAAGGGCAAAAAGCACATCCTCTCCACGACCATTGAGCATCATGCGGTGCTGCACACGCTGCAAAAGCTCGAGCGCGAGGGCTTCGAGGTGACGCTCCTGCCGGTGGAGCCGGTGACGGGGCTGGTGACGGCGGAGCAGGTGGCGGAGGCCATCCGCGACGACACGGCGCTGGTGACGGTCATGTACGCCAACAACGAGATCGGCACGATCGAGCCGGTCGCGGAGATCGGCGCGGTGTGCCGCGAACGCGGCGTGCTGTTCCACACCGACGCGGTGCAGGCGGCGGGGCATCTCGGCGTTGACGTGAGCGCGCAGAACATCGACCTTTTGTCGCTCTCGGCGCACAAGTTCCACGGCCCGAAGGGCGTCGGCGTGCTGTACGCAAGGCGCGGCGTGCGGCTCACAAGCCTCATCGAGGGCGGGGCGCAGGAGCGCGGCAGGCGCGCGGGCACGGAGAACATCCCCGCCATCGTGGGCATGGCGGCGGCGCTGGAGGAAGCGGCGGCGCACATCGACGAGCATGCCGCGCGGCTCGTTCCGCTGCGCGACAGGCTGATCGCGGGGCTGCGGGAGATCCCGCACAGCGCCCTCAACGGCGATCCGACGCGGCGGCTGCCCGGCAACGTCAACTTCTGCTTCGAGGGGATCGAGGGCGAATCGCTGCTGCTGCTCCTCGACGACAGGGGCGTTTGCGCGTCCTCGGGCAGCGCCTGCACCTCCGGCTCGCTCGATCCCAGCCACGTGCTGCTGGCGATCGGGCGCATCCACGACGTGGCGCACGGCTCGCTGCGGCTGAGTCTGGACGAGGACGTGACGGAGGAGGAGATCGACTATCTGATCGCCGCGACGCGGGACGCGGTGGCGCACCTGCGCGGCATGTCGCCGGTGTGGCGCGAGCTGCAAAGCGGCGAGAGAACGTTTATTTTGTGAGGAGGCGGGGAACATGGCATTATACAGCGAGACCGTGATGGATCATTTCCGCAACCCGCGGAACGTGGGCGTGATCGAGGACGCCGACGGCGTGGGCGAGGTCGGCAACGCCAAATGCGGCGACATCATGAAGATGTACCTCAAGATCGACGGCGAGAACATCTCCGACGTGAAGTTCGAGACCTTCGGCTGCGGCAGCGCCATCGCGTCGAGCTCCATGGCGACGGAGATGATCAAGGGAAAGCCCGTGAGCGAGGCGCTTACGCTCACGAACAAGGCGGTGGCGGAGGCGCTGGACGGCCTGCCGGCGCACAAGCTGCACTGCTCGGTGCTGGCGGAGGAGGCCATCAAGGCCGCGCTCAAGGACTACTACGACCGCCGCGGCGTCGCCTACGATCCCGGACTGTTTCCGGACTGCGCGCACTGCGAGGGCTGCGAATAAGGGACAAAAGAAAAGTACGCGTCTCCAATGAGGCGCGTACTTTTTATGCCGCAACGGTTTTTTGATGCAGTGCCTTACAGGGAGCCCATGTCGATCTTGCCGGAGACCTTCGCGCCGCGGGACGTGGTGAGCGTCTCGGTGCGGATGTCGCCGATGATCTGCGCGGTCTCGGTCAGCGTCACGTTGCCCTGCACGGTCAGATTGCCGTTGACCACGCCGGAGCAGATCACGTTGTTGGCCCGCAGGTTGCCCGTAATGGTGGAGCTCTCGTTGATGGACACGTCGCCGGTCACGACGGCGTCGCCCAGCAGGTTGCAGTCGACGAGCACGAGGTCAGCCGAGGCGATGGTGCTGGTGGTGTTGGCATGGAGCGTGACCTTGCCGTTGGAAGCGATCTCGCCCTTGAAGTCGCCGGCGATCTCGATGTCGCTGTCGGAGCGGATCGTGCCCTCCATGGAGGTGCCTTCGGCAAAATAGGTCAGGCTGCCGCGCTTGACGGTCTGGTTGGCGCGGCCGCCGAAAGAATCGAAGAAATCGTCCTCCCGCTTGGCCTGCGGCGCGCTGACGCGCTCGGCCTTGCGCTCGGAAGCGGGCTGAGCGGGACGCTCCGGCTCGGCCGCCTGCGGCGCGGCCTCGACAGCCGGCTGCTCCCCGACCGCTTCCGCGGGAGCCTCGGGGAACGCGTTGGGGAGGTCGTCGACCTCGACGCCTTCCGTCTCCTCGGCGGCTTCCTCGGGGGCCTTGCCCAGACCGAACATCTCATACATCGCCTGGCTGAAATTGTCCTTCTTGCTCATGGTAGTTTCCTCTTTCCGTTCTTGTTAAAAATGTGTATTTCTGTATCATGTAAGCTTAACCGGGATAGTGGTACAGCACGGGCAGCGTGCCGGGTGTGATCGCGGAGAAAGCAAAGCCCATCTCCCGCAGCGCATCGACGGTCGGCCCCAGCGCGGCGGGGGTCGTGACCTTCTGGACGCTGTCGTGAAACAGGACGAAGCCGCGGATCTTTCCCGCCGCGCCCGCCGCAACGTTCTGCGTCAGCGTTTCCGCGGGAACGATGTGCGTGGTGGCGGCGTCCTCGCTGGAGATGTTCCAGTCGTAGGGGACGAAGCCGCGCCGGATCATCTCGGAGATCAGCTCCTGATAGATCCCGCCGTCGTAGCCGTTGATGCTGCCGCCGGGGAAGCGGAAGACCGTGGGCGTGACGCCGGTGGCGTCCCGGATCTGGGAGAAGTTGCGGTAGAAATCCTCCAGAAAGCTTTCCACGGAGGCGTAAACGGTCTCGTACTTGTGGGAGTAGGAGTGCATGCCGATGGCGTGCCCGTCGGCGACGATCCGGCGCATCCGCTCCAGATCGGCCTCGTCCTCCTTTCCGATGACGAAGAACGTCGCCTTGACGTCCTTTTCCGAGAGCACGTCGAGGATCTCGTCCGTGCGCTCCGAGGGGCCGTCGTCAAAGGTGAGGTAGATCACATTCTCGGCCCGCTCCGTCGCGGCGTAGGGCTGCGGCGCGTAGAAGTCGGGGTAGAGCGACTGATAGGCGGGCGTGTCGGCGGAGAGAGCCGCCGATTCCGCCGCCGCGTCCTCGGGAGAGAGCTCCGGCTCAAAGATCAGGCCGGCCTCCGGCGTGCCGGACTCGGCCAGGGCGTCCTGCGAGGCGCGCAGCGCCGCGGCCTCCTGCCGGTACTTGAAGGCAAACACCGTCGGAACGGCGACCAGGACACAAACGGCCAGCAAAATGAGATTTTTGAAAAAACGGACGCTGCCGAAATACAACCGTATCACCTGCCTGCGAGGGCGGGCTGCATGCCCCGCCATTCTCTGACAGTTTTTTAGTATAACACAGATTTTCAAGATGTAAAACACTTTTTTCCGCAAAATGCAAAAAACTTCCTTCTGCGCCCGAAACTTCTTGCCAAGTGCGGAAAATCGTCTTATACTGATCGCATTGATAACAAATGACGGAGGCGAGAGCATGGACCAGCAGGGCCTTGGCACCATCTGCGTGCAGGGGGGCTACACCCCCGGAAACGGCGAGCCGCGCCAGATCCCCATCATCCAGAGCACGACCTTTAAATATGCCACGGGAGAGGAGATGGCGAAGCTGTTCGACCTGGAGTCGAACGGCTACTTCTACACCCGTCTGCAAAACCCCACCAACGACCGCGTCGCGGCCAAGATCGCGGCGATGGAGGGCGGCGCCGCCGGCATGCTGACGTCCTCGGGACAGGCGGCGAACTTCTACGCCGTGTTCAACATCGCCTCCTGCGGCGACCACATCGTGAGCTCGTCGAGCATCTACGGCGGCACCTACAACCTTTTTGCCGTCACGATGAAGCGCATGGGCGTCGAGTTCACCTTCGTCTCGCCCGACTGCACGGACGAGGAGCTGAACGCGGCGTTTCGCCCGAACACCAAGGCGGTGTTCGGCGAGACCATCGCCAACCCCGCGCTCACCGTGCTTGATATAGAGCGGTTCGCGAAAGCGGCCCACGCCCACGGCGTGCCGCTGATCGTGGACAACACCTTCGCAACGCCGGTGAACTGCCGGCCGTTCGAGTGGGGCGCGGACGTCGTCACCCACTCCACCACCAAGTATATGGACGGCCACGGCGCGGGCGTCGGCGGCGCGATCGTGGACAGCGGCAGGTTCGACTGGACGAAGTACCCCGAGCGCTTCCCGGGCCTCTGCACGCCGGATGAGAGCTACCACGGCGTGACGTATACCGAGCGCTTCGGTCTCGGCGGCGCGTTCATCACCAAGGCCACCGCGCAGCTCATGCGCGACTTCGGCTCCATCCAGTCGCCGCAGAACGCGTTTTTGCTCAACCTCGGCCTCGAGAGCCTGCACGTGCGCATGGCGCGCCACTGCGAGAACGGCCTCGCGGTCGCGAAGTACCTGCAAGGCAGCGACAGGATCGCGTGGGTGCAGTATCCGGGGCTGGAGGGCGACAAGTACCACGCCCTCGCGCGCAAGTACATGCCCCACGGCACCTGCGGCGTCGTGAGCTTCGGCGTCAAGGGCGGCAGGGAGGCCGCGGAGCGGTTCATGGGCCGGCTGAAGATCGCCGCCATCGAGACCCACGTCGCCGACGCGCGCACCTGCTGCCTGCATCCCGCCAGCACGACGCACCGCCAGATGAGCGACGCCGAGCTGGCCGCCGCCGGCGTCTCGCCCGACCTCGTGCGCTACTCCTGCGGTCTGGAGGACGCGGCGGATCTCATTTCTGATATTGAGCAGGCTTTAGCATAAACCACAAGGAGACATCCCAATGCCAATAAGAATTCCCAACGACCTGCCCGCCACCAAAACGCTCACCGACGAGAACATCTTCGTCATGACCGAGACCCGCGCCGTGCGGCAGGATATCCGCCCGCTGCAGGTGCTGCTCCTGAACCTCATGCCCACCAAGATCGAGACGGAGACGCAGCTGGCGCGCCTGTTAGGCAATACCCCTTTACAGGTAGAGCTGGAGCTGATGCAGACGGCGAGCCATGAGGCGAAGAACGTCTCGCAGGAGCACATGTTCAAGTTCTACTCCACCTTCGAGCAGGTGAAGCGCCGCTTCTTTGACGGCATGATCATCACGGGCGCGCCGATCGAGAAGATGCCCTTCGAGGAGGTCGAGTACTGGGACGAGCTGTGCGAGATCATGGAGTGGAGCAAGACGCACGTACACTCCACGTTCCACATCTGCTGGGGCGCGCAGGCGGCGCTCTATTACCACTACGGCATCCCCAAGCACATGCTGCCGGAGAAGCTCTCCGGCGTGTACGAGCACCGCGTCGAGCGGCGCTCGTCGATGCTTGTGCGCGGCTTTGACGATATCTTTCTCGCGCCGCACTCCCGCTACACGACGGTGAAGCGGGAGGACGTGGAGGGGTGCGACAAGCTGCGCATCCTCGCGGCGTCGGAGCGGGCGGGCGTTTACATGATGATGACCGACGGCGGGCGGCAGGTGTTCATCACGGGACACTCGGAGTACAACCACGACACGCTGCAAAAGGAGTATCTGCGCGACAAGGCGCAGGGTATCGAGCCACGCATGCCGGAGCATTACTTCCCGCACGACGACGACACGCTCGACCCGCCCAACAGCTGGCGCGCCCACGCGAACCTGCTGTACCAGAACTGGCTGAACTACTACGTCTACCAGACCACGCCGTACGATCTCAACGCCATCGAGCCGATGAAATAAAAGGAGGAGCAGACCATGGAATACCGCAGATTTGACAACACCTACGTGATCCGCATGGAGCGCGGCGAGGAGATCGTCGAGCAGGTCAGGCGCTTTGCCGCGCAGGAGGGCGTGAAGCTCGCCTCCGTGCAGGCGCTCGGCGCCGTGGACGACTTCGAGATCGGCGTCTACGACGTTCCGGAGAAGCGGTATCACACCCGGCGCCTGCAGGGGCCGTACGAGATCGTGTCGCTCGTGGGCACGATCAACACCATGGACGGCGAGGCCTACGTCCACCTGCACCTGAGCGCGGGGGACGCGGAGGGCCGCGTCTTCGGCGGGCACCTTCTCCGCGGCGTCATCAGCGCGACGGTGGAGATGGTCGTCACGCTCATCCCGGGCACGGTGGACCGTCAGCACGACGAGACGCTCGGCATCAACCTCTTCAAGTTCTGATTGCCTTTTTCGCGACGCGCGTTTATAATAGGAAAGAGATCATTTGATGAGGAGGCACTCCCATGAATAAGGACGACTATAAATCCTACACCGACCGCATGAAAAAGAGCGTCGACTCCGTCGCCGCGGACTTCGCCGCCGTGCGCGCGGGCCGCGCCAACGCCGCCGTGCTCGACCGCATCAACGTCGACTACTACGGCACGCCGACGCCCATCCATCAGATCGCGTCCATCGCGTCCCCCGACCCGCGCCAGCTGGTCATCACGCCGTGGGACGCCGGCGCGCTCAAGCTCATCGAGCGCGCGATCCAGGAATCCGACCTCGGCATCAACCCGCAGAACGACGGCAAGTCCGTCCGCCTCTCGTTCCCGCAGCTCACCGAGGAGCGCCGCAAGGATCTGGTCAAGCAGATCCGCAAATATGCCGAGGGCGGCAAGGTCGCCATCCGCAACATCCGCCGCGACGCCATGGACGCCTTCAAAAAGCAGCAGAAGGCCAGCGAGATCACCGAGGACGACTACAAGATCGCCGAGAAGGATCTCCAGAAGCTGACCGACGACTACTCCAAGGAGCTGGACGAGCTGCTGGCGAAAAAAGAGAAGGAACTGATGGCGGTCTGAGCGATGGCGCTATTTACGCAGAAACAGGCGGGGCAGGCGGAAAGCCTGCCTCGTCATGTTGCCGTCATCATGGACGGCAACGGCCGCTGGGCGACGAAGCGCGGCCTCCCGCGCACCGCGGGGCACAAGGCGGGGGCGGAGACCTTCCGCACCATCGCGACCTACTGCAAGGATCTGGGGCTGGACTACCTCACGGTCTATGCGTTCTCGACCGAGAACTGGAAGCGTCCGCGCTCCGAGGTGGACGCCATCATGGGTCTGCTCGACCAGTACCTGCACGAGAGCATCGAGAAGATGGCGCGCGATCAGATCCGGCTCCGGTTCTTCGGCGACACGACGGCGCTCTCGCCCAAGCTGCAAAAGCTGATCGCGGAGACCGACGAGATCACGAAGCACATTACGGGCTTTCAGGCGAATATCTGCCTCAACTACGGCGGGCGCGACGAGATCGTGCGCGCCGCGCGTCAGTTTGCGCGCGATTGCATGGAAGGGAAATGCTCTCCGGATGAGTTATCGGAAACGAAGTTTCCGAGCTACCTCTGGTCGGCGGGCGTCCCCGATCCGGAGCTGCTGATCCGCCCGGGCGGGGAGCTGCGCGTGAGCAACTATCTGCTCTGGCAGATCGCCTACAGCGAGATCTACGTGACCGACACGCTCTGGCCCGATTTCGGCAAGGAAGAGCTCGACCGTGCGCTCGCGTGGTACCGGACGCGGGACCGCCGGTTCGGGGGATTGACTGCAAAATAATCTGTACGGTTTAAAGGACTGATTCGATGTTACAACGTTGGTTGGTGGCCGTCATCGGCCTGCCGCTGCTGCTCATCGTGCTGCTGGCGTGCCCGCCGTGGGCGACGGCGCTGCTGGTGTGCGCCATCGCGGGCGTCGCGGCATATGAGCTGCTGCACGTCGCGGGGCAGAACGTGCCGAAGGTCGTGTACGCGCTCACGATCGCGGTCGCCGCGGCGCAGGTGTGGGTCGTCTATCTCCATGCCCATGCGCCCGGCGGAGGGGAAGCCTATCTGCATCTGTTGGGAGAGGCGCGCACGGCGGAGCTGCTGTTCTTGCCGTTTGCGCTCCTGATTGCCCTGTTTCTTGTCGCCGTGGTCACCTACGGAAAGCCCAACGCCATGCCGTTTGCCGACGTGGCGACCGCCTTTGTCGGCGGCGTGGCGTTCCCGATGATGTACGCCTGCATCCTGCTGCTGCGGATGAAGGCCGAATACGGCCGTCTCTACATCCTCGCGCCGTTTTTCATCGCGTTCGCGGGGGATTCGCTCGCAATGTACTTCGGTATGTGGTTCGGCAAGAAGAAGCTGACGCCCGTCAGCCCCAAAAAGACCTGGGCGGGCTTCTGGGGCGGCGTCCTCGGTTCTGTGCTTGGGATGCTGCTGCTGCGCCTGATCGCGGGACATTGGCTCGGATACCATGATCCCTTGACCTGGCTGACGTTCGCGCTCACCGGCGCGGTCGCCAACGTCTTCGGGCAGCTCGGCGACCTGTCGATGTCGCTCATCAAGCGCGAGGCGGACGTGAAAGACTACAGCCATTTGTTTTTGACCCACGGCGGGATGCTCGACCGGTTTGACTCGACCATGTTTATTGCGCCGGTGGTTTACTTCTTTCATTGGATGGCATTGATATGACAAGGACGATCGCTTTACTCGGCTCCACCGGTTCCATCGGCAAGCAGACGCTCGAGGTGGCGCGGGAGCTGGGCTTACACGTCGCGGCGCTGACCGCGAATTCAAGCGTGGAGCTCATCGAAGCGCAGGCGCGGGAGTTTCACCCGCGTCTCGCCGTGCTTTATGACGAGGACGCGGCAGGCGAGCTGCGCCGCCGGCTCGCGGACACGGAAACCCAAGTCATGAGCGGCATGGAGGGGCTCCTCGCCGCCGCGACGGTCGACGAGGCGGACACCGTCGTGACCGCCGTGGTGGGCATGATCGGGCTTCGCCCGACGCTCGCCGCCATCGAAAAGAAAAAGCGCATCGCGCTCGCGAACAAGGAGACGCTGGTCTGCGCGGGCGAGCTGGTGATGGACGCCGCCGACCAATACGGCGCGGAGATCGTGCCGGTGGACAGCGAACATTCCGCGATTTTCCAGTGCGTGCAGGGCTGCCGCGACCGCGGCGAGATCAAGCGCCTCATTCTGACCTGCTCCGGCGGGCCGTTCTATGGGCTGAGCTCCGACGAGCTGGCGGGGAAGACCCGCGCCGACGCGCTCAGGCACCCGAACTGGACGATGGGCGCGAAAATCACCATTGACAGCGCGACGCTCATGAACAAGGGCCTCGAGATCATCGAGGCGATGCGGCTCTACCGCCTGCCGCTGTCCCAGGTGGACGCGGTGATCCACCGCCAGAGCATCGTCCACTCGCTCGTCGAGTACCGCGACGGCGCGCTGCTCGCGCAGCTCGGCACGCCGGACATGAAGCTGCCCATCCGCTACGCCATGACGTACCCGTACCGCGCGGAATCCCCGGCGGAGCCGCTGGATCTGCTCCGCTGCCCGCCGCTGACCTTCGCTGCGCCGGATGAGCGGACGTTCCGCTGCCTTGCGATCGCGAAGCAGTGCGCGAAAGCGGGCGGCACAAGCTGCGCGGTCATGAACGGCGCGAACGAGGTCGCGGTGCTGGCGTTTCTGGAGGAAAAGATCGGCTTCCACGACATTCCCGCGCTGGTGGAGATCGCGCTTTCCGAGGTTTCGCAGGTATCAAACCCGACGCTTTCGGATATTCTGGAAGCGGACCGTCTGGCACGCGAAAGCGTGCGCGCGCATATAAAATAATAGTAGTTCGAGGTATCTATGCTGAAATACATTCTCATTGCCATTTTGATCTTCGGCGTGCTCATTGCCGTGCACGAGTTCGGGCACTTCATCGCCGCCAAGGCGTTCGGCGTGCCGGTGAACGAGTTCTCCATCGGCATGGGGCCGCTGCTCTTCCAGAAGAAAAAGGGGGAGACGGACTATTCGCTCCGCCTCCTGCCCATCGGCGGCTACTGCGCCATGGAGGGCGAGGACGAGGAATCCGACAACCCCCGCGCGCTGAACCGGCAGAGCTTCTGGAAGCAGTTCATCATCTTCGTGGCGGGCGCGGCGATGAATTTCCTCACGGGCTTTGTGATCCTGCTGTGCCTGTACGCCGGCGCGGCGGGGTTCTACAACACCGAGATCGTCGCGCTCAACGAGGGCTTTCCCTACGCGGGCGAGGACGGGATCATGGTGGGCGACGAAATCTATAAAATCAACGGCGAGCGCATCTATCTGCGCGGCGACGTGTCCACCGTGCTCGAGTTCAAGTCCCGCGGCGACACGATGGAGATGGTCGTGCGCCGCGGCGGGGAAAAGCTGACGCGCACGCTCCAAAAGCAGACCTACACCGCAGAGGACGGGCAGACGTACCGCGCCTACGGCTTCAGCTACGGCGCCGTCGTCGAGGCGACGCCCCTGCGGAAGCTCCAGTACGCGTGGTACAACGCGCTCGACTATGTGCGTCTGGTGCGCCTGAGCCTACAGATGCTGCTCACCGGACAGGCGGGCGTGGACGATCTGAGCGGGCCGGTGGGCATCGTCTCCGCCATCGGCGAGATGGGCGAGGCGACCGAGGCCGAGGCCGGGTTTGCCGCGGCGCTGAGCGACGTCTTCTTTTTCGCCGCGCTCATCGCGGTCAACCTCGCGGTGATGAACCTGCTGCCGCTGCCCGCGCTGGACGGCGGGAAGGTGCTGATCCTGCTCGTCAACACGGTCTCCCTGCTGCTCTTGAAGCGCAAGCTCCCGCAGAAGCTCGAGACCGCGATCAACGCCGCGGGCTTCGTGGCGCTGATGGGGCTGATGCTGTTCGTCACGTTCCGCGACGTGTCAAAAATCGTGATGTGAAGAGGGAAGCCATGTCAAAGCAGATCACAGTCGGGGGCGTCGCCGTGGGCGGCGGCGCGCCGGTGAGCATCCAGTCGATGTGCAACACCCGCACCGAGGACGCGGAGGCGACCGTTCGCCAGATCCGCGCGCTCGAGGACGCGGGCTGCGAGATCGTGCGCGTCACCGTGCCGAACATGGACGCGGCGCGCGCGCTGAGCACGATCAAGGAAAACATCCGGATCCCGCTCGTGGCGGATATCCACTTCGACTACCGCCTCGCGGTGGAGGCGGCGGCGCGGGGCGCGGACAAGATCCGCATCAACCCCGGCAACATCGGCGCCGAGGAGAACGTCCGCGCCGTGGTGGACGCCTGCCGCGCGCGGCGCGTGCCCATCCGCATCGGCGTCAACGGCGGCTCGCTCGAAAAGGAGCTGCTCGCGAAGTACGGCCGCGTGACGCCGGAGGCGCTGGTGGAGAGCGCGCTGGGCCACGTGCGGCTGCTGGAGAAGTACGATTTCACCGATATCTGCCTCAGCGTCAAGTCCAGCGACGTGCCGCTGAACATCCGGGCGTACCGCCTGCTTGCCGACACGGTGGATTATCCGCTGCACCTCGGCGTCACCGAGGCGGGCACGCCGTCGATGGGCCTCGTCAAGTCCGCCGTCGGCATCGGGAGCCTGCTGTGCGACGGGATCGGCGACACCGTGCGCGTGTCGCTCACCGCCGATCCGGTGGAGGAGGTCTACGCCGCTAAGCGCATTTTGCTCGCCTGCGGCCTCCGCAAGACCGGCGTGAACCTCATCTCGTGCCCGACCTGCGGGCGCACGTCCTACAACATGATCCCGCTGGCGGAGGAGCTGGAGCGGCGGCTTGCGAACTGCGAGAAAAAGCTCACCGTCGCGGTGATGGGCTGCGTGGTCAACGGCCCCGGCGAAGCCGCCGCCGCCGACATCGGCGTCGCGGGCGGCAAGGGCGAGGGGCTCATCTTCCGCCACGGGCAGGTGCTCTGCAAGGTGCCGGAGGAAAAGCTGCTCGACGCGCTGCTCTCGGAGATCGAAAAGCTGTAAAACCATTCACAAAGGAACCGTCATGGCAGAGAAAAAACCGTTTTTTGAAATATTTTCCGATTTTTCGCCGGACTTCACGCTGCGGCGGCACTTGAGCGACGCCCTCGTGACCGACATGGTGCTGGAATCCGAGGCGCGCCGGCTCACGCTGGAGCTGGAGACGGCGACGGACTTTCCCGCCGCGGCGCGCGCCGCGGCCGAGGCGCTGCTCGCGCAGCGCTACGCGCTCTCCGCCGTGCATCTGGACGTCTCCGTGCGCCGCCGGGAGGAAAAGAGCGCGGGGAAGGCCGGCGGCGGCGAAAAGCCCAAGGCCAGGCGCATCCTCGGCGGGGAGATCAAGGGCAAGGTCACGCCCATGCGCGACCTGAGCGCCACGATGGGCAAGGTCGTGGTGGAGGGCAAGGTCTTCAAGTTCGACTGCCATGAGACGCGCCGCCCCGGCATGTGGGTGGCGGTCATCGAGATGACGGACTACACCGGCTCGGTCATCGTGCGCCGCAACTTCCGCGAGAGCGAGACCCGCCCGCTGCAGGAGAAGATCGCGCCCGGCATGTGGCTGCGCGTCGCCGGCTCCATGGAGCTGACCTACGACGGGCGCGACATGCAGCTCAATCCCCGCGACATCAGCGCGGTGCAGCACGAGGGCCGCAAGGACGACGCGCCGGTCAAGCGCGTGGAGCTGCACCTGCACACCAAGATGTCCAACATGGACGCGCTGACCGATACCAAGAGCGTCGTGAAGCTCGCGGCCTCGTGGGGCATGCCCGCCATCGCCATCACCGATCACGGCGTGGCGCAGGCCTTCCCGGACGCCTGGAAAGCCGCGGGGGATAAAATAAAAATACTTTACGGCTGCGAGGGCTATTTCGTCAACAATCTGGACGACCGCATCGCGGTCCACGGCACGCAGGACGGCGCGTTTTCGGACGAGATCGTCTGCTTCGACATTGAGACCACGGGCCTCAACGTGACGCGCGAGGCGATCACGGAGATCGGCGCGGTGCTGCTCAGAGACGGCGAGATCGTCGACACCTTCCAGACCTTCGTCGATCCCGAGCGCCGGCTCTCGCCGGAGATCGTGGGCCTCACGGGCATCACGGACGCCATGCTCGCGGGCGCGCCGAAGCTTCCGGACGCGCTGCGCGCGTTCCTCGACTTCGCGGGCGGGCGCATCCTCGCCGCGCACAACGCCGAGTTCGATATCAGCTTCATCCGCGCGGGCTGCAAAAAGTGCGGCGTCCCGTTCGAGCCGACCTATCTCGACTCGCTCATCTTCGCGCAGAATCTGCTGCCGGGGCTCAAGAACTACAAGCTCGACGTGGTGGCCGAGGCGCTGAAGCTTCCCGCGTTCAACCACCACCGCGCGAGCGACGACGCGGTCCCCGTGGCGCAGATGCTCGCGAAATTCTTCCCGATGCTGCAAGAGCGCGGCGTGACGCGGCTGCAGCAGATCAACGCCGAGATGGAGAAGCTGCGCCCGCTCGGCGGCAAGGCGTCGCGCTATCCGAAGCACATCATCCTCATCGCGAAGAACAAGGCGGGGCTCAAGAACCTCTATCAGCTGATCTCCGCGTCGAACCTCAAATACTTCAAGCGCCATCCCATCATCCCCAAGACCGAGCTGATCGCCCATCGCGAGGGCATCATCGTCGGCTCGGCCTGCGAGGCGGGGGAGCTGTTCCAGGCCGTCGCGGACCACAAGGACTGGGAGGAGCTGAGGCGCATCGCGTCGTTCTACGACTATCTGGAGATCCAGCCGATCTGCAACAACCGCTTCATGGTGCGCAAGGGCAAGGTGCGCGACGACGAGGAGCTGCGCGAGCTCAACCGCACCATCGTGCGCCTCGGCGAGGAGCTGGGCAAACCCGTCTGCGCCACCGGCGACGTGCATTTTCAGGAGCCGGAGGACGAGGAGTACCGCCACATCCTGCTCGCGAGCAAGAAGATGGACGACGCGGACGCGCCGCTGCCGCTCTACTTCCGCACGACGGGGGAGATGCTGCGGGAATTCGACTATCTCGGCGAGGAGAAGGCCTACGAGGTCGTCGTGACCAACACCCGCGCGATCGCGGAGCAGGTGGACGTGATCGAGCTGCTGCCCAAGGGCAAGCTGTTCCCGCCGCGGCTCGAGAACTCGGAGGAAGAGCTCAACACCATGGTCTGGGCCAAGGCGCACGAGCTCTACGGCGAGGAGCTGCCGCAGCTCATCACCGACCGGCTGAACGTGGAGCTCGGCGGCATCCTCGGCAAGTACGACGTGGTGTACATGAGCGCGCAAAAATTGGTGCAGCGCTCGCTCGAGAACGGTTATCTCGTCGGCTCGCGGGGCAGCGTCGGCTCGTCGCTGGTCGCGTACATGGCGGGCATCACCGAGGTCAACTCGCTCCCGCCGCACTACCGCTGCCCGCAGTGCAAAAAGGTGGAGTTCATCACCGACGGCAGCTACGGCTGCGGCGCGGACATGCCGGACAAGACCTGCCCGAACTGCGGCACGAAGTACGTCAAGGACGGCTTCGACATCCCGTTTGAGACCTTCCTCGGCTACGGCGGCGGCAAGGTGCCGGACATCGACCTCAACTTCTCCGGCGAGTATCAGTCCCGCGCGCACCGCCACGCCATCGAGATGTTCGGCGAGACGCAGGTGTTCCGCGCCGGCACCATCGGCACGCTGGCGGAGAAGACCGCCTACGGCTTCGTGAAGAAGTACCTGGAGGAGAACAACCGCGCCGTCAGCACCGCGGAGATCGACCGTCTCGTGGAGGGCTGCGTCGGCGTGCGCCGCACCACGGGCCAGCACCCGGGCGGGCTGGTGGTCGTGCCGGACGACATGGACATGGAGGATTTCTGCCCCGTGCAGCATCCGGCGGACGATCCGACGAGCGACATCATCACCACGCATTTCGAGTATCACTGCATGGAGGACAACCTCTTAAAGCTCGACATGCTCGGCCACGATGACCCGACGATGATCCGCATGCTCGAAAGCCTCACCGGCGTCAACGCGCGGACGATCCCGCTCGACGACCCTGACACGCTGAGCCTGTTCACCAGCTCGAAGGCGCTGGGCTTCGAGAACGACGAGGTGCTGGGACCGACCGGCGCGGTCGCGATCCCGGAGTTCAACACGCGCTTCACCCGCCAGATGCTCCTCGACACGCAGCCGAAGGATTTCAACACGCTGCTGCGCCTCTCCGGCTTCTCCCACGGCACGGACGTGTGGCTCGGCAACGCAAAAGACCTTATTTTAAGCGGCACGGCGACGGTTCTGGAGACGGTGGGCTGCCGCGACGACATCATGCTGTATCTCATCTCCAAGGGCCTCGACCCGAAGATGAGCTTTAAGATCATGGAGTCCGTGCGCAAGGGCAAGGTCAAGAAGGGCGGCTTCGAGGACGGCTGGGTCGAGGCCATGCACGACCACGAGGTGCCGGAGTGGTACATCGAATCGCTCTCGAAGATCGGGTATCTCTTCCCGAAGGCGCACGCGGTGGCCTACGTCATGATGGCGTTCCGCATCGCGTGGTTCAAGGTGCACGAGCCGCTCGCGTTCTACGCGACGTTCTTCACCGTCCGCGCCAAGGCCTTCGACGCGCAGGAGTGCTGCTTCCCGAATGCGGAGGAGGGCGCGGAGAAAACTAGGCGCCGCATCCGCGAGATCGAGAACAACAAGGACGCCACCGCCGTGGAGCAGGATCTGATGACGACGCTCGAGGTCTGCTACGAGTTCTACCTGCGCGGCTTCCACTTCGACAACATCGACATCTTCCGCTCCGACGCGACGAAGTTCCTCATCACCGAAAACGGCCTGCTGCCGCCGCTCACCTCCGTCCACGGCCTCGGCGAGGCCGCGGCGCTGGACACGGTGGAAAAGCGCGAGGGGCGGGACTTCCTCTCCATCGAGGAGTTCGCCATGACCTGCAATAAGCTCTCGAAAACGCACATCGAGCAGCTGCGCGGCCTCGGCGCGTTCGCCGGCATGAGCGAGACGAGCCAGATCTCGCTGTTCGGGTAAAAACCGCTTGACAGAGTCCATACGCACCCCCCCCTCTCGGGAGGAACCAACCGCCTTTTATACAGCAGCGTTTTGCCGCTAACAGATCACGCACGCCGACACTTGTCAAACCGGGTGTCGGCGCGTATCCCGTTTATGACACCGTACGGCGCGATTTCCGCCCATTCAAATAACACCGTTTGGTAGCATTTAGCGGGGTGATGAAAGTGGAATTTCCACGGATACGCGATTTGCGGGAAGACAGTGAAAAAACACAAAAGCAGATCGCCGATCTGCTGCACCTGCAGCTGACGGTCTACCGCCGCTATGAGCTGGGCGAACGCGAAGCGCCGGCCTGGGTGATCGTTCAGCTGGCCGATTACTACAATGTCAGCGCGGATTACCTTCTCGGGCGCACGAACGACCCGCGGCCGGGCCGGCGCAAATGAGAGCGCTCGCGGCGTTTTGCTTCGCCTTTGCCGCGGGCGTGTTCGCCGCGCAGTATCTGCTCCAGCCGTGGCTCCTGCTCTACGCCGCGCTGGGCTGCCTTGCCGTCGGCGCGCTGTGGGCGATCTGCCTGCACGGCGACCGGCGGCGGCGCGCGCTGCTCATCGCGTCGGGACTTGCGCTCGCGCTCTGCTGGGATCGGGCTTACGTCCGGCTGGTGTACGAGCCCTTTGAACGCCTGGCCGGCACGCAGCAGACCTTCGTGATGGAGATCGCGGACGACCCCTCCGCGACGGATTACGGCAGCCGCGTCGAGGTCTTTCTCCCGGGGCGCGGGCTGTACGGTCGGGCGGTTTACTACGGCGATGCGTCGCTTTTGGGCGCGGAGCCGGGCACGCGGATTACGGGCGGCGCGTTTGTGAAAAGCGCCGCGGCGCCGAACGGCGAGCCGGTCTCGACCCACACCGCGCGGGGCGTATTCGCGCTGCTCTACGCGCGCGGCGAGGCCGCGGTCGAGGACGGGAACGCCGGCGCGCTCCGCTATCTTCCGCGGCGGCTTGCCCGCCGGATGCAGGAGACGGTCACGGCCTGCTTTTCCGAGCGGACGGCGCCGTTTCTGAACGCGATCCTGCTGGGCGACCGCTACGAGCTGTCCGCGGAGGACACGGCGCTGCTGCGCGAGGCGGGCCTGACCCATGTCACGGCGGTGTCGGGACTGCACTGCGCGTTCCTGCTCTCGCTTCTGACGCTGCTCATCGGGCGCCACCGGAGGCGGCTGCTCTCCGCCGTCACGCTGCCGGTGCTCGCACTCTATGCGGTGATGGCCGGGCTGACGCCCTCGGTGCTGCGCGCCTGCGTGATGCTGGCGCTGTGGCTGCTCGCGCCGCTCTTTCGGCGGGACGGCGACGCGCCGACCTCGCTCGGCTTCGCGCAGTTCCTCATCCTGCTGGCGAACCCCTTCGCGGCGAAGAGCGTTTCGCTGCAGCTGTCCTTCGCCGCCGTGGCGGGGCTTTTGTGGCTGGCGCCGCGGCTTTTCGAGCGCATCGCGGCAAGACCGCGCTCCAAGGCGGCGGCCTTTGTCCTCGGCTCGCTGACCGCGACGGCGGGGGCGCTGGTGTTCACCGTGCCGCTCAGCGCGGTTTACTTCGGCTCGGTCGCGCTCGTCGCGCCGCTGAGCAACCTGCTGTGCCTCGGCGCGGCAAGCCTGACGTTCGCGACGGGACTGCTCGCGACGCTCGCGGGCATGATCTCCCTGCCGCTGGGACAGGCCCTTGCGCAGCTGCCGCAGCTCGGCGCGCGGTATCTGCTGACGGCGGCGCGGCTGCTGGGACGGCTGCCGCTGCACGCGCTGCATCTGACGGGCGAGGGCGCGCGGCTCTGGCTCGTCTACGTCTACGCCATGCTCTGCGTCTGCTGCTTCTCGCGCCGCGGGCGCTTGCGCTGGGCGACGGCGGGCGTGCTGGCGGCGCTGACCCTTGCGCTGACGCTTTGGCTGGACGCGCAGCCGCTGCGGAGCGGGACGCTGCATATGGTCGCGCTCGACGTGGGGCAGGGGCAGAGCGTGGTGCTGTACTCCGAGGGCGCGGCGGCGCTGATCGACTGCGGCAGCAGCTCGTACCTCGACGCGGGAGACGTGACGGCGGACTACCTGCAAAGCGTCGGGATCGATCGGCTGGATTACATCGCGCTCTCGCACTACCACGCCGACCACTGCGACGGGCTGCCCACGCTGCTCGCGCGGCTGAAGGCGGAGCGGCTCATCCTGCCGGATATCGAGCCGCAGGACGAGCAGCGCGCCGAGGTGCTCGCCCTCGCGGAGCGCTGCGGCGTTTCCGTGACCTTTGTCCGCGAGCGGGAGCGCTTTCCGCTGGGCGGCGCGGCGCTGACGGTTTATCCGCCGCTGACGGAGGGCGAGATGAACGAGGAATGCCTCTCCGTGCTCTGCACGGCGGGGGAGTTCGACGCGCTCTTCACCGGCGACATGGACGCCGACACCGAGTACCGGCTCATCGCCACGTATCCGCTGCCGGATATCGAGGTGCTGATGGTGGGGCATCACGGCTCGCGCTGCTCCACCGGCGGCGACCTGCTCGCCGAGGTGAAGCCGGAGCTCGCCGTCGTCAGCTGCGGCGCGGACAACGGCTACGGCCACCCGCACAGCGAGGCGCTGCGCCGATTGACGGACGCGGGCGCTTCGGTCTGCCGCACGGACCTGCAGGGCAACATACACATCACAGTCAACTGATTTTTGGGGAGTCAACATGGCGAAAACGACGCCCGATAAGGGCTATCAGCAGCTCAAAAGCGAGCTTGCCTCCGGCGAGATCGGCACAACGTACATCTTCTACGGCGAGGAGAGCTACCTGCGCGAGTACTACCTCGGCGCGCTCAAGTCCGCGCTGGTGCCCGCGGGGTTCGAGGAGTTCAACTGCCACCGGCTCGACGGCAAGGGCCTCACCATGGCGGAGCTGACCGAGGCGGTGGAGGCGATGCCGATGATGGCGGAGCGCACGATGGTGGTCGTGACGGACTGCGACCTCTTCAAGCTGGGCGAGGACGCGCGGCAGACGCTGGTCGCGCTGCTCGAGGATTTTCCGGAGTACTGCTGCCTCGTGTTCGTGTACGATCTTTTGGAGTACAAGCCGAACAAAACCTACAAAAAGCTCTGCGACGCGCTGGGCAAGCACGCCGTCGCGGTGGAATTCCGCATCCAGGACAAGAGCGACCTCATCAACTGGATCCGGCGGCGCTTCCGCGCGCTGGGGAAGGATATCGACGCCCGCACGGCGGAGCATCTGATCTTCACCTGCGGCGGCCTCATGACCGGGCTGATCCCGGAGATCGAGAAGATCGGCGCCTACGCGTCCGGCAAGGTCGTGACCGTCGAGGACGTCAACGCCGTGGCCGATCCCGTGCTCGACGCGGTGGTGTTCAACATGACCAACGCCGTCACCCGCGGCGACTACAACGCCGCCGCCGAGATCCTCGGCCAGCTGCTCAAGAAGCAGGAGGAGCCGTTCATGATCCTCTCGGTCGTCGGCAAGGAGCTGCGCAAGCTCTACGACGCACGCATCGCCGTCGAGGAGGGGCGCGACAAGCTGTGGCTCATGGAGCTGTGGGGCATGCGCTCGGACTATCCCGCGCGGCTGCTGATGGACGCGGCGCGGCGCACGACGCGCGCGTGGTGCGCGAACAGCCTCAAGCTCTGCCAGCGGCTCGACCGCCGCATGAAGAGCGAGAAGGGCGTGGACGACGAGGGCGAGCTCAAGCGGCTGCTGATGGAGCTGGCCCAGCGTACTTTTTCTTGAAAGAAAAAGCAGCCAAAAAGAACTTTACTGACCGGAGTTGTACCAGTTTATGGAAAAACCATCTATCCGGGAAGTCATCGTCGTCGAGGGACGCTATGACAAAAATACGCTCTCGCAGGTCGTCGACGCCACGATCATAGACGTCGGCGGCTTCGGCGTGTTCCGAAGCGGGGAACTCACGGCGCTGCTGCGCCGGCTCGCCGAAACGCGGGGCGTCGTCATCTTCACCGACTCCGACGGCGCGGGCTTCGTGATCCGCAACCACCTGCGGGGCGCGCTGCCGAAGGAAGGCGTCAAGCATGCCTACGCGCCCGACGTCTACGGCAAGGAAAAGCGCAAGCGCAAGGCGGGGAAAGAGGGCAAGCTCGGCGTGGAGGGCATGCGGCCCGACGTGTTGCTCGCGGCGCTCCGCGCCGCGGGCGCGACCTTCGAGGGCGAGGAAACGGCCGCGCGCGGAGAGCCGATCACCAAGGCGGACATGCTGGATGCGGGACTGATCGGACCGGGCAGCAGCGCAAAGCGCGCAATGCTTGTAAAGGAATTGCACCTGCCGGAGCATTTGAGCGCCAACGCGCTGCTGGAGGTGCTCGAGCTGCTGTATACGCGCGCGGAGTTTCTGGAAAGATATTGCCAAGCGGACGGAAAAGAGGTATAATCATCTTTAATTCTGACACACAAGAGAGGAACATCACTATGGCGGACGAAGTCAAGAGCGTTGAGACCGCGGAGGGCGAGAGCCAGAACTTTATCCACGCGTTCGTGGCGGAGGACATTGCCCCCGGCGGACGGTTTGCGGGCATGCAGGTGCACACGCGTTTCCCGCCGGAGCCGAACGGCTATCTGCACATCGGCCACTGCAAGGCGCTGATCATCGATTTCGGCACGGCGGAGAAGTTCGGCGGCCTCTGCAACCTGCGCATGGACGACACCAACCCCGCGAAGGAGGACACCGAGTTCGTCGACGCCATTCAGGAGGACATTCACTGGCTGGGCTTCGACTGGGGCAATCGGTTCTTCTACGGCAGCGACTACTTTGAAAAGACCTACGAGCTGGCGGTGGAGCTCATCAAAAAAGGCCTCGCCTACGTCTGCGACCTGTCGCCGGAGGAGTTCAAGGCCAACCGCGGCGACATCGGCAAGCCCGCCGTCTCGCCGTACCGCGAGCGCAGCGTGGAGGAGAACCTCGACCTCTTTGAGCGCATGAAAAACGGCGAGTTTCCCGAGGGCAGCAAGACGCTGCGCGCGAAGATCGACCTCGCCTCCGGCAACTTCAACCTGCGCGATCCGGTCATGTACCGCATCCGCTACATCGACCATCACCGGCAGGGGACGAAGTGGTGCATCTTCCCGATGTACGACTTCGCCCATCCGATCCAGGACGCGCTGGAGGGCATCACGCACTCGCTCTGCTCGCTGGAGTATGAGGAGCACCGCCCGCTCTACGACTGGGTGGTGAGCAACGTCTCCATCCCGTACCACAAGCCGCGCCAGATCGAGTTCGCGCGTCTCGGCATCAACTACACGGTCATGTCCAAGCGCAAGCTGCGCCAGCTCGTCGAGCAGAACTACGTCTCCGGCTGGGACGATCCGCGCATGCCGACGCTCTGCGGTCTGCGCCGCCGCGGCTTCACCAGCGCGTCGATCCGCAATTTCTGCGAGCGCATCGGCGTCGCCAAGGCGCCGTCCACGATCGAGTTCGGCTTCCTCGAGCACTGCCTGCGCGAGGATCTCAACGAGCACGCCGAGCGCACCATGGCGGTGCTGCATCCGGTGAAGCTGGTCATCACGAACTACCCCGAGGGTCAGAGCGAGAGCTTTGAGGTCGAGAACAACCCCACCGATCCCGCCGCCGGCACGCACACGATCACGTTCAGCCGCGAGCTGTGGATCGAGGCGGACGATTTTATGGAGACGCCGATCCCCAAGTACAAGCGCCTGACGCCGAACGGCCCGGAGTGCCGCCTCAAGGGCGCGTATCTCGTGCAGTGCACGGGCTGCAAAAAGGACGACAGCGGCAACGTGGTCGAGGTCTACGCGACCTACGATCCCGACTCCCGCGGCGGCGACCCCGCCGACGGGCGCAAGGTCAAGGGCGCGACGATCCACTGGGTGGACGCCGCGGCCGCCGTGGACGCCGAGGTGCGGCTCTACGACTACCTCTTCAGCGATCCCCAGCCCGACGGCCCGGACAAGAACTTCCTCGACTGCCTCAACCCCAACTCGCTGGAGGTGCTGCACGGCTGCAAGATCGAGCCGGAGCTCGCCCGCGCCGCGGCGGAGTATGACAAGGCCGAGCACAGCGGCAAGACCGCGCCGACGTTCCAGTTCATGCGTCTCGGCTACTTCTGCCTGGACAGCAGGGATTCGAGCGCGGAGCACATCGTGTTCAACCGCAGCGTTTCTTTGAAGGATAGTTTCAAGAAGTAACGGCGTCGCCGTTACTTCTTGAAAAAATGCCATATTTTCTCGCCGCTTGCGCGGCAACCGAAAATATATGGCGAAAAATCATTCTGTACCGCGTACAGAATGATTTTTTGCACAGACTAACCATGCAATTTAT
>Ga0256407_10003412_pt1 | contig 28358 bp, 55 predicted proteins | sample RumenRJG_04DNA_FD_193489 | JGI IMG/M metagenome (GOLD analysis project Ga0256407, IMG submission 193489) | Bovine rumen microbial communities from Lethbridge, Alberta, Canada - RJG_04 | ecosystem: Host-associated > Mammals > Digestive system > Stomach > Rumen | place: Canada: Alberta...
CTCAGTTATTAGGTAAATCTAATACAGGGCATACTCATACTAAATCTGAAATAACTGATTTTCCTACTATACCTACTAAGACTTCTGATTTGACTAATGATAGTGGGTTCTTAACTTCACATCAAGATTTAAGTGGATATGTTCCTAGAAGTGGTGGGCGGGTGATGACTGGAGATTTGCTAGCTTCGTCTACTACTAATAGTATGGGATTTGGTTACGGGTGGGGTAGCGGTGGAACAATTTACACGTATAGCCCTACACATAGTACTGTGGATTGGCAAGGTACTATTAGGTTAGAGCCTCTCAAAACAACTAGCTATTTTAAAACAATGACACTTGCTCCTGGTGGAACATGGACATGGAACGGTACAGCTTGCCAAATAACATCAGACCAACGTTACAAACAGCAAATCGCTGAAATTGATGATAAACTGTTAGACGCTTGGGAAGATGTAGAATTAGTTCAATTTAAATATAATGAGAGTGTTGATACAAAAGGGAAATCAGCAAGACTTCATACCGGTTATGTAGTACAGCAGATTGATTCAGCTTGTAAATCTCACGGTGTAGATGTTTCAGCTTATGGCTTATATTGCCATGAAGAATACCCTGAGGAAACTAAGGAAGTTGAAGTTGAACAAGCAGACGGAACAAAGACCAAAGAAACAAAAGTTGTCCGTGAAGCAAGCGAACATTATTCATTACGCTATACAGAAGCACTTATTGTTGAATGCAAATACCTTAGACGTTGTATAGCTAGACTAACTGCTAGAATTGAGGAACTAGAAAAGGGGAATAACAATAAATGATTAATGACCATACTATAATAGAAACTAAATCAGCTTTATTATGGATAGATAAATTCTTAGAAGATAAGAATGTAGATTATAAAGTTAGATGTAATTTACATATTGGTTTAAATAAAGCACTCAGTAAACATCATTATTTTACATTTGAGTCTTTAAAATATATTAAAAAACGTATATTAGAACAGTATAATACAGTATAATATTATTGAGTAATGTTAAGTGTCTTGCTATAAATAGGTTGAAATCCTATGCGTTCCCACGTGGTATGTGAAGTTAAATTGTCTTGCAAGACACTTACTCAAGTGAGAGATTTATGGATATTGAGTCTTTTGAATTTGGCAGTATTGTGTTAATTGTAATAGTTGGCTTATCAATATTTTTATGGGGAGCTATTAATCATGAAAACCATCTTATTGAACAGTCTGATAATTTAGAAAAGATATGTTTAAAAGCTTATAAAACTGATTTAAAAAATGACAGTGAAATTAAGGAATTGTGTAAGAATGTTAAAGTTAAACTGTTTGAATAAGGAGACTACTATGGGTTGTGGTGGAAAGAAAAAGAAGTAATATTATTGTGGTTAACCAAGTAATAGAGCTGTTATGCGTTTAGTTATAGCGGACCAGTTAACAGCCTTTTTTCTAGCCCACTTAATAGTGGGCTTTTACTCTTCTTAGTAATAAATTACCTCAAAGCCAAGTAGTTTAAAATAACAAATTAATTTATCCTTTATTATTTTAGACCAAATTACTTGATAGTAATCTAGTATTGTTATTTGATTTAAATTATTGAAATCAATAGCAAATACTATTTTCTCTTTAGCATATTCTCTAACATAATAGATTAATAAAAATCTATTAGGCATAATAAATTCAATCCTTCTAAAAGAAGGATTACTATATAATTCTTTAGCATTCTCAATTAAATTTAATTTATCAGTTTTATCCTTAATATTCATATTGTAATATCCTTAAAACCAAGAATATCTAAGTAATTCTTTATATTAACTAATATCCCTTTTATTTCATTATCCACTATATTATTACCTACTTTATCCCTTAAACGGTAATGAAATTGGTCTATCCAATAATCATTTTCATCAAAATTAATACGAGCTACTATCTCAGAATGCATAGGATATTTTTTAAATATTACATTTAATGTAATATCTTCATCTTCTTCATTAACTACACTCATTATATCTACTAAATCACTAGTATATAATTCTTCAGGTATAGTAATCATATGGTTTTAAATCCTAATATTTCTAAATATGTTTTAGTATTATTTAAAGCTTGAATACATTTTTCAAATGTTGCTAAAAAGTCATTATGAAATGGATTAATTACATCTCTCATATAACCACTTGTATATACTGTTAAATAGCATCTAACATAATTACCATATTTAAATCTTATTTCTATACCATGTAACACTTCATGAAATTCATAATCACTGTTATCATAGGTTAATATTCCATATGGTATAGAATCTAGTATGCTATGTAATTCTTTAACAGTCATTCTTAAATCCTATTATTTCTAAGTAAGTTATAACTTTTTCTATAACTTCTAAATATTCTTTATGTCTTGGATCTGTTTCTAATATTTCAGGTAATGCAGGATTTATAGTATTATCTCCATATACTCTTATAAAACCTATACATGTATTACCTCTCATAAAATCTATATCTACTCTGCCTATAGTAGATACAACGTCTACAAAGTTATTTATTCTACAATAAATAATACCATTTGTTAGTTTATTAAATGGTACAGTATATAATACATTGAGTAATTCATTAATGGTCATTTACATGTAATCCTAATATCTTTAAATAGTTAGCTATTTGATATGCTATATCAACTTGAGGGTATCTCTTACCTTTAGGAGCTTTATAGTAGTCATAGCAAATGCCTGAAACATTTACTTTAATAACTGCAAAATAAGTGCTATCTATTATATGAGTTATAGCTATTTCTATTGATTTACGGTCATATACTTCATTATATGCTAGATATCTCCAAGCTGCAGTAGATGTACTATTTATCCAAGATTTTATTAGTTTACATTCTTTGGTTTGTAGCAATTCATCGGGTAGTTTAGATAATATATTTCTTCTTTCTTCTTCACTTGTAGTCATATCTTTTTTCCACATCAAAACCAAGAATACTAAGATAATTAACTATATCATTTAGTGTATTTGCTATTGTTTTAGGCATTTGTCTAATAGGTAAAACACTATCGTTGCAATAAGCATAAATATTTAAATAATTACCTAAATCAAATAATTTAATTTGATAGTCATAGTACTTGGATTTAGTATCATATTCCCATACATAGTAAGGTACTTCATGGTTAAGGTATCTACTTTTATAGTATTTATTACCATATACTTCATAGGGCATATGTTCTATTATATCCATTACTGTCTTATTCATAATCCCCATACCTTTGTAGGAAAACCAAGAATAGAAAAATAATTAGCTATTTTATTAACTATTTTAATTAAATACTTTGGAGCATATTTTAAATCTACAACATATCCTTCTATGCTTATTTCAATGTTTACACTATTCCATTGTTGTACTTCAATAATATATTGAGATTTCTTACTTTTTCTGTAATAAATTTTCCAAATATTACGATATGCATCTATATGGTTTGTCATATAATTGAAGCTTTTATATACATCATAAGGCATATTTAAAATTGTTCTAGCAAATTCTGTTTCCACAATATAACCTCTATTATTCACGGTCATATAATCTGATATACCCTTGATAACCCAATATTTCTAAATATGCTTTAAAACTCTCTGCTACTTTCTGTATGAATTTATGGGTACGTATGAATGCTACTGAACTATTTCTCTTAGTTAGAGCTATTACGAATTTACCACTGATGGCATATACTTTAACTTCATATCTAATATCTTGGTTATCCCAGTATATGAATATATAGCAGTTTAAAGCAGGGTTAAAATACTCATTACAAAAAGAAATACCACTGAAGCGTTCTGGTACAAATAATTCTTCAGGTAGATTGTCTATTACATTAATTAATTCTTCATTTTCGTCCATAATAACTCCTAATAAAAAAGGGTACTTAGTACCCTATTTCTCTAAACCTAATTCATGTTGTATTAGTTTTAATATCTCAGTATCAGCCATCATACTGTTTACAGCTACTCCTAATTCAGGTGTATAACGAGCTGAGGAGTATAAATTTGGAGGTTTCTCTGTAAAACCAAGTATACTTAAATATGATTCTATTTGGTTTACTATATCTTTAAATGCAGGTTCATATGTTATTCTATATTGCATTGTTTCATACAGAGTTAAGTCTAATACTGAATAACTATTAGGTGTAAATAAACCTATTCTAGGTAGTCCACTATGCATAACTGGGTGTAGTTTTTCGTGGTTTTTACTCTGAAATACTTCTTGAGGTATATTATGTAGTATTTTAATTAATTCTTTATTAGTCATTTTACTTCCTTAAAACCAAGTAATTTAAAGTAGTTAATTATCTCATTTATCCCTCTACCTATATAGTTACCATTTATACCAAAAGTAGGTATAGAACCTAATTCCAGATATACAATAATAAAAGAGTTCTGTAAGTAGATATCTACTGTAATGGTGTTATAGTCTTCATGGTATGTAGTAACTATATCTTTAATGTTACTATCTATAGTTTCTAAAGGCATACCATCAATATATGCTTTAGCTAATTCATCTAACATCTTAGTGTTATCCATAAACCTAATTTAGAATCAGATATATATCCACTAGATTCTATTAAACCAAGAATAGTAAAATAATTCCTTAGTAAATCACATGGTTTATATACTTCAATTTTACAGTAAGCACGTAATGCATTATAATCATCTCTAGTTTTAGCATCTATTGGTTTATTAATACTTAATTGAATAGCACCTCTAGGATATATAGAGTACTTAATAATAAAGGTATATTTATCCCATTTTGTCTTATAGGATACTCTTACAGGTATTTCATAGACATATCTATTCATTCTTCTTGTTCTTATCTGGCTTTGTAATAGCTGAAATGTAGCCTTAGAATTATTTAACCCAAGGAATAACTCCCTAGGTACATTTAGATTATCCATACTAATACCCTATTTGTTTAAACCCTAATAACTGTAGATATGCTGCTACTGCATTCATTTTATCTTTAATGGTGTTTATTTCCAGGTCACTACCATTTATATTACTGCAATAACTAAACTCAAAATTAGTATTATTGAGTATTATAGATACCCAAATACTCTGTTCATATCCCATCTTCTCTTTGAAATTATAATAGATAATCCAACCTGTATTTATGAAAGCACAGGTTTTAGTTCTTGGTTTAATTACAATATCTTTTAAATTATCCAGATTTATCTCAACTAATTCTTTTGGTAATTCCATCATAATCAACTCCTAATACGCATTATACAACCTCGAAGAGGTCAGGGAATAAATGGATAAATTTAGTAAAAATACTATTGATTTATTTAGAGAGGCATTAGAAGAATAAAACCTGTTATGGAGATTATATAATGGAAGATAAGTTAGATGAGCTATTAGTTCATATTAAAGAGAATACTACATTCCTCTATCCAAAGGATATATCAAATGAAGCATTGACACAAAATCTAATGGATAGAGGATTTCAATTTTTAACTAAACCAAAAGACCAGAATATAGTAGATTTATGTACATTGGCTTTAGTGTTGTACCTTAGAAAATCTAACCAGTAATTAGATTGAGGTTATGTTTTACATAACCTCTTTTATTTAATCTATATTTTTATAAATTTTAGATACTAAGAACATATCTATAATCCATAAAGAAAAGAACCAAATTAACTTATACAAAGGGTCTATATCTAAGAATAAAATCAATGCAAAGTTAATAACTGTAATCCATATCATATTATATCTCCAGTGTGATGTAGATCACACTAGAAATAACCTATAGTTAATATGTCAAGACAGTGATATTAACCTGTTTAAATACCATCTAGCTTTCTGTAAGTCTTCTAAGCCATTCTTATGCTTATATCTCCATAGGTATTTAATTACATTACCATACAGAAATCCCTCTGCACCTTGCAGGTCATTCTGTTTGGCTAATTCTTCAATTACATCAATACACTCATATTTACCGAATGTATAATGGTCTGGTTTATCCACATTATCAGTCATTGGTTTCCTCCCTAATTAAGCATGCATAGCAAAAAGTGTTTTATAACCATATGCTTTAAAGTAAGCTTTAAGTGCTTTTCTAACCCTGTTAATAGGTGTTCTAACAGAGTAGTCATAGTTATCAGTAACTAGTACTTCATGCTTATTTGTACTAATTATTCTAATACGTAATGAAAATGGTCTTTTAGCATGACCATATACTATAGTCATATCATTCTTTCTTTCATTAATTACAGGAAATTCCATATCAAATCCTTTAACATATAGGCATTCCTGTGGAATATGTTCTAACATTTTTTCCTCCTCAAACCACCATTAATAAAGCAAAGAATAGGATAATAATCAGTATCTCTCTCATTGTTTACACCACTCCAATAATGAATTATACCTAACAGCTAGTTGGTCACATTCGTTTCCGATAGCCATACTTTCTTTAACCTTTCTGAGTATATCGGCTTCTGTGTAACATTTAACACTGGGTTTATCTCTGGTTTCTTTGGGCACTCTTGTACTGCTTGTATTGGTGTGCTGCAAGCAGTCAGGCACAAAAGTATTAGAAAGAGTATTACCAGCAATAAGAACCTTATCATACTCCTCTTTAAGAAGTTGTATCTTATCTTGGTAATCTTGGATAATCCCATTTTCTTTCTCCTTATATATTCTCTCTTGATTTAATATAGCTTTTAAGTTACTGGTTTGTAGCTGGTTTAAAGCAGCTCTATATTCATCAGATGCATTTGTATAACCTCTATAGTATGCAAATACCCCTACTGTTAAATATGAGCATATACCTATAGAAACCAATAAAGATTTACTAAATAACATATTCCCTCCTAGTTAAGTGGAAGGGAATATTTATAATATAAAGAGTAAAAGTCAATTATTTGAACAGGTCTGCTACTACACTCTTACTAGGTATATTACCTGTTATAGTTTCTTCTTCTTTGGTTTCTTCTTCACCCTCTTCCTCTACTATTACTGTTTCAGGTTTAGGTTCTTCTTTAACCAGATTAACTTCTACAGGTTCTTCTACCTTAGTAACAGGCTCTACAGCCTCAATTACTTTTGGTTTATTTGCTATAATAGGTGTAGCTGTCATAATAGGAGCAGCATTAGTTACATGAATACTAAACTGATTATTATTACCAGTTATATTGAATGTAGCTTCAATACCTTGTTTAGCAAACCATTCATTCATAGCAGTTCTAACATCATTAAGTTCTAATTCAATTTTAAATTTCATAGTTAAATTCCTTAAATAAATAAAAAGACCTTATTAGGGCAAAGCCCTCAAGATAAAAAAATACCTGATAGTCAGCTATAACTACCAGGCAAAAATATATAGTGTGTTTGATGTACCTAAACAGTACTAAAATAAAATTATCCACAGTACACACAACTATTAGCTACTGGTGTGTACGTGCTCCTTAACGCAGAGTTCACGACAAATTAAAAACAAAAAAAAAAAACTATGTAATATTGCTATTACATAGACCATTATAAAATAAACCAAAAATAAATAGTTAATACTATTTTAATGTTTCTTGTTTTATTAACTTAATAAATTCTACACCTTCAATAGTAGCACGTTCTTCAAGAATAGAGAGATATGCTTCCATAATATTATATTGAGTTGTTAAAAGTTCTTTACTGCATTTAGGGGTAAAATTAAGATTATCCCAATTATTTAGCATTCTTTCTAATTTAACAACTCTCTCTAATAGTTCCTTATATTCAAGAACAAACCTCTGTTGCCAATCAGGTAACTTAATCCAATCAGGCAGATTTATTGTTATCTCCATTTTTCTTTATCTCCAATTCTCTTGCTTCCAATTCTCTTATTTCTTTTTTAAGCTTTTCTAAACGATTTATAGCAGATCCAATTTGATAGTCATAATCTTGTATTTTATCTCTTAAATTCTGTTTTTCATTACTTAAAAACATTATATATAACCTAAAGAAAATAGCTGTAATTATAGCTACAATAATTACTGCTGCTAAAGCCCATGTCATTACAATAATATACTCAGGTATTAACATATTACATCTCACTTACATCAGCATTTCTTACAGTTTCTAATTCATCTTCATCACTACCTATTTGCTTTGACAATTCTTCATAGAACTCTACTATTTCATGAGAGCATTCACCTTGCTCTGATGCCATTACATAGATACTATATTGAATTTCACCTAATATATCTTCAGATATTTCTAAAGCATAATTTCCATTATCTAATTTCTTAATCATTTTGTTTCTCCACTAGTATTACAACTTTATGTTCTTTCTTGGTTTTAGAATCATACCATTCATGTAGATACACATCTTCTATATTGTGTTGTTCATCACACTTATAGAATGTCTCAAACTCTAGTTTAACAGTTAAATTACCACCATCTACACTTGGTAGATTTCTAATCTTTTGCAGTTCGGTTATTAATTCGTTTACTGTCACTCTTAGTTCTCCTCCTTTTCTCTTCTTTAGCTACTTGAAATAGTACAGTTAGGTAATAATGGTACTTATTCCAAATCTCAGCTCCATAAGAAAAACCTGATATAGAACCTACCTGTAATTTAAATTCAAGACTCTCTAGTTCTTTTTTAATATGTTCAATGAATAAGTCTAACTTATCATCTTTCATCTTCTGTAAGTCACTCATTCTTTTACCCTTTTACCAAAAGGAACCCATTCATTATCTAATTTAATTAAATAGTTATTACATAAAGTATCAAGACTATAGGTATCTGCCCCTAGTGTAATAAGTATTATCTCTTCTGAATTACATTCAAAAGCTATATTATTTACTATTGTTGAATACTGTACATCTGGAACTTCTTTTTGTTTAAATTGTATTGGATCTCCTATACGTATTTTATAATCTCTTAAATCATTTACTGTTTCAAATGGTACATATTTATCTTCTTTTGGTTTTGGTTTTTTCACAAATTTAACAGGTAATATATAAGTATATTGTTCAAAGTCTTCATTCCATTCATAAGGAAAGTCTTTTGAATCATAGTGTATTTTTTCTAACTTGGCTTTAGGGCATTTATCTAAATCATTAAATGTATAAAAACCATCAGCAAAATAGCACATTTCACCTATATATTTTGCAGCTTCTTCAGTTTCAATAGGCGATAATATATGTGAAATACTTACAATTCTAGGGTCTAATTTCATTCTTCTTCACTCCATACTATGATTTCATCTAATGTATTATTTACCAATATACCTATATATTCTGTTATATCAGTTAATAAACCATCATCTTTTATTTTAGACTTAGTACACATCTCTAAGAATGTAGCATATATAATACGTTCTTTAAGGTATTGTTCACTAAAGTTATTGTTATTACGTAATACCTTTAAGAACTCTTCATACTTAGCTTTCCATTCACCTACTGTCATGAATTTATTAGTTATAAAATCAGATTCAGTAGTTAGCTTGTCATAGAGTGCTTTATATCTAAACCACTCTGACTCCATGATGCTAACAGGTTGTATTGGATTCATCGCTTACCCCTATTAAGTCTTTCTTCCAGTCTTCTAAGTACTTCTGGTACTGTAGATTTAACTGTTTCTTATATTCTTTAGCGTACATAATAGCTCTCTCATTACGTACTTTATAAGTTTTAAAACCTTGGATTACATTTGATTTAGCATTATCCATTTTGGCTTTAAACAACTTTTCTTCATATTTACCTTTAGCATAAGTAAAGGCTAAGATATCCTGGTCTACTTCATATAACTGTTTCAGATAGGCTTCTTTATTTAAATTTGTTTTCATTAGATTAATACTCCATAAGGGTTAGAATCGGTTTTATATGGATTTCTGTAATATACAGATACACTTAAACCAAGAATATTAAAATAGTTCTTTAGTCTCTTTCTCATTTCAGAGTAAGATAAACCACGTATTAACATTACTGTATTAGGTCTAAATTCTATACGTATTTCATTAGCATATGGTGTAATAATAATAGTTCCTATATTCTTACCATTATAATGCATAGTAAGCATATAGTGGTCTAGTATCATCGCACCATCTTTTAATTTCACTGGTTCAAGTAAATCACTAGGTATGGACTCAAGACAGTGTAATATCGAATCCATCTTCAGTCCAATCAATAATTACTACATTATAGTTAAGATAAGATTGAATATCGAATAACTGAGCTTTATCTAAAAATCCTTTATAGATAATCATAGTATTATCATCTGGTCTATCTCCACCATATTTAATTAATTTTCGGATAACTACATGTACACAGTAAGGGTGTAGCATAGGAATAATTTGAGCTAATGTTGTCATACTTCCTCCATTCTTTTATATACAGATGCCCCATTATTTACATAATAGGGGTTACGCTCTAGTTCAATGTAATATTCACAATCATCACAATGAGTATAGTTAATATCTCCTAATTCTTCACCTACTTGCATAATCTCATAATAGGTAGAAGATTTGATAATCTCTATTATCTCATCATAATTAGTGCAATATTTCATTTCAAACACTATATAATACCTATCGGTATCAATTAGAGTTGCATACTCTACAATGCCTCGAAGAGGCTGAGTTAACTGTTTTAGTGTCTGTCTATCCACTACAGCAGCAGTATTATAGTAATAACTCATAAATGCACCTTTAAACCAAGTAATTTAAATACAGTAGCAATATTCTCCATTTCTTCCCTGGAGAATATACTTTTATCTTTACACCTAACTGTTATCTCTTTAATAGTTATTTCATTTGCTTCACTACAATAAGGGAGTGATTCATGTATTTCTATAATAGTAGGTACTACTTCTTTATTCTTATTAAGTACTTCTATCAGTATAGTAGTATAACTAGTTATTTTCCTTGGTTTAGCATAATACTTAATCATACTGATTTTATGTTCTTTAAGCATTTCTCTAATAGTTTCAGGGGGTAATATTTCTTTAATATTTAACCAATTCATAGTTACCTCATAAAAGAAAAAGCCCTATTTCTAGGGCTTAGGTTGCATGTAATTATAGGAGTTAATCATGCACAAATCTTAACTGTTCTTTCTACCTCTAATACACCTATGGTATTCTCTCCCAGGTAGTGCTTGATGTTATCCACATCTTCACCTAAGAACATATATTCATAGTCATTATGTTTGGTTCTATACTCTTTAATAGCAGTTAGTATATCATCTCCATAATCACTATATGTATCTATGTTTTTCCAACTAAGTAGTACAGTATTTCTACCTAATTGGTTTTCATACAAAAACTGCACAGATGGACGAAGTCCACACCACTGATATGTAATATAGTCTTGCTCTGGTAAAACCAAATAAATATCAGCTTTGTACTCCATCTTGAACCTCTACTTCTTCCCAACAGTCATCTTGTCTCATAGCACAGAACAGCCTGTATGAGGAGTCTTCATCTTCAAAATTGTCAACTCTCTCATTTTTGAAGTAATATTCATATTCTACATCAGAATTAAGAATTACTCTCCAACCTTTAAATTTCTTATTCTTTAAAGTAATAGGTCCTCTGGTAGGTACAAAAGTACAGAAATCTTGTAGTCTCATTCCTTACCCTCCACGGCAGCAGCAAATTCTTTGATATAAGGTAAATCCAATAACCTATCACATAGTTTATGCCATTCTCTCAGCTTATGATTTTTTCTCTGGTGGAGTATATTAAGTACATTCTCATAACTTATAGTAACACTAGAACCATAAATAACACCGCTAGGAAGCATAGAACGTAATTCATCGAACGTATCAGGATCTTTCGTCTCATTATATCTTTCCCTTAATTCATTTAAATCATCAATTCTCCTATTCCATGCTAATGTGTCTTTAGCATGTTCAAATTGGTCTAATCTAAATGGTTCTTTTAAACCAGTATGCATAAAGCTAGTACTATTACGTGTAGTACCTATCTTATAGGTATCAAACTCAGCCCACCAATACATAGGTGCATCAATATACAATGATACAAATATCTGCCTTAAAAACTTCCTATGTTCAGTACCACCTCTAATTAACTTACATGCTAATGCTAAGTCTTTAGGACCTATTTCATCATTAGTAGAATCTGATTTATCCCAGCTTTTCAGTGGATTACGCATACCACTAATAGCGGGTAGTATATTATATACACCTTCAATAATTATCTTCATATCAGTCTTTCCTCATAAGGATATTCTTAGCTACTTTATTCTTTAACAATAGTTGGTTTCCTACTACATTAATATTCAAGGTATAAATATCCTTTCTATTAGAATAATCCAATACCATAGAATATATCTGACCTAAAGGGTTTATCTGAGGTACAAAGATACTATCACATGCCTCAGCTATATCTTTTACTATATCCAGTTTCCTACCTGACTTAGCTCTACAGAAAGTATCTCTATTTTCTTCATAAGCTTTTTGTCCTGTAGTTCTGGCATATTTAGATATAACTCCACATTCAGGAACATTTAAGAACTGTTTAATAGTAGGTATTACCTTAGCAGGGGATATATAGTTAAATCCTCCAGCTAATACTCCTATTCCCGGTATCTGGTTATCAATACATAATTCCATAACTGTTATAGCTTTATTGGAGTTTATAGGAAATACTAAGACTACCTTCTTTTGGCATCGTTTAGATAGTTCTGTATAAGCTCTCTTAAAGTTCCTAAACAGATTATGGTCATATATTTGACCTTCAGTATACATTAAACCAAGAAAGTAATATTCATTACTTGGAGTATTGGTACAATATTGAATAATTAAATCTGAAGTAGAAGTAACTGTATATTGGTTTACTAGGTATAATGGAACACCTAATTTATAGTTGGATTTATACCTACGTTTAAGTTCATTAAATGCTGTAATATACTTCATTTTATTCCCTTAATAGTTATCTCTACCCTAGGATTTACTTTATCTACTCCTCCCCATGAATCCATAGTATTCAATATAATATTATGGTTATCATCAGGAATTATATTGTAATGCACTAGTGCATCACAAAAAAATTTATCTATAAGATTAGTTATATTACGTGTATCAGGTCTATCTCCTTTACGTTCATAATATAGCTTATATCTTATAATAGTAATTTTAGATAATGGCTCTAAATCAGATAGAACACCATACAGTTGCTCTGTATAGTGCTCTTTATATTGATTTCTCTGAGCTGGAACCCAATTATGATACTGATTAAAATTCAGTATCACACGTTTATCCTCCACTCTTTTACGAGGGAGGATAACCCAATAAGGAACACTCAGTTTAATGGTTACTTTAGCCAAAGAGTTGAGAAATCTTTACACCAGAAGTAGCAGCAGGTTCTTTACTAAGGTCTGTTTTACCTCTATAAGGTACTACTGTTTTCTTTGGTTTTCTCTCATACACTTTACCAGCATTAGATTTGAACTTAATTACCTGTGCAGCAGGTGCGTCCATTACAGTTTCTTTAGCTGTTTTACCTGTATCAGCATTAAAGTAATAAGCTGCCTCATTAACATAATGCATTTTATCAGTAGGTAAATAAGAACCATCTGGCTGTTTCTGAGTAATATGCTCATGTACCTTCTTAACACCTACAATAATAGGGTTATTCTGAATACCAGCAATACAGTTAGCCTGAGTAGGCTGTTCAGAATTAGATGAGAAATCCCAAATTTTAATAGTCTTCTCTTCCTGACCTAACTGGTCTGCATTCTTTCCTGTAGCACAGAATACAGCACTGTTAAACTTGATAAAACCAGAGCAGATATTACCATCAGAGTCTTCAGGTGTACCTGTTTTAGAGTCACAAATCCAGTGTTCAAAGGTATGGTTTTTACCATTAATCTCTACTACAACGAGTCCTTTAACAGCTTTACTCTTAGTGGATTCCTGAGTATAGGCATATTTCAGTACACCCTGATATAAGCCAGTTTCAAGAATACCATCATCAAAAGTAGTTTCGTTATATAAGTCTTTAGTGTTATTTACTGATAAGTTAATAGCCATAATTAATTAATCTCCATAATATTCATTTAATCTATTTAATACGAGCTGTATGTTTCCATCAATATATGTCTCATTTCTAGCCCACATATCTTTGTTAGCTCTAATACGTTCATTTTTAGTTTCTTTTGTTAATCTGGTTTGGATTACATGTTTATAACCTATATCCCGGTCCTCCTCTGTAATATGTAATAAATCACTTTGGTAAGGTTCAAGGTCTTTAATAGCCATCTTCTTGCAGGCTACTACATCATTGAAATAAGCCTCTACTCCTACATTCATAATAGACCCTTTCAGCTTTACCTTAGTTTCTACAACAGACTCTTTATCGTTGTATACCTCACTGGTATGTGCTGTAAGTATTACTGATTGTGGTATAGTTGGTATTACTTGGTTTAAGAGAGTCTTAAAGAAGTCACCATAACTACCCCATGCAGCTCTAGTATCTGGAGCTGTTTTTACATATCTGGTTTCAAACTGTTCCATTAACAGTGTTAAACTATCTATTACAATAGTATCACACATTTCAGGGTGTTTAGCAGCTTGTTCCAAATAAGAACCAGCACCTAATATTTCTCCCATAGGCTCAGTAATTACCTGCTTAATAAACTTATTTCTAAAAGGTAATCCTTTACCACTTTCACAGTTTAAATAGAGTACTTTTTCGTGGTTTTCAAGTCCCTCAAGGCAGCTTGTTTTACCACAGGTAGAAGCACCTACTACCAAAATTAATCTTTTGGTCATTAATTATTCTCCACATATTTATTTATATCATCAGTTGTGATAAGCAACTTGCCACTAAAGGCAACGCCTTCATGGTTACTTACATTAACCGAGAATGTTGCGTAGTCTTTGGTCATGTTAATGATTTTGTCAAAATCAATTTTTACATTCTGTAAACAAGGTAATACATCTAATACTTGGTCACCTTGTTTAGCTTCTTTAATCCTTTCATATTTTAAGAAATTTTCATATCTTTCTCTACAGAAATCATCTCTAGTTTTAGTCATATCTGATTTAAAGAAATCTAAAGCCAGTTTATCAAAATTTTCTTTTACGTATTCTTCATATGAAGTCATGGTTATATTCTCCTAAAAATAAAAATAAAAAAGACCAATAGGTTTCCCTACTGGTCAATAAAAAAGTTTACCTATATATTAAAGTTTACTTAATACTTTGCATACTGCAATCACAGCTCTGCACAAAGCTATAATCCAACTTAACATATGACCTCCTAGCTACATACTGTCTACCAGAATGTCACATTGTTCTCTTTCAACAATGAAGGTAAACTCTTAACTTTTTGCCTCTATGCTGGTAAACACAGTCTTGGTTAATTCAGCTAGAGATAATGGGTTTTTGAGTTTACTGTTTAAATCTAATACCTTAGATTTAATTTCATCAATTCCTCTCTTTTGGTCTTTAAGTAACATACCATATTTAAACAACATAGCATTTCTATTACCTGGTTGTATCTTCTGTAAGAACCAGCGAGTAACAGCATCAGTATCACCATATTTCTTATAGTTCTCTTGTCTGTCTTGGTTTTTAGAAGTATTAGGTATGTACATTCTAGGGTCAAACAATTCACCTGTATTAGTAATTACAGTACCAGCATTAGTAGCCCATTTTCTAGCAATATCCTTAGTTTGTTCATCTAGGGTAAATGGTAACTCCTCATATATGTTCTTCATAAATGCAGAATAGTCTTCAGCATTCAGATAGAGCTTATATTTCATAGGTATTATAATTCTAAAACAATGGTTAGTTGCTGTATGACTCTTAGTGGTATAAATTGTATAGGTATACTCCTGTAACACTTCCTGAGCAAATTCAAGTGAAGTACCCTGGTCTACATCAAGTACAATTAAATTGAACTCTGGTAAAACAAAATCCTTACTTCTTTTATTACCTTGTTCAGGGTGCATAGGGTCTTGCATAAAGTGGTGAGTACACCAGTGCAATCCATTTACAGTACCTAATTTACCTATTTTATTCCATGGTTCATCATGGTTTTCATACTGGTAGGCAATATCATTAGAAATACTGAATATGATATGGTCTAAGTCAGTACTCTGTAATTTATTACCTTCAATAAACTGTATCTTATTTACTTCAAAAGTCTTAATTACAATACCATTCTGGAATCCCCAGGCACTAGCAAGATTAAGCATATCCTGTCTTGCATTAGCAGGTCCTTTAAAGAATGGTAATTCTTCAGATAAATCAGCTTGTGTTATTGGTTTATTGATTTCACCCAGATATTTAGCAAGTCTTACATAAGTTTTATCCCTGGCTAATATCTTCAGAAATGACTCTCCTGAGTCTTCTGCAAGCTTAATAGCAGCTAAGATGTATGCTCTATCAACTACTAAATTACCCTCAATAAAAGTATATGCACCAGCTAATTTAAGAGCTTTCCACCATCTATTACCCATTTCAGCTTTCTTAATTTCATCATGAGCAGGTAGTTTATCAGCTCTCTGTTCACAGTAGGTTTTATAGTTTAATATCAGTATTTCTTCATCTGCATCAAGTAATAAGGTTTTACCTAATTCAGATAAACTGGATAATTTACCTAACTGTTCTGAAATATCCTCTAATTTCTGTTCAAAGTTAGAAGCCAACAAAGAATCCCTTAATTCTTTACCTGTTTTATATCTACTGGTTTCTTTCTGTCCCTCAGCAAAGAACATACGTCTAGCATATCCCTCTTTGAGTAAATCATAGAAGTTATCCTCTTCCTTACCTCCATCTAATAACTTAGCTGGAGTACCAAACCAGAGCATATTACAAGGTACTGGAGTATCTCTATCAGACTGTCTTTTATTCTCCGCACTATTCTTAGTTATCTTGGCTTTAATTTTACCTTTATCAAATACCTCTAAACCCATAGCAGTTACTTCAGAGTTATTAGATAAATTAGAACCAATTTCATCACATACAAAGGATAGAGCACCACAATTACATAACTGTGCTTTAGCTCTTACCTGCTTGAATGCAGCACCAGTTCCACTATCAAATGAATATGGTAATGGTCCTAATTCAAGTGATTCCTTGGTTAATTCCTTAAGTACACTATCAGTAGATTTATTACTGAATTGAGCATACTTAGTAGCTAAATCATTCAGATTGGTTTCTAATGCCTGAGGTAAGGTAATATTAGTAAATAAGTCCTTAAAGTTATTAATTACCGTATCCTCAAGAATACTTAGAGAATGTCCTTTACCTGCACCTGATGGCATTAAGCCACACACATACATGTTAACTGGAACATTATCAAAGGTTTCTCCTTTAATCTGACATCTCATACAAGATGCTATTTGAGCCAAAAAGAATGAAGTAACTACTCTAAAATAGGTATGAGAGTTATTACCTGTTCTTTTCTCAATAATATTTACGATATCCTCCACTAGAGGAAAATAGGAAGCTTTTTTAATTTCCTCCTGAAGGTCATCTATATCTTTCTGTAATTCCATTATTACTCCTTAATAAGACCTTTAGCTACATATGAAGCATACTGCTTACATACGTTTCTACAATTACAATAAGAACAACCTACTGGAGTTTGTTCTTTCTTTTTAACTAATCCTTTACCACCTTTAGCTAATTGATAGGAAATAGCTTCAGCTTGAGTAGCAAAATTCTTATATGCTTTAGGACTGTCTGGTGAAGTAAAATACTGCCAAACATCTTCTATCATAAGAGTTTTATTGTCACACGGAGGCAACGCCTCCGAATCCAAATACAAATCAATATTACGTAGTTTAGACTCCATGTAATGCTCTATTTCAGCTATACTCATTAATGGATAATCTACACTTACAAAAGGACACTTAGGGTAATTAGGATTACTTAAGGTATAGTTTTTATTCCAGTCAGTGAATATATAGTGAATAGTTACATAATCACCTGTTATTAGTTCTGGATTTAACCACTTATAGATACTACCTTGTAGAATATAGTCTTTCTCTTTGGTTTTATTTACATAGGTATAAGTACTGGTAGACTTAAAATCATGTAAATTACCATTACAAACCAAATCAAATTGACCTGTAATAGTCCAACCTTTAAATTCCTTTTCTACTCTCTTTTCAAAGAACAGATTATAGTCATCTGGATTAGGATTCTCTGGATTAACTTTAATCTTAGCTATTTTTTCAGGTGGAACACCTAGATTGAGTAATCCATTTTCTCTTAATCCTTTAGATTCCCATGTATCTTGAATAGACTTATGTAGAGCAGTACCTATCTGAGGTTTAAGTAGTGTACTGATATCTACCTGTTCTATATAGTCATCATTGTTAGTACAACGATAACCTAATACCTGCTGTTGAGTACTCCTTAACAAAGTAGTAGCAGATATATACTTACCTTGCTTTCTACCACTATATGAGTTGGAAGCAAGCCAGGTAGCAATAATTTCATTTATACCTAAGTTATTGGTTACGTAGTGCATTCTTTACTTCCTCCTTAGTAGCATAATTAGGTATTTCAATATCCTCTCCCCAGGAAGGGAAATGAACTTCTAAGTCTCCACCTAGTTTTAACTTATCATGTTTAATAGCAGGGTGTTCCTGCCATTCCATAGCTTTAATAAGTACTTTATTAAACCAAGTTAGAGTCTCCAGGTTATCTTTTACAAAAAAATATAGAGCATCATGTATCTGTGCTGCTGGTAATACGTCATATTTGTAGGGACTATTCCATACTTCCTGCATTACCTCATTAGCACTTCTATTGTTTAATAAACACCATGATTGACCTAGAGCATTACCTGCTGTTCTCTTTTCAGCTTCAGCCTCTTTAAGGGTATTTTTAGTACCCATAATACATGATTTAAGTAATGGTGTTCTAACCCTTAAACCAAATGCTCCAGTAATATATCCTGATACCTGAGCATCTCTTAATTGATTAGCTATGAACTCTTCATAATGTTTATATAGTTCATGGTATCTTTGTTCTACTTGGATTGCCTGTTCTTTAGGTAAACCAAATTTTTTCATTAAGGTATGCCATGTACCTGCATAGGTTAAAGCAAAAGTTAATCCTTTACTGTTTTGTCTTAGTTCAGGATACTTCTTTTTAATAGAGTTAATCTGATGTACGTTATACTCTTGTACTGATATCTTCTCTATCTTCATCTACATGTTTCTCACAAGCTATAGCAGTCCAGTCTTCAACACCTACAGAACATTGTTTTAATGCATCTTTACAGGTGTCTAAAACTAAATCCATATCTACAGTATCACTTACTCTCTGGAATATAAGTGTACCGTCCTTACATACATAAATTCTAGCTATATCCCCTAGTGATACTAAAGGGATTCTTGTTTTGATGTAATAAGATAATTTACTCATTAATTCTCCTCTGGTTTATTATCGTTCAAAAGGCGAAGCCTTTCTGCTGTACAGTATTCTACTGTACCATCATCATGTGTAACTTTATAGACTTCGTCTCCTTCTTCTGCTAATTTTATATCAGGCATTTGCTCTTTAAAATATGCATATGCTCGTAAACAGTGACCATCATAGCCCTCTGTGTAAACACGTACTTTATTAGGGTCTTTAGATGTAAGTGCTGCAATACGGTCCTCAAGTGAACGCTGGTCTGCACTAACAAATACATACCCTTTAGGTGCTCCAAATACTTCTTTAATTGGTTTAGCATAAGGTGAACCAGTAGAAGGTATTTGCTGTAGATTAGGACTATTACTACTTAATCTACCTGATACAGTTCCTCCAAGTCTGAAGTTACCGTATAATCCTTTCATACCGTTTATATAAGGTGCTCTCATAAATGACGGAATGAACGATGATGTGATTTTATCCACCATGGAAAAATCAATGATATTCTGCAGTAAATCTTTAACTGACTTATCCTGCATAAGATTTAGTAAATCATTTAGAGTATCTCCATCTGTTGCTGGATTACCTTTCTTAGTAGTATTAAGTACTGGTAAACCCATAAAGTTATATAATAAATCACCTAACTGAATATGACTTCTTGGATTGAAAACCAAGTCAGCAAAATCAGATACTACCTTTTGTTTCTTATGTTCTTTGTTATAACTGGTACATGCATCATATTGAAGTTTGATGTTATACTTCTTAATAATATCACTGTTGATTATAGCATTAAGATGGTTATCCTGAATGTTATCCAATGTCTTAGCTAATGGATTTAAACGGTCTGGATATAACCTAAGACCTACTAACTGAGTCTCTATAAGTACCTTTAAACTAGGTAAAAATAACTGTTTATATAACTCTTCCTGGTTATCCTGTACCATCTTAGGATAGTATTTTTTATATACATACCATGTAGCCAGTACATCTTTCAGGTTATATGTTAATAAATCAGGTATAGGTACTTTAGTAACATCAGTTACATCTTCAGCATAGTTACCTGTATATTCATGAGATAAGGATTTCAAATCCAAGGCAGTATTACCTATAGAATTTAAAGCCAAATAAGATACCAGATAAGCATCTTCTGTCTTATCACATAGAGTATGTAAACCAGTAAGTAATCCCTGATAGTCTTCTAAACCAGACATATATAAATGGTATATTAACTGGGTTACATCAAATCCTGCATTAAAGAATAACAGTGTACCTTTGTACTCATTAAAGAATTTAACTAATAAATCCTTATAATCCCTATGGTATATGAATGAACCTCCTTCATGTTCATTCCAGGCTAAACCAATAGAATATAATCTATTAGCATAATGGTGTAATGCTAGTCCTGCCTCTTTAAGTTCTTTACCCTCTAATCCCATAGTAGTATTCATAGCAGTTTCAATATCAACTGTTATTACAGGATATTCATGTAAACTATTTAAGAACTCTTTAACCTCTATTATGTTATTAGGGTGTACAGCCTTAACAATAATATCTTTACCTATATACTGATAACTATCAGATAAGTATTCATTTATCTTGGTTTTAATAAACTGTAATCTTTTCTTCTGTTCTGGATTATATAGGATAGAGATATAGTTAGGTACTATAAAAGCAGGAATGTTAAATTCAGTATTTACTGGATAACCATCTAATCCAGTTACTTTTTTAACTTTAGCTAAGGATTTAAACATATCAGTATCAGCTACTAATATGCATTTTATTGATTCAGGAATTTGTTCTTTTAATGACTTAATAAATTCCTTTTTAAGATTAGCATTACCCTCAGGGGTATCTATAGCAATAAATGATTCACCATAGTATTTAATTAATTCAGGTTCTTTTATTTGGTTTTTCCTGATAAGTATTAATTTATCGGGAATATCTCCATTCATACAGTACATAATTCCGAGTCCTTAGGAATACATATATCAGCTTCTAACATAATTCCTAAGGCACTATCCATAGCAGGTCTGTATTTAGCAGGAATAGAACCAATAGGAATTGACCCTTTGTTTTTCAGGAACATTAGACATGTGTCTAATTCCCCTATAATAACATCTAAGTCATGTGCTTCTGCAGACTCAGGTGGAAAATATTCAAGAGTTTTAATAAACTCCCTTTTCCACTTGTCGAATCTCTTAGCAAATTCCTTAAATAAAGGGTCTAGTTTTCCCTGGTTTTTAATCTGGTTTTTCAGGAACTCCTGTTTAATAGGAGCCTGAATAATCTCTACCATTTCAGATATGATTTTACTCTGGAGAGACAGAAAATACATTTTATGATTGTTCATAAATATACACTTTATCCTTAGCTCTGGAAAGAGCAACATACATTAACCTAGCTTTAACTGAGTGTGCAGTACACAGATTCAAGTCATTCAAATCAATGAAACATCTGTTGTAAGTACTTCCCTGAGCACAGTGAATAGTGCATGATTCATTGTATCTGAGGTCACACATATGGTCCTTTAAGAAATAGTAAGCAATCCAGTTCTTATCTTTTACGTATTTCTTTAAGAGAACACTTCTGAAATCAGGATTAACTACCATGAGATAATTACCTGGAGTGTATTTGAAAGTAACCTGTCTTACTTCAAGAGAGTCCTGTGTCTTTGGGATAGTGTACATAAATGGTGCTGTAATATGCTCTATTACAAGTTCCTGTTCAGCATATAAGGCACTCCTAGAACCATATGGTGTTTCACAATAATATCTATTCATTATTGGGTCACCATCTCTTAATTCATTGGATTTACCCTGTAATGCTCTCACATTGTTTGCATACTCGATTGCAGCATCATTAGTGAAAGTAAGGATTTTATCGTTTTCATCAAAACTCTTAAGAATTTCTAATACTTTATCCTTATCACTTTCAAACAGATATTCAATACAACTGTTTTCCTCTGGAATGTACATACATTTATCAATTACACCCTGTTTACATTTGTTAATTTCTTCAAGGAAATCAGGGTCTTTCTGACGTACCACATCAGTAAGTTCTACAGTAGGATAGGTTTCAAATACATTGTATGAACTACCTACTGGAGGTAATTGATATTTATCTCCAACAAGTAAAAACTTACAGTTCTTAGCTGTTGAAATGTTCTGCCATAATTCCTTGGAAATCATAGAAGCTTCATCAATTACAATGAAGGTATTACGGATATCCTTCATATTGTCAAAGTTAAGTTCTTGTCTTTTACTCTCTGACTTTTTAACCTTGATACCGAAGAAGCTGTAAACAGTCTTACCACGTAATATAGATGCAGCCTTATTGGTAGTAGCTGTAATTACATAGTCCTGCCATCTATCAAGTAACTTAGGTACTTCAGTCTGGATTAAGTAGGATTTACCTGTTCCTGGAGAACCTGATAAACACATAACATTTCTGATTGGGTCATCAACAAAGTTCTTAATTACTTTAAGTGCATTCAGTTGGGAATTGGTTAACATATTAAAGTGCCTCCATCATCATTTCTCTGGTTTTCTTTTCTAAGGCTTCACCTATATAAGGAGCATCTACCCACATATTTCCGAACTTTTTCTTCTTGTACTGAACAAGAGATCTAGTTCCAATGCAGGCACAATTACCTTGCAGTTTAACCTTGCCTACAGGGACGAAGTCCCCCTGTACAAACTTAAACCAATGAAGTTTCAATGGGTCTAATATGTATACTGGTTTCTCAAGAGCAATAGCCATATTGATAGCAGTAGCAGTACCACCTGATACTTTACCATCAGTTAGTGGTGTAACAGCATATACTGCATCAGCTTTAATTACTTGCCAATAGTTTCTAGCCTGTAATTTCTGTCTGGTTTCTAACTGGAATACTTCACCATTGTAATTATTAAAATACTGTGAAGCAGGTACTCCACTAATTAGGATATCCAATTTACATAAATGCTTGATAGCCTTATCCATCTGCTCTGCATTCAAGGTAACTACTGTACCAGAAGACTGTTCTTCCATTCTATTTGGATTAGAACCTCCAGTAGGTCTTCTACCACCTGTGTAAATAATATGTAGAATATTTTCTTTAGGTACACCAGTTTTCTCAGCCAGTAAACCCCATACAGAATCAGAACCCAGAGCACCACCAGAATAAATACAGTTAATCATAAATAATTTCTCTCTCAAATTATACGTACAAAAAAAGAGCCTATAGACAATCTATAGACTCAACCACCTAGGGGCGAAGCCCCCTGGTTATAAGTTATCTATTTTTTTAATTAGTTTCTTCCTGATAATAGCAATAGTAGCTTCACTTCCTAGATAACCAAATGTACCACATAAGAATGCAGTCATTGATGTAGGAAGTTCAGCGTATATGCATAGGAGTGAAACAAGGTATCCAGCAAAGCCAGATGATATTCCCTTTATCAGGAAATCTTTTAGATTAAATTTGTTGGTTTCAGTAGTAAGGTAGGAAACTAGTCCACCTATTGAAGCAATACAAACAAAATAGACACTATCAAGCCATTTCTCCATCAACAATGTTCCTTATCTCATTCATGATATCTCCCATTGTTATATTAAAACTGTGTTTATACTCTGGAAGATACTGAATAATAGTATTAAATACGTTATAGTCTTCCATAGCATTTTTAGGTACTCCTAATACAGTTCTAGAAACATCTAGTAGAGTATCACAATTCTTATCCAGCATATTGATTAACCATAGGATTTGCTCTTCTGGTTTCATTCTGAAGAACTCAAATTTAGTGATTTTCTTAGTATGGAGTCTATGCAGACTAAGAAGAATATACCCTACAGCTTTATCATATTTACCTGCAGTTTTATTCGGGTCAAAACCAGATAATAATTGCATATAAGCCAGTAGATAAGTACGTGCCTGGTCGCTCCACTGTAATTGCTTACACAGAGTATTAACTGCACTCATTTGTCTCTTGGTTAATTTAGGCTGTAACATACATTCTCCTTAACATCTTTCAGATAGAAAAGTAAACTACTCTACCTTTAGCTGGTTTAAATTCATTGTTTTCAAATATGCACCATATTACAGGAGAATTGAGTTTATTAATAGAACTCATATCAAAATATCCATCAGTAAATACAATAGATACTACTGGTTTCTTTTTAAGGATATCCTCAACAACAGGTTCTATATCAGTACCTCCAGTAGAATGTATTTCTTGAGGTAACATTACAGTATCAGATACATTAAATTTATCATGAACCAATGTAGAAAAGAATGCTCCAGTTAATTCTTTAAATTCAAATAACTTATGCATTCCTATGATTTCAGACATAAAGGCATTGAGTTCTCTATTACCTATAGAACCTGAAGCATCAATGTAAACATTTACTTTAGTTAATCCCTCAGATTGATTACTTGGTAAATATAGGTCATTAGACAGGTATCTTCTGTTAGGTCTACTCCATGAATAATCATCTTTAATGGTATCATTTACGTAGTTCCTTAACAAAGCATACCAAGGTAATTTAGGATTCATTAAGTCTTCATATGTTCTCTTAAATTCACCACACTTGTTACTCCAACCAGAGTTATCAGCAAACTTAGCCTGAGCAAGTACTTTCTTTAAATGAGAACCTAAATCACTTATCTGCTGTTCTACTTCCTTATCAGATTTATCCTCTGTATCAGGTGGAATAACATCACCTGACATAGTATATGTTGGAGGTGGTAACTGCTTATCCAGTAAATCCTTATAGATTTGTTCAGTAGTCCAACCTTTATAACATGAAGGACATTCTGCTCCACCCTCAGGTAATTTATATCCTTCCTGTCTCAACATATCATTGATTACAAAGTCACCAGCAAGATTGTATAACTGATGATTTTCTATCTTAAGTGTTTTGGCTCTAAACATATGCTGTAAAGCAACATGCATACATTCATGAGCTATTACACCTAACTGCTCTTCAGGATTTAAACTCCCAAGAAAGTTAGGATTCCACATAATAGAATATCCGTCAGTTGCAGCAGTAGGTACTTCAGTGGTTTCTTCCCACTTAGACATTACAGCAATACACCCTAAGAATGTATTTTTTAACTGTAATTTAACTTTTAATTTAGCAGGATTTACTTCGTTAACCATATTGCTAAGTCCTTTACTTTGTTAGGAATCTGAGGCATTTGCATGAGAGCAGGATTCTTTTGGTATATACCTGCATAGAATGGAATACCAAATTCTTCTCCGAATAAATCGAGGAATTTAATTACATTAGCTGTTTCTTTAGCTGTAGTAATTTCTTTGGTATGTGCAGATACATAGTTACACAGTAAGAATTTCTCATCAATTTTGAAGTGTTTATTCTTAAATGAGTCATAAGCAGTACCATCAAGAATACTCTGAAATGGAGGTAACTTAGTACAGTAATCAGCATATGAGATAAACTCTTCAGCTATATTACCTACAGTACCATACAACAATTCAGTATAATCTCTCAGGTTAGCTTTATCTCCTATGGTTTTAAGGATTCTGTTCATAAATTCCCATGTTCTAGGACATGCATATACATCTGATGTATTCTCTGGTTTAAAGTTATATAAGCCATCATTACCTTTCCAGGAGATAAATGCTTGAATACGGAAATCAATAGCTCTATCCTCAGGTAAATTGTAAGCCCATTTCAACCAGTTCTCATAATCTGGTTCTACTACAAGGCTAATAAACCTTGAACGTAATGCAGTAGATAACGGATTAACTACAGCATTATCTGTTTCCTTATTACCAGCACACATAATAACTACATTAGAGTGTAGATTATGATTACCTACCTTTCTATCCAAGACTAGCTTGTATGCAGCAGCCTGTAATGAACGTGGTGCTGCATTAATTTCATCAAGGAATAAAAGCCAACCATTATAACCTTTAGGTAATGGTTCACCCTCAAGAGGGAAGGTATCAAATGGCAGATAGGTACTTCTTTCTCCATCTAATTTAGGTAAACCATTAAGGTCAGTTGGGTCACACTGACTTAAACGAATATCAATCAGCTTAAATCTGTTTCTAGCTGCAATCTGTTTTACAGCATCAGATTTACCAATTCCAGGACTTCCCTGAATAAATGGTACTACTCTGGCATTGGCACAAATCTTCAGATTGTTAATTAACTGTTCAATATTCATTATTTAGTCTCCTTGTCATTGTTGTTATCAATTTTATTTACCTTATCAATAAACAGCATGGTAGCTGCTATCACTTTATCAATAATTTCGTTGTATTCTTCTTTGGTTCCTTCAGCACTGTAAGTACATTCAACATTGTTTAACTTAACACCTTCAATTTCAATAGAACCCAATTTAAAAGTAATTAAATCTTTCATAGTTAATTCTCCAATTAAATAAATAAAACCTAAAAGAGGGCGAAGCCCTCTAGTAACTAATTAATATGCAACGAATGGAATAATGCTTGCTGCATTAGTTTGATGTTTTCTGTGATTATCACATGCTTGCTCATACGACTGAGTAGCATAGCAGTATGCACAGTCATGTAAGCATGTATTGTATGCTCCAATGTCTTTGCTTGCCATGCAACCACAGAGTTTCCTCTGGTATTTGTCCTTGGCTTTATTAGGGTCAATAGAATCATTTACCCTGAACTGACTCATGTATTCATTGAGTAAAGGATCTTTATGTGAAAACAGTCTGTCAATTAATACAGGGTCAATACAGCAGTTACGAGTAATACCATACTGTGAAAATGAGCTGGCTTCAGCACATGTAGATGCTTCAATATTCCAGTTTTTACACAATTCAGAAATTCCTTTAGCAAGTTCATCTTCCTGGGTTTTATTAGGTACAGCAGTATTTATGTTATCCCAATTAAATAAACCAGTTTTAATTAGGTTTACTTTAGCTTTACCGTAGTCATCTAGGAAGCTGAATACAAGTTTATTAGTATAGGATTTCAGTTGGTTTCCTATATTCTGGATTTTATCCAGGTGTTCCTGCACAGACAGTATTCCAGTTACAATAGGGTCATATCTCCAGATTACCCTATCTGGTCCTATCATGTCAGATAACTTCTTAAAGGTATCCAGTCTCTTACTTAGACTTGGAACATGTTTCTCAATATCAGCACTGTAATCATTTACAGTGTACTGGAAATAGTACCCAATGTTCTTTTCATCGAGTAATTTCAAGTATGGAATAAGTGGTTCGGGATTCTTAGTCCAGAATACGTATACTCTGGCTTTATCAAGATTTACTTTAGTGATATAGCCTTTATAGGCATTCTTGTTCATCACATAGCCTTCTTTCAGCCTTTCGGCGAACCACTTGGAGTAGAAAGCTGGAATATCAGTACTTCTGCTTGCTGAAACAATAACTGGACTGTCTACGTACATATTGTTACTCCCTTTATTAAACATTAAAATCATCATCATCTGAACCTGTGTCTCTATCACGCAGGTCACAATATCCCATAACAATAGCATCAAGCATAATCATAACGCTTTCAAAGTCTTGTTGGTTTAACCAGCTCTTAGCTGTATCTTCACCTATGATACACATTCCGTTCTTACATGGTTTGAAGAATGTACCCAGGTCTTCACAGCCTGGAACGTATCTTACCTTGATATATACACAATACCAAGATTCAATCTTCTTAACTTTGCAGTCAAACATGCTGTAACGAAATTGCCATTCAGTTTTATTCATAGTAGCTCCTTTTGGATTAAACACAGTTTCTAAGAGCGAAGCTCTCAAGTAATATAAAGGTATTCCTAAACCAAGGAATACCCTTTAAAATCAAAAATAGAAGGGTTTCTAGCTATTACGTATATTATGTCTTATACACATTAGTAATTTACCTAATGCATTCTCACCTTTACCTTTATACCTACCCCAATAGGTATCTCTCCAGGTATTATCTTCTACAATTTCAACATCACCTGTTCTAAGTAATTTATCTCTGTATTCAGGAATGGAAAACTTAATCT
>Ga0256407_10003413_pt1 | contig 28347 bp, 12 predicted proteins | sample RumenRJG_04DNA_FD_193489 | JGI IMG/M metagenome (GOLD analysis project Ga0256407, IMG submission 193489) | Bovine rumen microbial communities from Lethbridge, Alberta, Canada - RJG_04 | ecosystem: Host-associated > Mammals > Digestive system > Stomach > Rumen | place: Canada: Alberta...
ATCATTATTATCTTTATCTAATTTAAATGGCCAAAATTTCATATCATTTTGTACTTCTTTATCACTAAAATTTCTTCCTATTAATCTTTTACTATCATAAATTATATTCTCATAATTTTTTGTAATTATACATTTAGCATTATCTCCTATTAATTTTTCATTATTTTTATATCCTACTATTGATGGTGTAGTTCTGTTTCCCATTGAATTTACTATTATTTCAGCTTTTTTATTTTTCCATACCCCAACACATGAATAAGTTGTTCCTAAATCAATCCCTATTGCATAATTACTCATTTTAAAAATTATTATAATTATTCCTTTTTTATAAATTTAATTAATTTAATAATTTTTATTTTTAATGTGTTAAAGGTGAAAATTCTATAGGAGAATTTTGTTTAATGTTTTGATAAAAATCTTCAAGTTGACATTGGATATCAAAGATACTATCATCATCATCATCATCATAATCAATCATAGGAAATCTAAAATTATTTTTAAATTTTAATATATTTTTAACATTTTGAATAATTTGATAATTTAAATTATTTTGTTTAGTTTTCATTTTATAAATATTAAGAATAGTTTCTATAAAATCAATTTCTTTTTCAATATTATTTAAATATGTTTTTTTAAAAGCATTTTCGTTAACCATATTTAATTGTTTTTCTAATTTTTCTAAATAATTTTTAAATGTTTCAAAATTTTTTTTCAATTCTTTTATTTTATTTTCATAATTATTAACCTCTTCTACATTTAATCTTATAATATCTTCCATAATATGTTTAGAATGTTTTTTTTTTTCTTTAATACATAAATTTAATTTACATTCATTACAAAAAGAAATAAATTCATCATTATGACACTCACAAGATATATCAAATTTTTCTAAAGGAATTAAAATATGATTTTTTTCATTTCTTCTATGAATTCTTGAATTTGCATCACAATAAAATTGATTTTCTTTTGGACAATTACAACAAAAATAAAATGGTTTTCCATCAAAAAATTTTCCACAATCACATTTTTTTTTTGTTAAAATTTCTTGAAAAGTTTTTTTAAAAATTTCATATTCTAATTTTGTATATTCTTGTTTATCATGTTTACTTAAACAATAATATTCTATATATAATCCTTCATTTTCATATATTAATCCTATTAATGGAATTTTTAAACATTTACTACATCGAAATACTTTTTTTTCTTCTTCATAAAACATTTAATTGTTTTATTCGGTTAATATTAAAAAAAATCAAATAATTTAATAATAAAATTATTTAATATTTCTAATTTTTTCATTTGAATTATGTAATTATAAGAAAAATATCAATTTGTTTTTGGAATTTTCAAATGAATAAATCAATAATTATAATATTGAATAATATTATAAATAATATTATTATTATATTTAAAAATTTTTATTTTTAAATAATTAATATCAAAATTAATTGTTTTTAAAAATTTTTTTTAATAAAATGGGAATTTTATGTACAAAACAATTACCTCATTCAAAAACATTCACAACAATTTCATATTCAAAATTAGATAAATTAATATTCGTCGTTCATAATTATATAAATGATCAAATAACAGAAAATCAATTAATAAAATTATTTCCATTAATAAATATAAAAGATTTAAACGAAGAAAAAAACAACACAAGAAAAAAAAGACATTATAACAAATGGTATGAAATGGCATTATCAAAATCAAATAAAATTTTATCACAACTTTCTTTAAATGAAATAATAAAAACAATAGAAAATGAAAATGAAAATGAAAAAGAAAATAAAGAAAATAAAAAAGAAAATAATTTATCATTACTAGAAAAAATATCATTATCAATAGAAGAAATATCAAATAGTGAACAAGGATTACGTAATTATTATATATCAAATCCAATTCATTTTGAAAGTAGAATTTTTAAATCACCTCCTTTAATTTTTCGTTGGTTAAGTTGGTTAATTATGAGTGGAATTCCTATTAATAGACCATATATTTATTATTATAATTTATTAACTTATGATTTAAATGAAGAAAATGAAATTCAAATAAAAAAAGATTTAAATAGAACTATTGAAAGTAAATATTTTAATATTGAAGATTTTAAAGAAAGTTTATATAGAATTTTAAAAGCTATTTCTATTTTAGATAAAGAAATGTCTTATGTTCAAGGAATTAATTTTATTGTTGGATTTTTATTAGTTATTTCTAATAGAAATGAAAATGATACTTTTTATTTTATTATGGCACTTTTTTCATATACTTTTGCTTTTAAATTTGGAATTAGAGGTTTTTATTTAGAAAATTTTCCTTTAATTCATTCTTGTATTAAAGTATTTGAAATTAGATTTAAAAAATATTTTTTAAATGTTTTTAATCATTTTGAAAAAATTGGTGTTCCATATATTTGTTGGATTACTCCTTGGATACAAATGATATATGTTAATGTTTTTCCTAATAAAGATTTATTAAGAATATGGGATTGTTTTTTTTGTATTGGGATACCATTTTTAATTAGTTTTGGTTTAAGTATTGTTGAATTAATTCAAAATGATGTTTTAGAAATTAATGATTTAACTCAAATTCAAGAATATTTTAAATTATTCAATCCTGAAATTAAAAATAATTTTAAAAATAAAGAAAAAAAAATAGAATATGATATTGAATTTTTAATTAATAATTCAATTAAAAAATATAATATTAATGAAGATGAAATTAGTGAAGTTTTACAAAATGATTTTAAAGATTATAAAATTGAATATTCTTATGATTATAAAAAAATAAAACCTAATAAAAATTATAAATTAGATAATTTAAATAATAAAAAAATAAATAATAATAAATATTTAGATAGTGATGAAGAATTAGAAGTTGGACAAGAAACAATAAATACTAATGAAAGAATTACTAAAAAAGGAATTAAATTTACTAGACTTTTAAAAAATACAGATGAATTATAAAACTATTTTTTTTTGTATTATTATTTTATTTTACTTTTATATATTTTTTTTTATATTGAAATAAATAAAATAATATTAACAGATATTTTAATAAAAAAAAATTTAAAAAATTAAAAATAGCAAAATGAAAACTAATATTTTAGCTTTATTCTCAGACCAAAAGGAAAATAATGAGTTAAATTTAATAAATCAAAAAATTTCAATAAAAAAAGACTCATTAATAGCAGAAGAAAATAGTAATAATGAATATAATAATAATAATAAAGATATAAATTTTATTAAAAAAAAAATCCATATAAAACTTCCCTTATATGAAAATAATTCATATCGTAAAAATAATAATAAAATATCATTTGAACCTTCTTTAAAAATTACAAAATCAAGAGATTCATTTCAAAAAATAATAAAAAATCAACAAGAAGGAATAAATATTGATTCAATTAAAGAATTAAATTTAGAAAAAATAAAAAAACCTATAAATATAAATGTTCAAAATATTAATATTAATAATTATCATTATTATAAATATCCTTTTCTTAAAAAAAATATAAAAACTGAATCAGATTCTGAAATTTTTCCTTTAATTACTAATACATGTCCAAATATAGAAAATATAAATAATAATGTTGATAATTTAAATTATAATAAAATGATTAATAATAATAATTATATTGCACAAAAAAATAATTTTTCTATTAAATTTAATCAAAATTATTTTAGAAAAAGCTTTAGAAGAGTAAGATTAGTAGATTTAAAAAAGATAAAAAATCATCAAAATGAAAAAAAAAATACAATAAATTCAGAAAGAACAGAAAATAAAAATTTAGAACTTATTAAAAATAAAAAAGAAACAAATACTAATCCAATAATAATAAAAGAAAAAGATAATTTAGAAAATCCAAATATCGAAATAATAAAAGGAAATGAAGATAATGATAGTTTCATAGATGAATTAACAGATTTATTAATAAATGTTGATGAAAAAGATAATATTTCAAAGTCAAAAAATAATAATAATGATAATTTAAATAATGATAATTATAATAATTATAATATAATAGAAAATAATATAAATAATTCAAATAATAAATATATTAATAATAATAATAGTGATAATGATATTTTAAATAAAAGTTTTGATATGGGAGAAGAAGAAGAAGAAAATGAAAATGAAAAAAAAGATGAAAAAAAAATAAAATTAGAAATACCAAAAATTTATATTAAAAATAATACTCAATTAAGACCTTGTACTAGTTATGGTGGAATTTGTGAAAGAAAAAAAAATAATTATCCAAAATGTATAAGAGGACAAAGTTCAAAAAATTAATATTTAAATAATGTAAATTTAAAATAATTATTTTTTCACTATTTGAAATATTTAATTTGTCTTAGATTTATAAAAAAATATTAATTTTAAAATTGAATATTTTTTTTAAAAATTTTATTTACTTATTTATTTTAAAAATTTTAAAAAGTGAAAAAATAAATGAATCCAAATATTTTTTCAATATCACAAAATAAAGTTGTGAGTAAGTTAAAAAATAATATTCATAAATACATAATTTAAATTTATAGACTTAGAACCTAATTATAATTCTAAAATTTTAATGAAAGAAAAAATTCAATTTCAAAATTTAAAAAAAGAAAAATCAGAAATTAAAAATAATATAACAGAAAGAGATATTAAAATAAGAAAATTAACTTTTAATAATAGTTTTAGAAGAAAAAATTCAAATGATTTTGAAAAATTTCATAAAATAAATTTTAATTCATTACGTAATAATAATCAAATAAATGAAAGACCAATAAACCCAAATATAATAAATGAAAAAAAAATGAATTTATTAAATACTCAATTTAATAAATTTAATTTAAGTAAAAGTGAAAATTCTCATTTATTTCCAAAAATAAAACAAAGAATATCATATGATAACATAACAGATCAAAAAGAAATAAAAATAAAAAAAATTCCAATTTTTAATAAAACAAGTGATTATTTTGGAATGAAAGGTTCAATATATTTTAATAATTTAAATTCCCAATTTAACAAAATTAAAATTGTAGATATTTCAAAATTAAAAAGTAAAATGAATGATTTTGATAATAATAATAATTTAAAAATAGAAAATAAAATAAATGATAAAAATATTTTTATTAATCGATTAAATACTTTATTTATTAATAGAAGACAAAATAAAAATGAAATAAATGAAGATGAAGAAATAAAAGAAAATGATGAAAATAAATCTGAAAGTGATAATAATGAACCTGATCCTAGAATTAATTTTGAAAAAATTAATAGTATAAATCAATCTCGTCCTCAAACTTCTTATGGGGGATTAAATACTAGGAAAAAAAATTTACAAACAGCTTTAAAAAATTCTAATTATCAAACTAATATTAATTTTTTTAAAAATAAAGAATATTAATTTTTTCAGTTATTTTTATTATTTATTTTTTTTCATCTGAGTTTTATTTTTTTTCATGGTTGATGTATTAGTATTTAATATTATTTGATTATTAAATAAATATGAATTTTGAAAAGTATTATTTATTAATTAATTAAATAAAAATAAAAAAATAAAATTTTATATTTTTTAAATAAATGTCATATTTATAATAAATTATATATGAGATAATATCTTAAATTTATTTTAATAAAATTATTCAAAAGAATAATAAATTAAATAACTATTCAGATTATTTTAATTACAAAAAATAAATGATTTAAAAAAAAATAAATTTAGTTATTTTCTTCAGTAATAACTGCCATTGGTGCTTTTCTTGATTTATTTCTTTTTTCTCTTTTTTGAATTTCGAGATATTTATATGGATTATTTAATTCGCCTAAAATAAATTCAGACCAATTTTTCTTAGGAATATTTTGTTTTTTACATTCTTCCCAAATATACTTTTGATTAATTAATTGTCCTTTATGTGTTGAATGTAATTTTTCAAATTTAATTTTTAAAACTTCATTAAAAAACTTTTTCTTTTCTCTTTTCTCATATTCATCATTAGAATTATCACTAGTATTAAGAATATTATTATTATTAGAATTATAATTATTATTATTATTAATATTTCTATTATAATTAATTTGAAAATCATTTTCATTATTATCATTTTTTTTTAAATTTTCTAAATTTACATTTCCTTTTAAAAATTTATCTCCAATATAACTTCCATCATTATTATTAAAACTACTTAAATTTGACATTGAAGTATTAACACTAAATAAATTAGAAGTATTATTTTCAACATCAGAAATAATTTCATCTACTTTAATAGTATTTAAATTATTATAATTATTATTATTATCTTTACAATCAGAAATAATTGATTCATCTTTTTTTTCTGAAATTATTGAATTTGATAAATTTTTAATATATTTTGGTCTATTTGCAGGACCTGCACTTTTTCTTAAGTTTTTTACTTTTGTTTTTTCTAATTCTGTTTCTGCATTTAATTTTTCTAATTGTTTTATTTTCAATTTTAAATCTTCTTCATATTTTAAAGTTCCTGTTTTTGAAAGATTTCTTTTTTTTGTATCAAAATCTTTTTTATATGAATTCTTGAATATTTTTAATTTTTCATTTACTAAATTTTTAGTTCTATCTATTAATATTAAATCTGATATATGGTCTTTATATTTTATTGAAATATTTTCTAAATTTTTTAAAACTTTTTTAAATTCTTTTATTGAAGGAATATCTATAATTTTTAATTCTAAAACTTCTTTTATATATTCAGATAAAATTGTACATAAAAATTTTATTTCAATATCATTTTTATTATTTTCATAATTATTTATACCATTTAACATTGATAAAAGATGTTCTTGTAATTTTTTTAATTTATAATCAATAGAATTTATTTCTAATTTTGAAATATCATTTTTCATTATTTCATCAGAAACTTTTGTACATGTTAAAGAATGTTTTTCAATATCATCAAAAGAAATTAAATTACCACAATTCATACAAGGAATATATTTTAATAAATCATCAGAATCTTTTTTTTCTACTTTAGGAATAATTTTTACTTTTTCTAAACTTGAATTTGAAGGTTCTGTACTTAATTTTTCTGTTTTTCTAATATTTTTCATAGTTTTACTAAAATTATCATTTGATTTTAATACATTTTTTTTTGTTGATGTTCTAAAATTATTTAGTTTATTTGATTGTATTGATTTAAATTCTAATAAAGCATATGATGCTTTTTCTTTATAAATATTTCTTTTTTTATTTTCATTATTTAAATTATCAGTTGTGTTTAATGAATTATTTATTGTACTATCCATTGTTTTATTAAAAGTATTTTTTGAATTTATTGAAGAATTTGATTTTTTATTCATATAATTATTTTTTTCTATGTCCATTGTTTTACTATAATTATTATTATAAGGACCATAATAATTATTATTTATATTTACATTTAGTTGAATGTTATTTGAATTTATATTTTTTGAAGAGTTTGGATTTATTACATTTGATATTATATTTGCTATTTCTTTTTCTTGATTTGGTTTACCAAAATATATATTTTTATCATAATTAATTTTGATTACATTTTTATTTTTAGGAGGGTCTAATGTCTTTACATCTTCAATTTCAAAAATTGTTCGAACTAATTTTGATTTTTTAGGGTCTCTTTTATGCCTTGATTTATTTATTGAAATTGATGAATTTTTCATTTTTTAAAATAAAATATATTTGAAAGAAAAATTTAATATATATATATTATCAAAAAATAAAATAAATAAATTAATATTCAAAAATAAAAATAGAAAAAATATATTAATTTAAACATACAAAAACTATAATATAAAAATATATATTAATTAATATAATTTCCCTTCTAATTTAAGAATAGTAGTAGTTAAATCAGAATCTTCAATAATATATTTAATAGGAAAAATCCCAATAAAATTAAGAAAAGAATTTAAAACATCTCTACTAGAATAAACAACTTTAATAACAAAAATAATCATAATCAAAGAAACAACAAAATAAACAATCATAATAATTAAATAAATTTTAAAAATTGAATCAATTTTCAAAACTTTTAACTTATCAAAAATTTTTGAACTTTCCCAATAAGCAAGTAATAAATAATACTCAACAAAAAATTCAAATTGATTATAAGCACTTCCCTTAGCTAAAATATCAGTAATGCCTTTAATTCCATTTTGAACAGAATTTAATTCATCAATAACAGTATTTAAAACAACACTCATTTGAGTAATTGATTGTTCCATTCCTTTAACAAGAATACTTGACCAAAAAGTTGAACAAATATCATATTCACTTGAAGTAATATTTTCAAATAAAATTGAACATGAATCTCCAGAATATAAAATATTTAATCTATTAATTAATTTCCCATTTAATCCATTATCATTTATTAATGACATAAGTAAATTTCCTATTTTTGGAGTTGAATAAACTTGACTTGAATTAAAATAAAATTTATTATTTGGGATATTTTTTATTATTGAAATATCATCTTTTGTATAATTTTGACCATCAAATTCAATTTTTGATGAATCATTATCACTTTCTAATCTTGAAATTGCTTGTAAACGAGAAATCTCAAATTCTAAATAAGGTTCAATTATTGATTTTATTGAAAAAAAATTGTCATAGGATGTTTTATAAATTCCTTCTACTGAATTTACAGCTGAGTCAACTTTAAGTAAATGATTTTTATTTTTTTTTTCTAATATGAATGTTAATATAAAATATGATAAACTAAATAGAAATACAAACATTACTCTTATTATGAAAAATATATTATTATGAAGAAAATATGATGTCATTGCTTTTATTTTTTGGTTTTTTAAAATTCGCATTTTTTGAATTTTTTCTTTGTTTTTTTTCTTGTGTTCATTTTGTTCTTCTTTTTTTTTATCATTTTTACCTTTTTTACCTTTTTTTCCTTTTTCTTTTTCATCTTCTTTTTTTTCTGAAGATTCTTCTTCTTTTTCATCTAAAAGAATATTATCTTCATTTTTTTCTGATTCTTCATCATCATTTCTTAAATGACTTTTTAATGTATCTAAACTTTTAATATATATTTCAAAAGAAGGACTTTTAAAATTTATTAACCTTGTTAAAAATATATTTTCTAAATGATTAACTTTATATATTAAAAATATGAAAAAACAAGTGAAAACAAAAAATAAAAATATTTCAATAAATAAAGGAAAATATTGTTGAAATAAATTTAATTCATTTACTTTTTTTCTTTTTTTACTTTCTATATATCCTGAAAAATTAGTATCATTTATAATAATAAATGATTGTTCTTGTAAATTCTTATTCATAACATCATAAATAGTATAATTATTATCAAAAAAAAAATCAATATTAGAACAAAAATCTAATCCAGTAGAAACAATTAAAGTCAATAAATCTTTTTTACTTATACTAAATTTACTTTTTGAATTAGTATAATAAATAGATAATTCAACATTTAAAGAATTAAATAAAGTTTTTAAAAAATCATCATAAAAATAAGAAGAATTTTCATTTGTAGTTTCTAAATCATATAAACATTCTGATAAACGCTCTAAATAAAAATGATTACAAGTAGTATCAACATAACAATTATTTTGTTCAATTAATTTATATTTAGCTAAATTTAAATTTTTTGAAGAAAATAAAATACAAGAAACAGAAATTTTAGAATGATTAAAAATTAAATTTTCATTTAAATAATCATAAATCTCATCAAGAGTATTTTTTCCAATAATATAATTAAAATAAATTAAAAGCATAGTAGAAAGACCATAAATATAACCTAAATATCTCATTACTTTAAAACTTGTTACTTCTTTCCCAGTTAATATACTATTTTTTAATTTATTAAATTGACTTGTTTCAACAGAAGGTTTTGACATACTTGCAGAAGAATTTATATCAGCATCTTTAATTTCATTATTATTATTATTTAAATCTTTTTTATTTTGATTTTTATCATTATTATTATTTCCTCCATTTCCATTTTTTGTATTTACTTGAGAATTTATTTCTGGTTTTAATAAAGTTTTTCTTTCTGAGTCAAAACCAATTCCTTGTAATTTAATAAATTTTTTCTCATCTTCTGATACTCTACTTTCAGATCCATTTCCATTTATTATTGTATCATTTCCACTATCCATTTGTACTGAATTATAAAAATTAGATTTTTCATTTAATGCTATTAAATCATTTGTTACATATATTCTATGATATACATGTTTACCATCTAAAAAACTTTTACTCATTACTTTATAAAATATTGAAAAACCTTTTTGATATTTTGATGTTATTTCATGTATTAATTCTTCATATTCTTTTATTGAATCTCTTCTTAATCCTTCTTCATCTAAAACTATTTTTCCTGTTTGTTTTATTTTATCATATACATGAGCGACTTTAACATCAATTTCTTTATTTCCTGAAACTGGATATAAAGTTCCTTCTAAGTCAATTTCTGTTTTTAAAATAACAAATTTATCATTTTTATATTCAATTTGTTTAATAATTTCAGGAATAATTACTCCAATATTTCTATTAATAATAGTTTGATTTAAACCATAACTATTATTTAACATTCCTTGTTCATTTCCAGCTGAAATAACATCAGTATAACAATTAATATTAAAATCTTCATCTAAAATTATAATAAATGAATTATCTGGATTTTTTTGAATGTAACTTATATAAACTAAACCATAATTAAAATTAGGCATACATTTAACGAATATTTTAACATTATAAATTCCACCCATTTTACCTTTTATTAAAGCATTAATTGGTTTTTTAAATATTTTTGAAAAATTTGAATATTTAACTGAATTATCAATTAAATCATTATGATAACTTGCAATAATATTAGGCATCATATCATTAATTGTATAATTTGATATTTCTCTTTGATTAAAACCAAATAAATTAGAAAAATTAGGTGAAGTATATAAAATTTTTCCAATTATATTATAACCATCAATTAAACAAACTGATGAAGAATCCTTAATAAACATTGAATGATAAACATTTGTTCTTTCACTTAATTTATGAGATTTTAAATTTTCAAATCTTTTCTTTTCAGTTTTAGCAAGAGTATCATCTTGCATTATTGTTTCTAAATATAACATATAATCTCTTTCACTTTCATCACTAAATGGATTTAATTCTAATATTTTATCCCATATTTTTAATATTTCTGCTCTTAATTGTAAAATATTTTTTCCTATTGAAAGAAAGTGTTTTGTTGTTGTTGATGATGCAGTACTATTTCTTAAATTATCAAAATAATCAATTTGATTACATGCAGCATCATAAATTTTTAATTTGAATAAATCTATATATATATAATATAATATTACACTTCCTATTTGAATATGTTTTATATTATCACTATTATTTGATTTTGTTATTTTAAATATTAAATAATCTTTTATTTCTTCCATTAATTTAAATTTGAAATATGACATTCTATGATTTGTTATTTTTATTTTTGAACATAGACTTAATGCTAAATAGGCTTTTTTAAATTTATTTAAAAGGAAATAACACATTGATAATAAAATATCATTTTTAATTTTACTTTTTTCTAAATGATAATCATATATTAATAACATTATTGATAAAACATTTAAGTCATCTTTTGCTGTATATTGTTTTAATAAAATTTCATTTGATGTTAATTTCATATATTTATCTTTCATTTCTGGATTTGTTTTGAAAAACTTTTCAAATTTTTGTTTTATTCCAATTAAAATAGTTTTATTTTTAATAGAAGTTACACTAATTAAATTAAATAATTTAGCATTAAATAATTCAATTTCTTTCAAAGTACAATTATCAAAAATATTAAAATCAGTTAATAAATATTCTTCTTTATTTTCTTCTATTAAATACAAAATTGAAGAAAAAATAATCCAACCCATAATATGATAAAGAGAAGTATCATAAATATCTAATTGACATTTAATAATAATAACAAAAGAACTCCAAGCAATAAAAGTCCAAGCATATTGAATTAAAATATTAGTTTTTCTATCATAAAAATAAACTGATTTATAAGTATAAAATGAAAATAAGAAAGAAAAAACAAATAATGTTATTTGAAAAACAAAGCGAAAAGTTTCATTATTTTTTTGATAATTTTTTAAATAATATGCAAAACTAAAAAATACAATTTTCATTAAATTAGCATAAAATTCATAACTACAATTAATTCTTCCACTTAATTTATTCCCAATAACAGTTCCAATTTCATTATAATAAATAGATAATATAATAGAATATCCAACAAAAAAAACAAATAAAAGTATTGATAAAGTAAAAAAAATAATATGAGATAAATCTTTATAACATTTCTTTTTTAAATAAATATGTTCTCCATTAGGACAATTTGAACCATATAAAGTAATTTGAACAATAGGAGCAATTAAATAATCCATTAAGAAAATATTAGTAAAGTTTAATAAAAAAATTGGTAATTGTAAATAAAATTTTTTTATTTTGATTGAAATTACCATATAAACTATTAAAAGAATAATAAATATTGCTAAAAATGTTAAAACAAAAATAGCAAGATAAAATGTACTTTTACTTTTAACAAAATCTTGTATAAAAACAACTGATTTGATATATTTTAATAATACTAAAGTTGAATCTTTTTTATCATCAATATTTGTAGTTAATAACATTAAAATTTGAAGAAAATCAAAAAAATAGAAAAAAAGATAAAAAAATAATCCAAAACTTTTATATGACATTAATACTCTAATTAAGTTAAAAAATTTTATTAGAGTTCTATGACTATAAACATCTAAATATTGCATTGTTTCTCCAAGGTCTACCCAATTAAGGATATCACCTTCAATCATTTTTTATTTTAAATTTTTCACATTAAATTATTTTAAATTTGATAATTGTTTTTATTATTATAAGAATAATCATTTTATTTTTTTATTTATTTTTTATTGATAATTTTAAAATATTTTTGAATCAAATTTTTTTTTATAATACTTTTTTTATGATACTAATTTAATACTAAAAAAATATTTATTAAATAAATTAATTATATAAAGATATTAAATTTAATAATTGTATTTACTTTTTTTTATTATAAATTTATAATACATGTGTTTATAAAATTTGAATTTTGATTTACATAATTTGAATTATTATTAGTTTGAATATTATTATTTTTATTTGATTGATTTTGGGAAAGTATTTTATTTAATGATTTTTTTTTACTTATTTTCTTTTTTTGTTTACTTAAATTTATACCTGATTTTTTTATAATTTGTTTTGTATGTATATTTAATTTTGAAGAAGATGATTTTATTGTTATTATTTTTATATTATCAAATTCAACAATTTTATTCTTTGTTTCTTTTATTATTTTATTTGGTTTAATTGGACTTTTTAAATTATTTAATTTATTTTTAGTTTCATTTTTTTTTGGAGATTGAATATTCAATAAAGTTTTTAAATTGATTTTATTTCCATATTTTATTTTTGATGAATGATTTCTTTTTAAATTACATTCACTTTTATTACTTTCATTAAAGCAATATTGTTTTAATTTTGATGAATTTAAGAATTTTAAAGAATAATTTAATTTTAAATTTTTCTTTTTATTTAAATTAAAAAGAGATGAATTATTATTGTTATTATTATTTTTAATGTTATTATTATTATTTGTAATCTCATTTTGAGTATTATTTTTTATCTTTTTATAAGAATTTGTTCTAGATTGAATATTATTTATATTTTTAAAAATATAATTATTTTTATTTGAATTAGAATTAGATTTTTTGTTAACTTTTTTTTTATTTTTTGTTAAATCATTTATTTCTATATTATTATTATTTATAAATAAAGAACTAATTTGATTAAATATTAATTTATTATTATTTTCAATTTCATTTATTAATTCATCTCTTAATATACTTCTTTCAAGTATTCTAGCTTTTTCACATAAAGAAATATTATGATTTTCATATTTTGATTTCATTTTATAAAAATTTTTAATACTTTCTCCCAATTTATTTTTTTCTTTTTCCAAAATATTTTTTCTTCTTTTATAAGTTCTTTCAAGACTTGATATATTATATTTATTATCATCAATTTTTCTTTCTAATTCACTTAAATTTTCTTCTTTTTTAACAATTTTATTTTTAATTAAATCTAAATTAATATTATATTTCTCATCAATAATTTCTAATAAATTACTATTAGGGTAAAAAATAGTATTATTAGAATTTCCAAAAGTTGAATTAGAAATAACACTATTATCACACATTGTTCCATTATTGTCATTTTCATTTTCTAAAATAGAAATTAATTGATTTGAATTCATTCTTAAATGATGAATAATTGAAAAAGAATGTAAATTTACCATAGATCTATTCATAAATAATTTTGAATTAAAATAATTAACATTTGAAGATAAATTATTTTGACTTTGACTTGAAATTAATATATTATTATTTATTTTTTCTAAAGATGACATTGAATTATATTGATGAAGAGGGTTATCAATAGTAAGTGATAATAAAATTTTCATAACAATTTCATCATTATTATCTTTTAAGAAATACCATTGTGTTTTATTATTTCCTATTTTTGATATATTAAATCTTATTATTACTTTACAGAATGTATTTTTTATTATAAACATTGTTTTTGTATAACCAGTTATAATAATTTGATGTATATTTTTTAATGATGTTTTTGTTAGAGTAAAAATAAATTTAGTACTGTGAAATGAATGCTTTAATGTTTTAATTACATTTGTTTCTTGTGTTATATTATTATTATAATTTACTGATAATGAATATGGAAGATAACTTTTATTATTTTGACAAATTTGACTTTCATATAATGTTAAAATTATTGAATTATTTATTTGTTTGTCTACTGAAGACATTTTTTATTAATTTTTGAATTATTTTTTTAGATAAATTCATTCCAAAAAATATTAACCCAAAAAATTATTAATATTCAAAATAATATGAAAAAAAAATTCTAAAAATCTTAATTAAAAAAATAAAAAAAAACATATATAAAACAAAAAAAAAAAATGAGTTCTAAACGTCGTCGTGAAGTAACAACAGTAAAGCGTCGTCTTGATGTAGATCCATCAAAACTAGAAGAATACAGAGAATCATTTCAAATGTTTGACAAAGATGGTTCAGGTTCAATAGATGTAGGAGAAATAGCAAAAATAATGAAAAATTATGGAAATCCCATGACAAAAGAAGAAATAAAAAATATGATAAAAGATATTGATGCTGATGGTGATGGAGAAATTGATTTTGAAGAATTTGTTACTTTAATGGAAAAACAAACTAGTGTTGTTGAAGAAACTGAAGAAGAATCTGTTTTAAGAGCTTTTCAATTTTTTGATAAAGATCATGATGGGAAAATTACTAATTATGAATTTAGATATATTTTACAAGAATTAGGTGTTCCTGAAGATCAATTTGAAAGTGGGAAAGTTGATTTACTTTTTAAAGTTTGTGATTTAGATAATGATGGTATTTGTAATTATCAAGATTTTATTCAGTTTTGGAGAGAGGTTAGAGAAGGTTAAGGTAAGTTAAATAAAAATTTTTTTTTGTTTAACTTTTCGTTTTATTTAATTTCAGAAAAAATCTTTTTTTATTTTTTTTTTTATAATAGTTTTTTATTTTCAATTTTTTTTTCTTTTCTTTTTCATAAAAAAAATAAAAACCAAAAAAAAATTGTAAATTTAAAATAATTAAAAAACTAAATATCTCTTTTTTTTCCAATAAATTTAAGCAACAGCTTCTACTACTTTTTTTTCTTCTTCTTTCTTTTCTTCTTCTTTTTTTTCTTCTTCTTTCTTTTCTTCTTCATAAAATTCTTCATCTCTGGGCATTTTTCTCATTAACTCAATTCTTTTTTTTTCATATTCTTGTTTTGGTACAATACCAGCATGCATTAACCAATTTCTATATTCTTCAATAATAGACCAAAGTTCTTCATTTTCTCCAAACATGGTAGTAAATTTTAATATTAATTCATATAATCTTAAACTTGCTTTTACTCTTTCTTCTTTTTCTTCATCTTCTTTTCTTGCTCTTTCAGCAATTTCAATTAATTTTTTAACTTCTTCTTCATCCATATTACCATTTGCAAAAGCTGATATTTGTACTTCTTCATTTTTATTTTTTTCATTTGCTTTTACTGTTAAAATATTATCTTCATTAACTTCAAATGTTACATCTAATTCTACTGTACCACGAGAATTTTCAGTTATTCCTTTTAGAATTATACGACAGAGGAGATCATTATCTTTTGAAAATTTCCTTTCTCCTTGATATACTTCGAATTTTACTTTTTTTTGATGATCTTGAGTTGTTAGGAAACTTTTAGTTACTTTTATTGGGATTCTTGAACCTCTTGGTAATATTGTACTTATTAAATCACCTTCTGTTCTAATTCCTAATGATAATTGTGTAATATCATAAACTTTGAAATTTTTAAATTTATCTGAATTTAATTTATTTCCCCAATGTGCTGCATATATTGCTGCTCCTTGTGAAATTATATTATAAAGTTCTGTTATGAAATTACAATCTTCAAATTTTTCTCCTATTAATTCTACTAATTTTGGTATTCTTAAACTTTCTCCTAATAATATTACATTGTTTAATTGACTTCTATCAATTTTTGATTCTTTTATTACTTGATCTATACATTCTAATACATATGCATAGTTTTTTTCATTTAATTTATCAAAGTCTTCTCTTGTTAATGAATGGATTATATCATTTTCTCCATCAATTTTTTGTAAATTAATTTCAGTTTCTTTCATAAATGTCAAATTCCTTTTTGCCATTTCAACACTAGTTAAAAATTTAAATGTTTCCTTTGGATTCTTCTTTAAAAAATCATTACCACCATCATTAATAAAATTTTCATAAAGTAATTTAATCAAAGGTTGATTAAATTTTTCTCCTCCAAATCTATTATCACCACCACTAGAAAGTACTTTAATACAATTTTGTTTATTAATACGAACAACAGCACAATCTAATTTATTTTGTCCCATATCACAAATTAAAAAATATTCAGTTTTATGAATATGATATTTAAAAGCATAATAAATTAAAGCTGCAGTAGTATCATTTATAATATGAACATTTTCAATTCCTGCAATTCTTACTGCATCTTTAATTGCTTGTCTTTGAATTTTATTAAATGAATGTGGTATTGAAACCACTACATTTCCTACTTTATTCTTTAAATTTTTTTCAGCATCATCAATACATTTTTTAAATAGGTATGATGCTAATTTTTCAAATGGAATTGTTTTATTTTTTAATTTAAAAACTGGACGATTTGTATTTTTTTTATTTTCTGATTTTTCATCTTCTTTTTTTTCTTCTTCAATTTTAAATATTAAGTTTTGTTTTATTTTTTTTAAATAATCAGAATTGTATTTTTGACCAAGGATTTGTTTTATATTATATACTACATTCTCTGGATTTGAAGGAAATTCTTTTAATTCTTTAATTATATGTGGTTTATCATCATAAACTTCCTCTTTTTTTCCTTCATCTTTCTGTTTATTTGATACTTCAACTCCTTCATTTAATCTATCTATTCCATAATCTTCCTCCTTTTTTTCTTCCTCTTTTTTTTCTTCCTCTTTTTTTTCATCATCTATATATTTACTTGATATATCAACTCCATCATTTAATCTATTCATTCCATAATCTATCTCATCCTTTTCAAAAGAGAGGAATGCATCAAAATAAATATCATTTTTATTTTGGTCTTTTACTAACTGAGTTCCCTTTTTATTTTTATTCCATACTGCTGATGATATTCTACAAGAACCAAAATCAATTCCTAAAGCTAACGTTCCATCATCTTTAGGTAAATTTTTCCTTTGTTCAGATTCTTCTTCTCCTTCCATTTTTATTATAAAAAAATAATGTAACTTATAAAAAAATTTTAATTATAAAAAATTAAATTCAAAAATTTTTATAACTTTTTTAAACCATAATTTAAATATTAAATAAACTTAATCAGCAAGTGAACCCATAGGATCCCAAGGTTTCAAAACAACAGGTTCTTTATCATAAGCATTTCTTTCTTCCTCACTTAAATATTTTCTTTTAATAACAGCTTGATAAGTATATTTCTTAAACCAAGTATCACTCATAAAATAATATCCTTTATAACCATTTTCACTTCCCCAAGAATTTTCAATTTTCCATTTAAGAGGAATATTATCCTTTAAATCAACACCAGTAATACACATAGCATGATTCATAGCAGAAATTCCAAAATCTAAACATTCTCCTTTATCATAATCAAAATTTAACCCAAATGGAGTTTCGTAATCATAACTTTTATCATCCCAATGACCTTGAGTTCTATTTCCATAGAAACTAACATCAGAACCAAACCAAACTATTTCATCATCTTTTAATTGTAATAATATTAATTCTATTATTCTATCAATTGGTAAATTTAAATGTTTTACCATTTTTCCTCCTACTACATTTCCTAAATATTTGATTGTATATGATGTCATGTATTTTTTATCTTTTGTAGGAGCATGTATTAATGATATATATTCATCAATTTCATTTCCTATGAATTTATCTAAAAATGATTTTGGTGTATAATCTTTTTCAAAATGATAATTATCATCTTTGTCAATGTATTCAAAATCAAATTTCTGTGGTGGAACACCAAATAAATCTAACATTATATCATAAATTTTTTTCATTAGTTTATTTTTTTCTTCTCTTATAACATCTAAATTTTTATCTTTTTTATAACTTTCATGAGCAAAAGAAGCAAATTTTCTTAAATTAACATTAATTAATTTTGTCATGTGTGCAGTTTCAGAACTAGTAAAACTTTCCTCATAAACATTTTTAGGAACAATACCATATTTTTTAACTAAACTAACAAACATATCCCATTGACCACCATCACTAATAGTATTATGTAAAATATGACATAAAGTTCTATCATCATAATCAACATCAATTAAATCAATTATTGCTTCAAGTTCATAATTAATTTTTTCAATTTTATCAAATAATGAAATGTAACTTTGAGAAAGTTCAAATTCTTTTAAATTTAATTTTTTTGCAATTATTTCTCTTAATACATTTAATGCAGCAAAAATCCAACAACGACCTGTTTTTTTTTGATTTGTTACTGGAAGTGTTTTTATACTATGGGAAAATGCAAAATAGGCTTTTGAATGATTGTCACGAGAGTATACTATGTCTTGAATTGAGGTTTTTGATAAGGCATGACGGAGGATTGTATTTTTGGGATCCTTGTTATATGATTCTATATGGGTTGTAAATTGATCTAATGTTATTGGGACTGCTTTTTCCATATATATTTTTTAGATTTATATTTTTTTTATTATTTGATTTTGTTTATATAGAAATGTTAAAATTTTATTTTTTTCAGTATTTATTTTTTATTTTTTTATTTTGTAAATGAATTATTTTTTTAACCATCTAATTATAAAATTTATTATATTTACCATTATTTATATTTTAAAATATAATTTTTTAACATATAATATAAAAGCAATTAATCCAACTATTAATAAATAGCATAAAAGATATATAATTGATCCTGCTTTAGTATACTCTTCTTCAGAAAATAATTCATTTAATTTATTTCCAATATTAGATTGATACATTATAAAATTTATAATTTGGCATAAAATCATTAAACAAAAACAATTAACTCCAAAACATTCAAAAAATTTAAAAATATATTTAATATAATAAAATTTTTGTAGATGAACTAAATAAATTATTAAAAATAGAAAAATATAAATTCCAGAAGAAAGAAAAATAAAAGGAGTAGTTTGAATACAATAAACATTAGGAATATTAAATATAAATGCGAAAAGAAAAAAAAGTCCAAAATTTAATATTGAAATTAATAAAGCAATAAAAAAAATAGAAAGATATTTTTTCTTTTTATAATTTTCACCTTTAACTAAATACATTAAACTAAGTCCCATATATGAAATATAAATAGTATTTAAAATAGAAAAAAATCCATTTGGATCACAAGGTCTAATCATATGATTATAACTAAAAATAAAATAATCAAAAAAAGATGCACAATTACAATTTGGAGTTAAATTATTATTTCCACAGAAATCTATTTCATAAAAATGAATAAAGAAAATATAAATAAAAAAACATATAGAAATAAATAAAGATAATAAAATCATACCAAAAATAAAAAAAAATGATACTATTAAATATATTATTGCTATTTTTAAATAATATGAAGTTACCTTTAAATATATTAGAGAATCAAATGTGAATAAATTTATATTATCATTGAAATTATTTAAATAATTAAATATAAAACCAATTGAAATTAATATGATAAATTTCTTTAATGTTTTTATAATTAATTGAATTTTTGTCATTTCTTTTTTATTATTTGAAATTGAAAAATAAATACATGATCCATTAACAAAAATAAATAAATTAGGAATATAATCTATAAATTTATATCCTTCCCATTTACTAAAAATAAAATTTGAATAAATCTCATTTTCTTTAAAAATATCTTGATTTATACCAATAATTGAGAAAAAAACAGCAATACCTCTTAAAATATCAATTGGAAAAAATCTTTCAAAACCATCTTCAGTTAAAAATGATATAGAACTTAATGATTGATTTTCATTTTGAAATGGATTTCCTATTGCATTCAATAAATCTTCTCTATTTATATATTTATTATTTTCATTTTCATCCATTTAATAAAATAAAAAATAAAATTTAAAAATATTATTTTTAAATTAAAAATGCAATCAAATAATTTAATTACATCTTTAAATGAATTAATTGGAATTTGTAATAATATTCTTTATAAAATTCAACAAATGAAACAAGAATTAAATATAAGTAATCAAAATAAAAATATTATTGAATTTTTTTCTGATTTATGTTTTAATATTCAAAAAATTAGTAATTCTCTTCAATATTTAAGTAAATCAAATAATAATCTTTCATTTAATTTATCAAATATTATGGATAAGAATAGTGAATTAGAAGAAAAAATTCAAAATTTACAAAATCAAAATTTCTTTCTTGAAACAAGTCTTATTAATTTAAATCATAAAATTCAAGATTTAAATTCAATAATAATTGAAAAAGAAATTATAATTCAAGATTTATCAAATTCTAAAAATAATTTTTGTTTATGTAATTGTAATTGTCCTTGTTGTAAAGATAAAAATAATAATATTAATAATTATAATACAAGAAATAATAAACATTTATCACCTTTAAGTATAATAAATTATAATTCAAAAAATTCAAATTATAATAATAATAATATATATAGTAATAATAAAGGAAAATTAGCATATGATTATAATGATGATTCTAATAATCTTAATTCTTTAAAGAATTATAATCATAGAAATAATTTATCTTTTGATTATGGTAAAAAATTCCTTTATGATGATAATAATAATATGTTAAATAGAACTTCTAATATTTTAAATTCTTATACTAATCAATTGTATAATAATAATATACCTTTTAAACAGAATTTTAGTCATTCAAATTTTACAAGTGAAAATAAAATTTCAAATGTTGATAAAAATTATCCAAATAATAATATTAATAAAAGTCATAATTTAAGGAATATTTATTTATCAACAAATAATAATACTGATAATAATAAAAATATTAATCAAAAAAAATATATAACAAGTTATAGTTTACCAAAAAATAATAGTAATATAGATTTAAATAATAGAAATGAAATATCAAATGATAATTCAAATACTTTAAAAAATAAAAATAATATAAATAATACAAATAATATTATTCCAATTAATTATAAAATTAAAAGTAATATTTCAAATAATATTCAAAATCAAAGTAAACAAAAAGATAATATTTCAAATAATATTATACCAAATTCATATGATATAAAAAATAACAATACAAATAATATGATTTCAAATAATAATCAAATTAAATTGAATAATACAAATATTATACCAAATGATTATGAGATTAAAACTAATAATATAAATAATTTTATTAATAATACTTATGAAATGAAAAATAATCCTTCAAATAATATTAACTCAAATAATTATGAAATAAAAGTCAATAATTCAAAAAATCTAATATTAGATTCTTATGGAGATAAAAAAAATATTTCAAATACAATAAATCCAAATAATTATAATATTAAAAATAATATATCTAATAATATATCAAAAGAAGATGAAAAAGAAATATATTATTCAAAAGTAAATAATATTATTACTAAAGATGAACAAAATAAAAAAAAAGAATATTCTGTTTTAAAAAATAATATAAATGATAATTCCAATAATAATTTAAATCAAAACAATAAATATAATTTTAATATAGATGAACCTATACCAGAATCAATTAAAACTTCTCCATATCAACAATATCAAAATGATATTAATAGTTTAAGTTCTTTAAATCAAACATCAAATTTGAATAATTCACCAAATGATAATTCAAATTATAAAATTAATGAAAGAGATAATAATACTTCAACTTTAAATAATAAACAAAATAATAATTCAAAATCTAATTTAAAAAAAATAAATAATTATAATACAAATGATAGTTTATATTCATATAAAAATAATACTATTGATAATCCAAAAACATATATTAAAAATAATATTGAAAATAATTTAAATATGGATAAGAATTTTATTAATCAAAATAATGATAATATAAATATTTCATACCAAATTAAATCAAAAAATGATTTTAATAATTTAAATAATAATAATAAAAACTTAATTCAAAATTATGATAATAATATTAAAGAAAATAATTTAAAAATTGATAATAAGAATAATAATAATCTAATAAATGAAAATAAAATTCAATCTTCAGAATCAAATAATTTAGATAATAAATTATTAAAAAATAAAATAAATAGAATAGAAAATTTAATACAAGAAAGTTTTAAAGATGAAAATACAATAAATAAACTAAAAGAAAAAATGGGAGAAAATGTTATAGAAATATTAACAAGTGGAAATGTAACAGATGAATATTTAAATCAAATAGAAAATAATTTAAAAAAAATAAAAGAAGAATCAATTAAAAATGATAATAATTCCTCAAAATTATATAATTCAAATACATCATTTCTTCCTAAGAAAAAATATAAAGATCCTGTTTTAAATGCAATATATAATAAACAAAAATTAAAAAAAGACATAACAGATAATCAATATCATTATAAAGAATATCCTAGAGGTTGGGTTTCATCAAAAGATTATTTTATTAATAATATAACAAATGAAAATAAAAAAATAGAAAAATCACCTTTAAAAATATCAAATCAACCAAAAATGAAAAAAAAATAAATAATAATTTAAAAAAATTTTTTTTATTTAAAATCAATTTAATTATTAATTTCTTTATAACTAACACCAATATAATCCATTACTTTCTTTAATTCACATTTAGATTCATTTAATCTTAAACCTAATCTTCTATCAATTTCATTACAAATTTTTTTAAAAATTTCCAAAGCTTTTCTTTGAGCTTTTTTAATATTAGTTCTATTATAAACAATATCTTCAGAATAAATAATATATTTATCAAGAATTAATTGATATTCATAATTTCTAGTTTTTCTAAAGGGAGTTTTATTTCCAAATTTATTAATAACTCTATTACCTCCATTTTCTCTTATTTTCTTAAATATATATCTTCTTTTTTGATATTCTTGTAAAATAACAACTTTAGGATGTTCTGTAAAAGTATCTTTTGTAGCATTATGTAATAAATATATTTTTAAAATTCTATCTAAAACTTCAAAAGTTCTTTCAATATCACTACAATCAACAAAAATAGCACCAATATAAGAATGAAATAATTCACATAAAATAATAACAAAATCTTCATCTATAATTTCATCTTCTGGTATTTTATATTTATTTTTCTCACCTTGTAATTTCCAAACTTTTTTTAATTCATTTTTATATTTATCTAAATCAGTTTTTATTCCTCCTCCATTTAATAAACATTGATCTAAATTTAAATTAATTGCCATTAAAGACATTATATGATGATTAATACCACATATTCTCATTTTATGTAATGATTCTTCAGAATCATGTTTGTTATTATCATATACAAATATAGATACATATAATTCAATAATTGCTTCTCCTAAATATGATAACCTTTGATATGATTTATTTACATAATTTTTATTTTTCTCAATATTTTCATCTGTTAATAATGAAGGATGTGTCATTGCTTGATATAATAATTCATGATTATTAAATTTATAATAAATATTATCTAAAGCACCAAGGACAAAATTATCTTTTTTTTCTTGTGAAAATTTACAATTTGGATTTCCTAAATTTTTAATTGATATTTCTTTTATTTTACTCATATTTTCATTATATTCTGTTGAAAGCACATTTACTTCATTTAAAAAAATAGTTGAAAAATTAAATGAATCTTTAATATTATAATTATTGAATTTTGCTGTTTCATAACATAAGGCAGTTAAACTTTCTATTATATCTGCCATTGTTTTTGTATAAATAAATCTACATGTTTCATTTGGTACTATATCTATTTTATTTTCTATTATATTTTTTATTATATCTTTATTTATTGTTAATGCTCTTTCATTTGCTATTCCTTCTTTATTATCTATATAATCTATTTCAATTGTCATTCTATCACTTTTTAATTCTTCTTTATTTTCATCTATATTTTTTATTTCTATTTTAGGGGCTATTATTATATTTTTTTCTTCTATTTTCTTTTCATTATTATTTTTCATTTCATCTAATTCTCTTTGTTTTTTCATTAATTCTAATTCTTTTTCTCCTTCTATTTTTCTTTTGTGATTATAACAATTTTTTGTAAATGATCTATTGTATGATATATCAAAAATTAATCCTTCATCTTTTGTAAAACCAGGAATTTTTACTCTTTTAATTGTAATTGGAGAAGTAAAGAGTAAATCTTGTAATTTTAAAAAATCAGCTTTTTCAAATAAATTTTTATTATTTTCTATTAATCTTCTTTTACTAAATAATAAATCTCTATTATCATTTGGGAAATAAACATATAATTCAATACTTGCTAAAAATTTTAATATTGCATCACCTAAAAATTCTAATCTTTCATAATTATCAATTTCTAAAGTTGTTTTTGCATTAAAACATTGAATAAATAATTTCATATCATAATTTGTAAATTGATTAAAACTTTTTGAAAATTTACTTAATAAAACATTTGTATTATAATAATAAATCAGTGAATTTTGAATCTTAAATAACATAATTGGAAACATAGTATAAACATATAATTGATCTAAAGTACAAAAATTTATTTTTTGAATAATATCATCTGGGAAAAAATGAAATTTTTTAAAAAATTGGAAAGTTGAAAATTTTTTTGCCACTTTACCTAAATTTGTTAAATTAATTTTAAATCTCATAATTCTAAGATTATAATCAAGTGTAGAACATTTTTTATAATCATGTTCAGTTGAAGTTAAAATACCATAATTATATAAATAATATTTTTGATATGTTGGATTTTTGATATGTCTTATTTTATCAGTATAATTTGTTCCTCTAATATCTTTACTTGAAAAAGGCATTATTATCATTTTTGAAAAATTAAATAAATTTCTACATAAATTTCCAATATCTATTTTATTATCTTCATTTTCATCTTCTTCATCTAATATTATATTATTTAATTTCATTGTTTCTGTTTTTAAATAAGATTCATCTTCTTGATTTAATAATTTTTTAATTTCTTCTTCTGTTTTTAATGATCTCTTTAAAAATTTACTATATGAAAATATATCTTCAATCACACAATTATAACATTTTTCAATATATGGAAAATCAATTTCATATGAATTTGTATCTTTATTATATAATAATAAAGATATTTTTACTAAATGATTTTGATAATTTAATTCACTTGTACTATAATTTTTTAAATGTTGTTTTATACTTAAATATTCATTATCATATTTTTCAAAAAATGTTTTTAATTCTTCAAATAATTTTTCATCTTTAAATAAATTTTGACAAAAATCAAATTTTTTATAATAAATACAATAATAAAAAAACATTTCAGCATCAGTAGAAACAAATAAGGAATAAACATAGAAAAAATTAATTAAATGCATTTTATTTTTAGGTATTTTAATTTTAAAAACTTTATCAATTGAAATATTTAATTTTGAATAAACAGTATAAGGAATTTTTGTTTTTTTTCCATACCAAATTTTAGATTCTTCTTCTTCATTATCATTTTTAAAATAATGAGTATTAAAATAATACAATTTAATAAGATGACTTGATGGAATAAATAAATCAAAATTAATAACAGTAATTGGATTTTCTGATAATAAAGAAAGAAATCTTTCTTTTTTTTCAGAATAAGTTAAATCAAAATATTTTGGTGTTAAATCAATTAAATGAGCTAATAATTCAACATAATCATTTTTTATTGTTGCATTATTATTTTTTGGTATTTTTATTTGAATATGTTTTTCTGATTCTGTTTTTATAAATTTATTTTCTAAAGAAAGTAAATTATCATAATTTTTATTAAATTGAAAATATTCATTTAAATAACCATTTTTATGTAAAAGTTTGACTGCTTTAAAATAAAAGAAATCAATATATTTTTTACCATAATCTGAAGATTTATTTTTAGTATCAAAATAATTTTGAGGAACTTCATAAATTTTTTTAAAAGAACATTCAAGAACAGATGGTAAAGATAAATAAGGAAAATATTTAATTTTATTATCTATTTTTAATTCCATATCTTTTAATTCAACTCTATTCCAAGTATAACCATCATTAAATAATTTACTTACAAATTCTTCTACTACAACTTTTGAATAATCTAAATAAATTTTTGCACCTTTATTACTTTCAATAATATTATAATTATTGATATAATTGTATTTTTTCACTTTTGGAATTATTGAATTATCATTTATTAAATTTTTCATTACTTTAATTGCAATTTTTATTTCTTGAATTTTATCTTTGTTTATTTGTTCATTTTTTTTTGTAGAAAATAAAATAATTTTAGAATTTTTTTGTCTTGCTCTTCCGCTTTTTTGAATATATTCTTTTATTGTTTTTATTGTTGATAAACAAATTACATTATTACAATCAGGAATATCAATTCCTTCTTCAACTACATTTGTTGCTATTAAAACTTTACAATTATCATTATTTCTAAAATTTTTTATGTTATTATCTAAATCTTTTTTAGTAAAATTTAATAAATTATTTTTTGATTCTGTTGATATACCAATTACATATTTTGAAATTATTTTTTCATTTATTTCTTTTTTTTCATATAAATCATCAAATATTAAATTTAATTTTTTATTTATTTCTTGACATATCATTCTATGATTTACAAAAATAATTGATTTTGAATTTTTATTTTCTGGATTGATTATAAATTTAATTAATGATTTTAAATATGATGATGTGTAATTCATATTTGTGTTTGTCATTAAATCAATTATCTTTTCTAAAAATATAAGAAATAAACTATTTAAAGATTCTTCTCTATTTTCTTCTCTTTTTTCATTTTCTTTTCTATGAAATAATATAAATTCATTTTGATAATCTTGATTAAAAAAATTTTTTGCATATTCACAAGCAGACTTTAAATCTAAATATTTTAATATTAAAGAAAATATTTTAATAAATTTTTTTAATTTTTTTAATAAATTATCTTCTTCAAATTTTTTTGTAAATTCTTTTACATCATATACAATATTTATTTTTTCAATATCATCATCAAAATTGGATAATTTCGTTATAAAATTTGAAATAAAATGTTTTTTAATAAAAGTAGTTGGATTTTCATTATTATTAATAAAAAATTTTAAGTATTCATCAATATATTTAATATCATTTTTTGAATAAATTCCCATAAATTTTTCATCTTGTTTTAATTCATCTTCTTCTAATAAAGTTAAGTAATAACTTAATATATACATACAAATATTTTCTTTTGTTTTTCTTTTCATTTCTTTATTAAATTTTCTATTTTCTTTTATTTGTTCTAATATTTTATCATTAACACTTAAAATTTTTTTTTCTTGTTTTATTTCTATTTCATTATAATTTTCTTCATTTTTATTTTTATCATTATTAATTTCTTCAATATTACTTTCTTCATTTTTATTATTATCATTATTTTTTTCATCAATATTATGTTCTTCATTTTTATTCATATCATTATTAATATTATCTTTTTCTTCTTCTTCTTCTTCTTCATCTCCAATTTCTT
>Ga0256407_10003415_pt1 | contig 28342 bp, 16 predicted proteins | sample RumenRJG_04DNA_FD_193489 | JGI IMG/M metagenome (GOLD analysis project Ga0256407, IMG submission 193489) | Bovine rumen microbial communities from Lethbridge, Alberta, Canada - RJG_04 | ecosystem: Host-associated > Mammals > Digestive system > Stomach > Rumen | place: Canada: Alberta...
GAATATATAGACTATTATAACAATAAAAGAATCAAATCACGGTTAAAAGGAAAGAGCCCGGTGCAATACCGAACTCTTTACTCTTAACAATAATATTTAACCCGTCTAACTTTTTGGGGTCACTTCAAACCCAGGAGCACAAAGAAGCCGGAGGCGGGGGTCGCTCGTCTCCGGCTTCTTCCTTTTAACTTCATAGGATTCTAAAAGAGGGTAAGTATTTCAAGTATTGACCTGTAATTATGATTCGGTTCGGGTCTGCTTGAAATGCATGACAAAATTACTCCAGCAACCCCTACCGATATTAGGAAAATCACCGAAATTGATTAGGATTATTTGTGTTTTTTTGACCCGAAATTTGTGTTTTTTTGACCATGTAAACCCACAAACATTTGATTATCAGTTATTTTGATTTTCAAATCCTGCTAATAATAATCAAATGCGATTATTCAGGCCGTTCCACCCTACTTGATATAGGGGCGGATGGCATCACGCCAGATGAGGTACCCCTCGCCCATCAAGTGCAGCCCGTCGTTGGTCAGGTCGGCCCTCAGGCGTCCCTGATCGTCGACAAACAGCGGATACAGGTTGATCCACGTCACGCCCTGGCGGCGTGCCACCTGCTCGAGCAGCGCGTTGGCCTCGACGACCACATGCTCACGCCCCACGAGCAGTTTCCACTCGCGCACTTCGTTGTTGAAGGGCAACAGGCTCTGCAGGTAGATCTTGGTGCGCGGTGAGCCTTGCTTGACCATGACGATGAGACGCTCGGTCACGCGCGCGATGCTGTCGGCATCCACGCCGTGGCTGATGTCGTTCACACCGCTCATGATGAACAGTTTCTTGGGTTGCCCCTTGATGATGGGGTCGATGCGGTCAATCAGGCCCTGCACGATGTCGCCCACGATGCCACGATTCTTGATGTGCCGGTTGCCCAGCAGTTCGTTGAACTCGCAGCCGTCGGTCAGGCTGTTGCCCAGCATCACGATGTCCTTCTTGCCGATGGGCAACTGCTCGAACAGCGTGGCCCGCCTTGCATAATACGGGTCTTGGTTGGCCTGGGCCGCGGCCGTGAGGCAGATGAGTGCCGCCACGGCCAGTGTTGCTAATTTTCTCATTTTCTTTATTTTAACTCGAGGTGCTGGATATCCTGGACAATCTGGAGGGGCCGGATATCATGGAGAGGCTGGACAGACTGGATATTTTGGACAATCTGGACAGCCCCGATGCACCCCGGGGGTGTTGATGCTATCGTGTTATTGTCCGCGGTAGGCATCGGTGGCCTTTTTCACCGAGCCGTGGAGCAGCAGCAGTCGCTTGGCCTCGTCATAGGGGAGTTTCAGTTCCTCGACGAGCCAGCGGGTGCCGCGGTCCACAAGTTTCTGGTTGGTGAGTTGCATGTTCACCATCTTGTTGCCCTTGACACGGCCCATCTGTATCATCACGCTGGTCGAAATCATATTGCAGATGAGTTTCTGGCCCGTGCCGCTCTTCATGCGCGAACTGCCGGTGACATACTCGGGTCCGACGACCATCACGATGGGAATCTCGGCAGCCTCACAAATGGGGGCACCAGGATTGCTCGTGATGGCAGCCGTCAGGCAACCGTAGGCCCGTGCGTCGCGCAGGGCACCGATGACATAGGGCGTCGTTCCTGACGCGGCGATGCCAATGACCGTGTCGAGCGGGGTGACCTTATACTCCTGCAGGTCTTTCCAGCCCTGCTCGGTATCGTCCTCGGCGTTCTCGACAGCATTGCGCAGGGCGATGTCACCGCCGGCGATGATGCCGATAATCCACCCGGGCGACATGCCGAACGTGGGCGGTATCTCGCTGGCGTCAAGCACGCCCAGACGCCCGCTGGTGCCCGCACCCATATAGAAGATGCGTCCACCCTTCTTCATGCGCTCGACGATGCCGGTGACCAGGCGCTCGATCTCGGGAATCGCCTGCTGCACTGCATCGGCCACCTTGTGGTCCTCCTGATTGATCTCGGTGAGAATCTCGTGCACCGATTTCTTCTCCAGGTTATCATATAGCGATGGTTGCTCGCTGATTTTTACAAAATCCATAATCAATCAATTTTTATTCTACTACAGTGTAATCCGTATCCGGTTCCGCGGAGCCCGATACTTCACGTCATGGTTGTCTGGCAAGCCCTGTCACGGCCTTTTAGGCCTCGGTGGAATGGTACTTCACCAGCCCCTCCATCGGGTCCTTGATGACGGTGCCGATGGTGATGCCCAGGGCATCGGCGGCCTCTTGCAGCACCTTCTTCTGGCAATAGGCGATAGAGCCCACAAAGTTGCAGGGCAACTCCTTGTAGCCCGGGTAACTGGCCACGTTGCGGGTGAAGAAATCGGTGAACGAGCGCAGCACGATGGCATGGATCGACGGCTCCTCGATGTTATGCTCCAGGAACGGGGCAAACTGCGCCAGGAAGCGGTTGGCGGCGGGCTTGCGGTAGACCGAGGTGATGATGGTCGTGTAGTCCAGGTCATACTCCTTCATGAACTTGTCGCACAAGTGCTGCGGCAACTGCTTCTTCAACACGTCGCCCACGAGCAGTTTGCCCATCACGGCACCGCTACCCTCGTCGCCCAGGATGTAACCCAGGGGTGACACGTTCTGCACAACCTTCTCGCCATCGTAGTAGCACGAGTTGCTGCCCGTGCCCATGATGCATGCGATGCCCGGCTCACGGCCACACACGGCACGAGCCGCAGCCAGCAGGTCGGTTGCCACCTCCACCTTGCCAGCACTGGGCAGGTTGGCGCGCAGGGCGTTGACCACCTGCTGCCTGATCTCGTCCGAGACGATGCCGGCCCCGTAATAGTGGATTTCATCCACTTTGTAGTTGGTCAGGTGAGGCATCAGTTCGCTCTTGATCTGTTCCTTCATCTCCTCCTCGGTGAGCAGGAGGGCGTTCATTCCGGTGGTGAAGATTTGGGCCACCTTCTCTTTTCCGTTCAGCAGCGTCCAGTTGATCTTGGTGGAGCCGCAGTCAGCAATAAGAATCATCATAATTGTAGTTCTATTTGGTTTTTGTTAGTTACTTGTTGAGTTCTAGATATTCTATATCTTGATATAAATCTTCTTCTTGTACAGCACGTGGCCGATGGCCCAGTTCAGCAGCACAAAGCAGACGGCATACAGCGCCGAGGCCGTGCACTCGTTGCAGAACGATGCAAAGAAGTCATACACCGCACCGTGGATGGTGATGTTGCCGCCCTCGGCATCGTGGCCGATGGGGATGGCGCCGAACAGAATGGCCAGAACCGTGCCGATGAGGTACAGGGCCAGCGGGTTCACGCCAAACGACTCAAAGAAACGGCTCAGACCGCCCTTCTTCTCCTTGATGTCGACAAAGTAGATGAGCATCGCCTGGATACACATCGCCATGCCGCAGGTGATGAGCACAAACGTCGAGGACCACATCTTCTTGCCGCAGGGGATGCCGTATTGCAGCAGCCAGCCGCCCAGCACCATCATGCTGCCCCAAAGCAGCATCGTGGTCACGCGTTCGGTATTGTTGTGGACACTCAGGATCATGCGTCCCACCAGATAGCCGATGAGCACGTGGGCAATGCACGGCAGGGTGCTCAGGATGCCCTCGGGATCGAGCGAAATGCTTTCGCCATAGGCCGTCTCGTGGTACATGTGGTCGGTGCCCAGCACGCTGTTGTCGATTTGGGCGATGATGTTCTCGAGCGAGAAGTCATAGCCGTGTCCCAGTCCCAGAATAATGGCATAGGCCACCAGGATGAGGCCGATGAGCCACGGGATGAACTTGCGCTTGAACAGCACCACACACAGCGACCCGAAGAAGTAGACCAGCGCCAGACGCTGGAACACGCCCAGGATGCGCAACGTGTCCAGATTGTTCACTGCCTCGCTGAAGGGGTCGCCCTTGCACAGGCCGCGCACGAGGTGGCTGAACCAGCCCACCGCCCAGCCGATGAGGAACAGGACGACCGTGCGGCGCACGACCTTCCACATCAGCGGGCCCGACATCTTGTAATTGAACTTCTTGAGCGAGAATGCCATCGACACACCCATGCAGAAGATGAAGAACGGAAACACCAGGTCGGTGGGCGTGAGCCCGATCCAATCGGCGTGCTCCAGCGGCCGATAGAGGTGACTCCACGAGCCGGGGTTGTTCACCAGCAGCATCCCCGCGATGGTGATACCGCGCAGGATGTCGAGCGACAGCAACCGTTTATTGTCTTTACCCATAATCTTTGCATTTTGGGACAGAGGGACGGTTCTTTTGTCCCATTTTTGTCCTGAGGTTTTTTATTTCTTGGTTTCCTTGATTGTCTTGCCGGCGGCAGGCATACCCTGGATGCGGGATGTACTCTTAGGAACAGGATTGTACAGGTAGTAACTTGCACTGCGCTTCTGGAAGGCTTCGGCATCCTTGTTCCAGTAGTCGGCCATGTCGGCCACCTTGTAGCGCTTGATGAAGCGCTCACGGATTTCCTTGCTGCCGCACACCTTGTCGAACATGGCATAGCGCTTGGTATTCTGATCGAACAGTTCCACCTGGGGATACATCTCATGGATGACCTGCAGGAAGTAGAACTGCGTCAGGCACAGGTTGGCGGCATCGGGGTCGGTGATGTAGGTCTGCACGCCGTGCACCTCCTGCAGCGACTGGTCCACAGCCACGCTCAAGGCAAAGAAGGGCTTGTAGTTGATGGGCCTGAAGTGCATGCCCGGCAGGTTCAAGGCATTCATGCGCATCGCCAAGGAGTCGGCGTTGATCCACGAGGCCGCAAACGTCTGGAAGGGCAGCGTGTAGCCGATGCCGGTGTTGAAGATGTACAACTCGCCCAGGATGCCCGACACGGGATAGAAGAACGCGCTCTCGGGCGTGGGAATCTGCGGCGAAGGCAGCACCCAGGGCATACCCGTGTCGCGGAACTTCATCTCGCGCTTCCAACCCTCCATGGGGATAACGGTGAGTTTGCAGCCGTGGCCCGTCTTGGAGCGCTCGGCGATGATGCCCTCCCCGTTGAGGAACAGGGCCAACTCACCGGGAGTGAGTCCGTAGATGTAGGGGATGGGATACTTGCTCACGAATGAGTAGTAGCCGTCCTCGACGAGGTTGCCCTCCACCTTGTTGCCGCCCAGCGGGTTGGGACGGTCCAGCACCATGAACTCGGTGCCGTGCTTGGCACAGGCCTCCATGCACACGCCCATCGTGGCATAGAAGGTGTAACTGCGGCACCCCACGTCCTGGATGTCATACACCAGCACGTCGATGTCTTTCAGCATTTCGGCCGTCGGCTCATGGGTCTTGCCGAACAGCGAGTACATCTTGATGCCCGTCAGCGGGTCCACGGCGTCGCCCACAGCATCGCCCGCATGGGCATTACCGCGCACGCCGTGCTCGGGGCCGAACAGCGCCACGAGTTCCACACCCGGCGCCTCGTTGAGGATGTCGACGGTGCTCTTGAGGTTATTGTCGATGCCGCTGGGGTTGGTCACCAGTCCCACACGCTTGCCCTGCAACTGGGCAAAGCCGCCGTCGCGAAGCACCTCGATGCCCGGCTTGACGACCGCACTGGCCGTCAATGCCGCCATCACCATACACACTGCAAAAATTATCTTCTTCATATCACTAATATTCTTAAAATTTTATATTAATAAACAACTGATAGATAAGACTATTCGGTCATTTAGATTCTTCGTTGGTTTTGGGAGTCTCGTCCTTCTCCTTCAGGCCGAACTTGGGATCCACCTTAACAATCATCGCCACGATAATGGTGCATGCGCAGCAAATCATCGTCCAGATGAAAAAGTTCTGATAGCCCACGAGGTCCTCGAGCCAGCCGGCCATCATACCCATCATCATCGACAATGCCATGAAACCGGTGCAGATGGCGTAGTGGGCAGTCTTGTACGGGCCCTCACTGTAATAGATGAGGTAAAGCATATAGGCTGTGAAACCGAAGCCATAACCAAACTGCTCAATAAACACGCAGATGTTGATGGTCAGCAGGTTCTGGTCCTGGGTAAACGCCAGGTAGATGAACGTCAAGCAGGTCAGCGACATGCTCCACGCCATGGGCTGCAGCCAGTGCTTGAGGCCGCCCTTTGCCGCCACGATACCGCCGATGATGCCACCGATGGTCAAGCCGATGATGCCGACGGTGCCGTATACGATGCCCACCTCGCTGGTAGACAATGCCAAGCCGCCCTTATCCAGCGGGTCCACGAGGAACGGCATGATGATCTTGGTCAACTGGGCCTCGGGGAAGCGGTAAAAGAGCATGAACAGGATGGCTGCAACAGTCTGCCACACAGGAAACTTGGTGAAGAATGTCCTGAATGTGTCCAGGAAGCCCCTGACTATTTCGCTTGAAGTCTTCTTCTCCTGATTGGAATCGACAGCAGGCCTGGGCAGCGCCCAAGTGTGGTAAATTACAACTATCAGGAAGAAGACCGACAATACAACGAACACAATGGCCCAAGCCATCGGAATGTTACCCGATGTGCCCAGGAACGACGACGAGACATCTTTCTTGACTTTGTTGTCCACCGTGAAGTATATATAGGCCAGTTTGTTCCAGTTGTTCTCGTTGAAGACGATGCGCGACTGCGAGGCCTTGATGTCGGTGCTGCCCTTGTCGTTAGCGAGGTTCAAGACATATTCCTTGCCTGCATCAGGTTTCTTGTTGAGGCGCACAGCCACAACAGCAAAGTTGTTGCTCTGATTGTTGGACTTCACCTGCTTGAACTTGTCGGGGAATGTAGTGGCAATCCAGTTTTCAAAGAGGTTCTGCTCCTCGGCCTTCTTGGCGAGTTCCTCGGCTGTCGCGGCTATGAGTTTAGCGTCGGAGGTATCACCGTAGTATACATAGCGGCCATTCTCCCAGACAGCGTTGACCAGCACGAATTTCTTTCCCTTGTATTCAAGGTCATCTTTCTCAGTAAAGGCAGGATCGGGGATGTAGAAGCCGTTGGCGATGTTCATTTTCTCGACCGAGTCGGCGATGGCCTTGGAATAGTCTGCAAAGTTCATCACCGAGTCGCCCGACTGAATATCGGCGGGCGCTTTCACCGATGTCTTGATGTCGGCAGCACTGGTGACGAAGCAGATTTCCTTGCCCACCTGGTCACCAACCGGGACATCGCTGGGGAGGACGGCCGAAACCGGCGCGCTGTTCACACCGGCATCAATGTTGATGCGGACAGGTTCAAGGCCCGAATTCATCTCGATCACACCTGCCAAGATGACAAGCAAGCCCTGCCCCACAACAGTAGCAATGCGGTAGAACGTGGAACGAATGCCCACAAACAGTGACTGCTCATGCTCGGTCAGCGCCAGCATATAGAAGCCGTCGGCAGCAATGTCGTGCGTTGCACTGGCAAAGCCCATCAGCATGAACACCGCAAATGTGAGTTGCACCCACCACGACGTCGGGATAGTGAATGCAATGCCCGCCAACGCAATAGCGACAATCCACTGCATGATGATGACCCACCAGCGCTTGGACTTGATGATGTCCACAAACGGGCTCCAGAAAGGCTTAATCACCCAAGGCAGTCCCAACCATCCCGTGTAAAGGGCAATATCAGTGTTGGACATTCCCAGACGCTTGTACATGATCACTGAAATTGTCATCACCGCCACATAGGGCAGGCCCTGGGCGAAATAAAGCGTCGGTATCCACGCCCATGGCGAGCGCTTCTTCGTTTTTTGTTCTTGACTGTCTTTCATCTTTATCTTCATTTTAGGTTAATAGCGTTTCTCGATGCTCGCGCCCACGAAGTAGTGCAGCAGGATCTGCTTGTAGTCGTAGCCCTTGGCGCCCATCACGGCGGCACCGATCTGGCACAGGCCGGCGCCATGGCCCCACCCTGCCCCACGCAGCACGAACTTGGCGGGATAGCCGTCGTCGCCCACGTCGTGCTTCTCGACGACGAAGGCCGAACTGTACAGGCACGAGGGCGACAGGGCGTAGCGGATGGTCAGTTCCTTGCCGATGATGCGCTCACGTTTCTCGCCGACGATGCGCAGGCGGTACAGCCTGCCACTGGTGCCGCGCGCCACGGGCTGCAGGTCGCGGATGCGGCCGTAGTCAGTACCCGTGCGTTCCTTGATCAGCGCAGCGATCTCGTCCTGGGTATACTCCACCTTCCAGCGGTAGAAGTCCTTGGTCTCCTGGTCATAGTCGTTGAGCACCTGGGACAGGATCTCGGGGTCGGTGGTGTTGCAGAAGGCACTGGGCGAGGACAGAATCCACTCGGCAGCGTTGTCCTCACGGGTAAGGTCGGGAAAGTCCTCCTCGTTCTCACCATCGCGGCGCGCCTCCAGATAGTCGTGGTGGTGCGGCTCCCAGCAGTTCTCGAATTCCTCCATCACGCCGCCGCACGACTTGCTGAAGCGGGCGTCGCACAGCGTGCCGCCGTGCATCAGCACCTGGCCCCACGTGGCGCGGATGGCCTGTTCCACCTTCTCGGTCGTGGCGCGTGTGATGCCCTGGTAGCGCTGGCAGTGGTCATCGGCACACACGTCAAAGTTCTCGTGGTCGTCACGGTCCCACCACTTCACCAGTTCCTCGGGGGTGTCCATCATCTTGCCTGCCATATCAGGATTGCAGTCGCTCGTGTCGACGATGTCCTTGTGAATCTGGGCCAGCAGCCAACTGCGCGAGATGACGGCATGGGCCTTGAGCAGTTCGAGCGAGGCATGGGCGCTCATCTCGCTGGAGATGACGCTCAGCAGGTAGTCCTCGACACTCAACACGTTGACGGGCGTCAACTTGCCGTCCTCGACGATGAGGTGCAGCGCGCCCTTGAAGGTCTGGTCCTCCTGGCGTTTCCAGTGGAAACTAACGCCGATGGTCACGCCCTTGAGCGTGAACGAAGCCTTCTCGGCATCGACAGGTTCAAAGAGCAGGTCGCCATAGCGGCTGCCGCCCCACTCCACCTGTCCATCGACACAGCGGGCCGTCTGGCCACCGCTGCAAGCGGTACCATTCACGCGGTAGTCACCATTGAGCACAAACTCGATCTCGGGCTCATTCATGATGCCCACCCTCACTTGCGGTATCTGTTTCTCGTCCATATTATCTTAGTTTATAATCCTTAGTCCTTGGTTTCAAGTACCTGGGTGTTATTCGTTATTGTCATCAAAGGAACCGTCCCCTTTTCGCCCTATATGGGCTGGTGGTTTTCCCAGTAATGGGCAAAGCCGTTGAAGACGGGGGTGAGTTCCTTGCGGCTCATGCACAACTCGTCGTAGAGGGCCTGCACCATCCTGGGCGTGAGGGCATCAAAATCCTTGCGCTCGGGCACGGCCCACAAGCCGCCCATGTCGACCGAGGCGGGGCTGAGCAGCAGTTTGCCCTCTCCCTCGCCATAGCACGCGGGGCGGTGTTTGCGCCTGGGGAAGACGACCAGATGCCACAGGCGGTCGGTCGTGTTCCACCAGCACAGCACGTTGACCATAGGTTCCTCGTCACCCTCGGCCACGGGCAGCAGGTCCAGCAGCCGCAGGGCATAGCGCTCGGCGGCCCGCTGCGACGAGGTCTCGATAGTGAACAGGTTGCGTCCCAACTGATCGACGTAGCCGATGAAGCCCTCGTCGCTGTCGGCCAGCAGGTGGGTCGTGGCATGGGCCATCTCGTCACACAGCGGCATCTCACCCTTGGCACCTGCCTGGAAGTGCATGTGGTCGGGGGCCGATGCGCCGCAGCGCGGCCCGTTGTAGAAGACCACAAAGTCGGGCAAAGACTGAGCCAGCATCAGCATGTCGCTTATCCTGTCCGCCAGGCGCTGCGGCACGTGGTGCAGGTCGGCTATCGTGAGGTGACGCTTGAAGATGGGATACGGGTTGACTTGAATCTTGTAGCGCTCACCCCACAGCACGGCCTTTTGCTTAGCGGGTTGGTACTCGGTGCACAGGAAACACTTGCGTCGAGCCAGCGAACGGCGGTCGATGACGGCAGCCGACGAACGGCGCCGTTCGGGGTTGAACTGCAGTGTGACGGTAGCCTCGCCCAGCGACAGCGAGCGTGTGGCGACGCCGGCCAGCGCCTCATAATTGGCGCCCGCCAAGTCCCAGTCACGCAGTTGACGGGCAATCAGTCTATCTATCACTCTGCTATAGTCCATGGTTTTATTTTAGTTTTTAGTTTTTAGTTTTTAGTTGTAAGTTTTAAGTATAGTTACCTGATGTCGCTACAAGAGGACGAAAGTAATCATACTTACAACTTAAAACTTAAAACTCACAACTTAAAACTAAAAACTCACATCTAACTCACTTATTGTTCATCGCGATGCGTGCCTGGAGTTCCCAGGTGCGGATGCGGTCCTTGTACAGATTGTTGCGGTTCATCTTCTCGACGTCGAGCGATGCATCGCTGTTGTCGTCCCAGCGGCGGCATAGGTAGACGGGTTCGTACACGCGACCAATCTGGTAGTTGCGCGAGATGTTCAGGCCCAGGGCATAGTCCTCGCCATAACTGGTGTTGGGAATCTTCACGTCGCGCAGCACGGGGGTATAGAACGCACGCGGTGCGCCCAAGCCGTTGATACGCAGGGCGTTGTTGCGGCCGTTCTCGGGGGTCCACTCCTTGTGGTCGATGATGCCGGGAGGAATGGGATTGAGGTGGATGTCGGTCATCTGATACGTGCCGACCACCATGGCCACATTCTGCTCGTAGAAGGCGTTGACCATCGTCTGCAGCGTGTGCTCGTCCTTGTACATGTCGTCGCTGTCGAGTTGCACGATGAACTTACCGACATTTTTGCGATGGGCTGCCAGATTCCAGTAACCGCCGATGCCCATGTCATAGAAGTCGGCGATGATATGTATCAGGCGCGGGTCGTTATACTCGGCGATGGCCTCGCGGGTGCCGTCGGTCGAGAAGTTGTCCACTACCATCAGGTTGAACTTGAAGTCACACTCCTGCTTGAGCACCGAGTCGATGGCATCGCGGATGGTGCGGATGCGGTTGCGCACGGGAATCATCACCGTGGCCTCGACCTCAAACTCGCCCTGGTTGAACTCGATGTGACGGAAATTGGGCACCTCCTTGCCGTCCTCGATGCGCGTGGGAGCCAGGTAACCGCCCACCTCCTTGAGGTGCTCGGTGCAGGCCTGCTCCATCTCGATCTGGCGGCCGCGGTTGCGCGGGTCGACGTAGTCAAAGATTTTCTCGCCGCTCTTGCGGGTATCCAGTTCCACATCGCTGTAGAGGAACTCGTTGATGTGGGTGATGGCGGCAAACTGCGACAACTTCAGGCGCAGGTCATACAGGCCGGCGAACTCGTAGTCGGCTTTCATCGCTCCGGCGGCCTTCTTGAAGCACTGGCCGCAGAAGAATAGCACCGAGCCGAAATCGAAGTCGTCCCTGAGGCTGCCCATCTGGTAATCGATGACGGGGGCCTTGCCGGCGCCCTGCTCAGTCACGTTGTAGTGGTCGGCATAGAGCATACCCGAGCAGGTGTCGTCGCCCAACTTGACGAAACGCTCCATCGAGAACGGACCCATCTTCAGGGTGTCATACTTGGTGTAGAGCAGCACATAGTCGGCATCGGCATGCGCAGCGATGGCACGCATCGTGGCGCTGGAGGTGAGCCCCTTGATGGGCAGCAGTTCACAGCCCTCGACGGCGGTTGCGCCGTCCTCGGTAGCCAGGAGGTAGATTTTGTTCACCAGTTCCTGCTCCTTGAGGTTCTGGATGGTTTGCGCGGCCTGCTCGGCATTGGCAAACGGGATAAAGCAATTAATTCTTCCCATGATTGTCTTTGTTTTATGATGATTGATAATTTTATTGTTCGGTTTCATTCTAGATGCTCTAGATTTTCTAGATTTTCTAGATGGTCTAGATGGTCTAGGCGGGGGTTATTTCAGGTAGTCCATGATGCGGGACATCAGGCTGGTGCGCTCCTGGACGGTGGTCACTGCCTCGAGAGGGAAGCCCATGACCACGGTGCGGTAGCCGCCACGGTCGCTGGCGATGGCAGCGGGCAGGCCGTTCTCGCCGTAGCGCATCCACGTGAAGCCGCGGTCGTCGCTGGCGCGAACGGCGTCGGGCGACTCAACGGCATACTGCCTGTCGTTCAACTTGCTGACGAAGGTCCAGGCGCCAGGCGACGACAGACGGATGTCGGGGCTGTCGACGCTGGTGACGGTGCCGTCGAGCGATGCACGCCCGTGCAGATGCTCAAAGCCAAGAACTTCCTTGACAAAGGCCTGACCTGCCACGTCGTTGTTGCCGGCGGCATTGTCCCACAGGTCGCTGCCCACATAGGCACCGCTCAGCAGCACGCTGCCACCGCCATCGGTGAAGCGGCGCAGGACGTCCTGCAAGCCCGTGGTGTAGATTTTGAAGCGTGTGGGCATCAGGCCGCTGCCGGTCTTGATTTCCTTCTGCTTGCCCAAGATGAGGTCCATCAAGCGGTAATCGCTGACGTCATAGTTGCTCTCCAGCGCCTGCTGGCTGCAGGAGACGAAGGAGTAGCCGGCATTCATCAGCGCCTCACCGTGCACGGCGGGAAAATCAAACGTGTTGCCCGCCACATTCATCGTCTCGTGGTCGCTGCGGCTGCTGCCGAAGCCGGGCGCGTCATCGTCAGTCCACTTGATGTCACGACGGAACTCATACTGCGAACCCAGGTAGTTGATCTGCTGGATGTAGGGCACACCGTGGTCCTTGTTGTCGTCAAAGCCTGCACGGTCGGGGCCGTCAAACCAGTCGGGGGCGCTCACGCGGGTGAAGCCGTTGACCACGAGCACATCACCCTGGCTGCCGGCTGCCTCTCCCAGGCTCAACGTCTCGCTGGGGAAACTGCGGCCACCGTCATTCATGGCGATGATGCGGTAGGAATGTATCTTGTTGTCGTTGATGCGCACGCTGTACTGCGGGCCGCGGGTGGTAGCAATCTCCTGGAAAGCACCGTCCAAGCCCACGCGCTCACACACGATATAGCCCGTGGCATCGGCATTGTCGCTCAACTCGTCGTGGGTGGGATTCCACGTGAGCAGGTAATGGCCCTTGCCGGTCTTGGTGATGGCAAAGGTGTTGACGGGCAGCGGCTGCACCACATAGGAGCGGTGGTCGCGCTGCGCGATGAACTTCAGCATACCTTTATAAATGGCGCGGCTCACGTCGAAGCGGAACATCGGGTCGAGGCCGTACTTCATGTCGGCAAAATTCTGGTGCGAGAGCAACTCCATCAGCACGGCGGGCACCTCGGGCACGCGGGCCTCATAGTAACTCTTGTCCCACATGCCGCGGCGTGTCCAGTTGGGTTCCCACTTGGCGCGGATGTCCTTGACAATCTCGGTCGACAGCAGGTTGCAGTAGCGGCGCGACAGTTCTCGCGGCGTGCCGTTGGCATACTTGCCGAACTGCTTGCCGTCAGCACGGGTGCAGTAAATCAGCAGAGTGCCTATGATTCCGTCGTCGGGCGTCTCACCGGCATCGGTGTGCAGGCAGAAGGAGATATCCACAGGCACCTTCAGGCCGCCACGGCCGGGCAGCACGTCGCTGCCGCCGGCCAGGTAGTTGACCCACTCGCCACGGCTGCGGTAGTCGTCGGTATAGTCATTGATGCCGTGGGAGGTGGAATAGACGCTGTCGGGGAAACCGGCCCACTGCAGGAAGTAGCGCGAGCCCAGGTGGAACCAGGGATGGTCACCACTGCCCACATAACTGTATTCCACGCCTTCCTTGCCCAGGTAGTTCTCATTCTCCTGCTCGGCGGCGATGCGGCGGTTCTCCTCGGTGGGCAAAGCCACTCGACGGGCGATATTGCCCTTGCCGCCGCCCACCTTGATGGCATCGGCGGTGATGACAGCGTTCTTGTCGTTGCTCAGGTTAGACACCTCGACCACTGCCTTGTTCAGACCCTTGGCCAGGGGGAAGGTGCCCAGATAGACCCAGACACCGCCTGCCATCGTCTGGTCGACGCGGAAGTGGCGCTCGCCAGCCAGGCTGTTGACGGTATAGGTCACGTCACTGGCACTGCCAGGCAGCGTCTTGTAGGAGATGTATACGGCAAACTCGCCGGCCTCGGGCATATCCACGTCCCACGAGGCTGTCGAGAGTTTCTTCTTGTCATTCTCGGCCTTCACCACGCGGTAGGTGCCCTCGGTGAAGGGATTCTCAAAGTCCTTGTATTGCGGACGCAGGTAGGCAAAGCCGCTTTCCTTGCCGACTTCCCACCGTTGCTTGCCGTTGTGCTCGCTGTAGCCCTGCTGGGCTTCGCCGCCGTCGTTGTCGACCACAACGCCGAAGTTGTGGGTGTCGCGCTCACGGGCATTCCACACATAGGCACCGGCGTTCTCCAGCATCGGGATCAAGAACGGCAGCACATAACTGTGGGTGTACATGTCCTCGACGGTCTGCATCAGGCGGGCGCGCTGCCACTCCCAGCGGTTCAACTTTGGCTCGAAGTACCAGCCGTGGCTGGGCCACATGGCCACGATGTTGCCGTCCAGGCCGTGCTTGTAGTGACGGTTGGCGTCCATCTCGCTGATGAAGGCCTTGTGGGAGCGCTTGTAGGCTGGCTCATAGTCGGCAAAATATTTCTCGATGTCGTTGCCCACGATGGTGATGAGCACGGGGCGGTCACGGAATCCGGCACCCAGTGCGTCCCGAATCTCGCCGCGCATCTGCTCAACACCGGCCTGGGTGAAAGGCACGTCGCCGAAGTTCTCGCTCACGTCCACCTTGATGGTGTCGTTCTCAACAGTCACCGAGCGCACCTTCAGGTCGCCCACACCCATGTGCTCGGGCAACTTGCTGGCTATCACGCGCTGCACACCGTCCAGTTGTTCCTGGCTGAACTGCTGCCCGTCAGGCAAAGCCTCCTGGGCATGCATCGGCACCATCACCGCCAGGGCGGCAGCAAGGCACAACAATACTTGACTTGTCTTTTTCATATCGTTTTGGTTAATGATTTTTCGACATTTACTTATGCAACAAAATTACTCAAACCAAACGAAAAACCAAAACGCAACCCCCAAAACACCCCACTTTACAACATTTTTTATGAATTAACTACATATTTTAAGTAAAAACGGCAACATTTCGGGCCCATGACTACCCACAACACAAGCACCGGACGCTTGACGACTGGTCAAGCATCCGGTGCCGTTATTATGACTATTTGCCTATTAGATCGAAGCGTGCGGGAGGACTTCACGCAGTCTGGTCGCTGTGGTAAGCCACGAGGCCAGGCATACTGCTCAGCAGGATTTTCCTTACCGTGGCGCCAAAGCCGTGTGCCACCTCGAGCAGAATCTCGCTGTAGGTCGTGGCGATGGAGCCCACAAAATTGACGGGATAACTCTTGTAGTCATACTGCGCCACGTTGCGCTCGAAGAAGCGCTTGAACTCCCCGGCAATCAGATCATGAACGTAGGGGCTATCGAGATGCTCGCTCAGGAAGAACGAGTAGGCACGCAGGTTGCGCGTCGCAGCCGGGTTGTTGAGCACGGCGTCAAGCACCTCGGCACGCGTTACCTTGTACTTGTCGAAAAAAGCCTCGGTCAGTTCTTGCGGAGCAAGCCCCTTGAGTGCGTCACCCAGGAACACGCGTCCCAACGCGGCACCACTGCCTTCGTCACCCAAAATGAATCCCAACGCCGGCACATTCTTGACAATATCCTTGCCGTCATACAGGCAAGAGTTACTACCCGTGCCCAAGATGCACGCCAATCCCGGCTCGCGCACCAACAGGCCGCGGGCTGCACCCAACAGGTCGCTCATCACCGTCACCGGCGTCTTGAACTGCGCCACCAGCGACGACTCGATAATCTTGTTCTTCTCGGGACCGGAGCAGCCCGCGCCATAGAAATAGACGTGGCCCCAACGACGCTTGAAGAATTCAGGCGGCAACTCCAGGCGGATGCTGTGGCTGATCTCGCGACGCGACATGAAAAACGGGTTCAAACCCGCCGTGTAGGCATGCTCCACTTGCTGGCCATCCTCGACCAGCGACCACTCGGTGCGGGTTGTGCTGCTCTCTGCAATCAGGGTAATACTTTGTCCTTTAATCATTCCAAGTTTGGTTAACGAATGTACCTTTTTGTTAACATTTCTTTAAAACCGGCATCGCGCTGGCTTTCAGAACCACAAAGATACGCATAATTCCTATTAGAAAAAGCGCGCATCCATAGAATCTTCCTGAAATAAACACAAATTTAACATACAATTACATTTGTTAACTTTAAAAACCGCAACTTGTAAGCGCCGAGGCATCGAGTCCCGCATGACCACACAACAAGCGCCCGCTGCAGCAGGTGCAACGGGCGCTCATTGATGTTTTACCGTCGGATTATGCGATATCGATCACGCGGTCCATCTTCTTCTCGGGCTCGGGAGCGAGTTTGGGCAGTTCGATGGTCAGGATGCCGTCCTCGACCTTGGCACTGATGTGCTCGGTGTCCACCTCCTCGGGCAGGCAGTAGGCCTGCTCATAACTTGCGTAAGAGAACTCGCGGCGCAGGTAGTGGTGCTTCTTCTCGCCCTCTTCGGACTTCTCCTCGTGCTGGTCTTTGTTCTCGATCTTGACGACGAGGTTGCCCTCGTTGTTGATGTTAACGCTGCAGAACTCCTTCTTGAGGCCCGGAGCGGCGATTTCCATCGTGAAGGCGTCGTCGCTTTCCTTGACGTTAACGGCGGGAGCCGTGGTCACGTGGCGCGGAGCCCATTCCATGTCAAACAAGTCGTTGAATGCTGTGTCTAACCAATTGTTGCGGTTGTTACGGATTACGGGAAAATACATAGTCATTACCTCCTAATTCTAAAATTTTATGAGTCTTTAAATGTTTGTTCTTTTTCAGTTGCCCGCGGACCTTGCGACCCGCTTGCACCAACAGATAAGGCAAAACCGGTGCCAAGGGCCGAACGGCTAACTACTGTTAAAAATCAAAGACAGCGTGTCAGGTTTTTAAACTATTTTAAACCAAAAACTGACAAAATGTCAGTTTTCTAACAAAAATGATAGGGCCCCGCAATGGGACCCTATCGATGCCGAGCCGCAGTAGCGGACGGGTTGTGCTGGATGGACTCGAGGCTCTAGAGAGCCTAGATGCTCTAGATATTCTAGAATATCTAGATATTCTATAGTTTCACCTTCTGGGTGGCGGTACTGCCGTTGATGTAGACGCGCACGAGGTAGATACCCCTGGCCACGTCGCTGATGTTGAGGCAGTTGCCTCCTACGGCCTTGACGGTGCGGCCGCCAGTGTCAATCAGTTCCACGCCCTGCACCCAGGTGTCGGCACTCACGACGATGTAGTCGCCTGCCACGCGTACCTCCATATTGGCCAAGCGCGCCTCGTTGATGCCGCTGGAGGCCCTCTTGAGCACGTTGTCGAAGCGGATCGTGCCCGTCGTGCTCATCGATTCATCGCCGCGAGAGAGTCTGAATCCGACGAACTTATAGTCCTTGTTGCTCAAATCTTTAATCGGCACAGTCATGTACCGCCAACCATGGAAATCGATGTTTCCTAAGGGCAGCGCGTAAGTGTACTCACCTGCGGAGAAGCATACACTGAGTTCGTTATAACTCATATCGCCCCACACGTGTACACCCACCGTGTCGCCAACGTGGAAAGTGGCATCCAACTCATTAATGGGCTCAATCAGTATCCTCGTTCTATCATAGAAATCGTAGACCATCTGCATGGAATGGCTGCCAAACAGCCTGTCGGTCGAGGTTGTCAACGGGTAGGTGTGTCCCGTGCCAATGCCATAGCCTGTGCTAGCGAAGTAGTTGTCAGCACTCTCAAACTCCTCGACGACCTGCATGCCGGGTTTGTCGGCACCGGCATCAACGCCATGGAAGACGATGTCGCGGGCGGCAGGCAGGTGGATGCCAGCAGTGTCGGCGATGTCTACATCGAGGATGAGGTGATAGTCCTTGCCCGGCTCGATGTCCTTAACCAACGGGACACGGATGTAGCCGTAGTCGTCGCCTTTCTTGTTGTACTTGATGCTGCGCTTGTTCCATAACAGTTCGGTGCCCTCGCTGTCGAGCACGCGCAGGCGTTGGAACAGGTTATAGGTGTCAAGCATAGAGTCGACACGCAGTTCCACCGTGGGCGTCTTGTAGTGGACGGGTGCGTCCTCATAGGGGAAGACGGCCAGTTCGCTCAGATGGTTGCGCGGCTGGGTGTAGAACTGCAGCGTGAAGTCGTCCTCCATCGGGGTGCCGCCGCCATGCTCAGCACTCTTGTCGAGGGTGAGCGTGTAGAGGGTGTTCACGTCGAAGGCATCGACGGGAGTGAACACGAGGCGGTAGTAGGAATCCTCCCAGCAGAAGTTACCCTCGAGGGGCGGGTCAAGATGGAAGGCGCCGCAAGTGGTCACGCTGTCCATATCCCAGTTGAACGACAGGACGATGGGCACGCTGCACTTGACGGCTGGGTCATCCTCGTGCCACACGGGGCTGTAGTCTACCACCACGGGGGGCGTGTCGCGCACGCGCTTGAGGAAGAAGTTCTGATAGGTGGGCTCGTTGGCGGCCACAGTGACCGTCTTGGTCTGGGTGAAATGCAACGGACTGCTCACCTCGACGGTGTAGGTGCCCGGTGTCACATACTTGAACACATAGATACCGTTGCGCAAGGTGTCGGTCACACAGCGCTGCACCTCGTTGCCCTCGGCATCGAGCAGGCGTGCCGTGGCATTGTGGACAGGCATCAGGTTGTCGTCGCCATAGACGAGGAACGGCTGTGCACACTCCTGCAGGCGCTTGAGGCGGTCGTCACGCACGTTGCCCGTGACCACGCCCAAGCCGTAACTGTCCAGGCGGTTGAAATATTTGTCGGCGCCCAGCGAGATGTTCCAACCCTCCATCCAGCAGTAGTAAAAACTGAGCAGGCGGTAGGCCTCGGGGATGTAGTCGTGGAACGAGCCTTCGCTCAGGTTGGCCACCGCATAGTTGCCGCGCAGCACGCCATAGCCCTGGGTACCCCACTCGGGACGGAACGACCAGTCGCCCCAAATCTGGTAATTATTGGTCCAAACCGTGTTCTGGCTGGCATACAGATAGGGTTCCAGGTCGGCAGCCAGCACATCGGCGTTGGCAATCTGGGGGGAGCCCGTGTAGCCGCGGTAGAACACCATCGGGAAATTGCTGCGGGCACTGGTGCCCGTGGCATTGCTGTGCACCGAGTAGAACACGTCGGCGCCGCTCTGGTTGCACAGGGCGACGATGGTCGAGAGCGCCAGGTCGTCGGCGGTGGTGTTGGTCACACGCGAGATGCTGGTCTTGTAGCCCTTCTTCTGCAGAATGTCGCGCAGGGCGAGACCCTTGCGCAGGTTGGACTTCGACTCCCACGAGCCGGCGCTGTCGCCCTGGGCGAAGGGGTAGATGACCATGTTGCGGTCGTCACTGTCATAGCCGCCATGGCCCGGGTTGATGTACACGTGGGGCTGCTGCTGAGCGATGGCGACATTCACGGCCAAAACCGCCAGCAGGGCCGTCATCAGTGATTGGAAAAATAACTTTTTCATGACGATTGCGGTTGTTTAGTCGTAAATGTTGATTTTCATTTCATGCAGCAGGCCGTCGATGGTGGTGTAGACGATGCGTCCGCCGCCACAGGTGGGTTGCATCGTCATCGAGGCGGGCCGCGTCAACTCGGTCTGCCAGGTGCCGTCGGCCTTGAGCAGCAGCAGTTGTGACGAGGTGAACTGGTGGCCGTCGTCCTTGGCGTTTTGGGCCACCAGATAGTCGTTGTTGTACCAGCACGGCATCTCATAGTTGCCCAGCATGGCAAGCATCTGGCCGCGCAGGTCGATGACCACGATGCCCTTGCCGGCGGCAAAGAAGGCCACGCGCTTGCCGTCGGGCGACAGCGAGGCCCACAGGTAGCCTGCCCACGAGTCCACGGGACTGAAGACACGCTCCTCGCCACCCACTATCACATGCACACGGTTCTCCTCGGTCCAGGCGGCACTGCCGATGTCACCGCCCGAACGGGCATCCAGGCCCGGAGCACGCATCGCTGCGCCCCGCGTGGCGGGAACGGCATGCACGGCTCCATGACGTTCGCTGGACATCACGGCGACTTGGCGCGAAACCGGATCATAACAGCGGCCTGTGCGGTAGACCAGCCGGTCCTCCCCCACCCGCTGAGTGACAAAGTAGACCTTGCCGTCACCGCCCCAGCAGGCATCGTTGCCGGCGACATAGCCGTCGGCCACCGTCGTGGTGACGTTGTCCTTCAGGTCATACATCTTCAAAGCGCCCGCCTCGGTCAGGAACAGCAGGCGGTCGCCCGCCGTGTTCAGCACGGGGTGATAGGCAGGGCCCTCGACGCCCTCGAGCAGGCGCCGCTGCGAGGTCACTTCCACCTCCTGGCCCATCGCCGGCAACAACACCGCCGCCGCCAGCAACAAAAACATCATTTTTTTCATAATTTCAGTTTTCTGCTATTAACTAACAGCCAATATCATTTCTTCTTAGGTTTCTGGTTCTTCTTGATTTTCAAGTTCTTGTAGGACGTCTGGTTCTTTCTCACCTTGACCTTGGCAGTGCCGTACAGGTCGTCGGTGCCGTAATAGAGTTCCAGGCGGTACTTGTCGGGGGCGAGGTTGGTGAACACAAACACGCCGTTGTCCTTGCTGTCGACGGTGAATACGCGCACCAATGCGCCGTCGCTGCCATACAGGCGCAGCACGGCGCCGTTGATGGGCAGCAGTTGGTCCTCGCCGAACAGCCGGCGGTCCTCGTCATAGCGCTCGATGTCGTCCCAGCGCACGGTACCTGCCAGCACGCCGTTGCGGGTCTTGTGCTTGCGCCCGAAGTACTCGTCGATGCCCAACGACTGGTTCCAAGCCTCGAGCCAGCAGTAGTTGTCGCTCAACAGGCGCTCGCGCTCGGGCAGGTAGTCGTGGAAAGAGCCCTCGCTCAGGAAGCCGGGCAACTTGTTGAAGCGCAACACGCCCAGACCCACCTTGTAGCCCCAGTCATAGAACGACCAGTCGCCACGGTTGGCCTGCTGGCTCGTCCAGACCGTGGTCTCGTTCTTGTAGAGGTTCCGCATCACGGCCTCGCTCAGTTTGAGGCTGCCGTCGACAGCGGGTTCTCCGTCCCATCCCCGGAACAGGCCCAACGGGAAATTGATGCGCTTCTCGATGCCCGTGGCGTTGCTGTGGATCGAGAAAAAGATGTCGGCACCGCTGTTGGCCGCCAGCGAAACAATTTCGAACAGGTCCAAGTCGTCCTCGGTGGTGTTGGTCTTGCGCGACAGGGCCGTTTCATAGCCCTTGTTCTGGAGGATTTCCTGCAGGGCGAGGCCCTTGGTCAGGTTGGAGTTGGACTCGTAGTAATGCACCGTGTCCTGCACACCGATGACCCACGTGGGCACGTGACGGTCGTCGCTGTCGTGGCCACCGTGTCCCGGATTGATGAACACGCGCGGTACGTCCTTGCTGCTGACGGGGTCCTTCACCTTCTGGCTCTTGCCCTTACCCTTGCCGGCGGCCGGGGCCGCGGCCGGGGCGATGTCCAGGGCCACCTGCTTGACCTGACCGTCATAGATGACGCTGTAGACCACCTTGTCGCCGGCAACCATGGGCTGCACAGCACGGTCGTTCTTATCGCTGATGGGCTTGAAGGTCTCGCCGTCGACACTGATGAGCCAGATGCGCGAGCCGCTCACTCTCACGTTGCCCGCATTGCTCATCGCCACGATATAGTCGTTGTTATACCAGCAGGGCATGAGGAACTCGCCCAACTCGGCCTGCACCTGCCCGTTGAGGTCACACACAAACAGGCCACGGGACGCTGCCTCGAACATCACGCGGGTGCCGTCGGGCGAGAGCGAAGCCCACAGGTAGCCGTTGCTGTCCTTCACGGGCTGCAGGGCACGCGTCGTGCCACCTTCGTCGACCAGGTAGAGCATGTCGCCGCGCGTGTAGGCATACTGTCCCACGCGCTCGTGGTTGCGGTAGACCTGTCGCTCGCCGTTGATGACGACGCCACTGGCGGCACGCAAGGCCTGCACACGGCCGTGCTGCGGCTTGAGCACCACCTGGTCCTTGCCCGTGGCAGGGTCATAGCAGTGGCCCGCACGGTAGACCATGCCGTTCTTCTTGCGCTCCTGGGTGACATAATACACCTTGCCGTCGTCGCCGAAGATGGCGTCAAAGCCGGGATAGCCCTTGCTCGACACCGTGGTCACGGCACCCGTCGACAGGTTCTTCAGCATCAGGCTGGTGGCCTCGGTCGGGGAATAGAGCAGCCACTGCCCGTCGGGGCTCAACTGCGGGAAAAAGCCGCAACTGTCCACGAGCGTGCGCTCGCTGCCGGGTTTCACCCCCGCAGCGCCGGCAGCCAGTGCCCACAGGCACATGGCCGTCAACACCAATATGTATTTCCTCATCTTCATCGGGGTTTGAAGACATTATTGATTCACGTCACAGGCCAATCGCATACCCGAATCCAGAGCCTTGCTCGTGGGGTCATCATAGGTGCGGCCGAAGCACTTGAACCAACTATTGTTGTTCTGGCGGCAGTAGGACGAACTGCGGCAGACACGGTACGAGCCGCTGCTCGGGCCCTGAGGATTGTACTGGGCTCCACTACTGTAGGCGCCATACCAATCCTGACACCACTCAAACACGTTGCCGCTCATGTCATACAGGCCCAACTCATTGGGCAACTTGGTAGCCACGGGGTGCGTCGTGTCGCCCGAATTGAGTGCATACCATGCCACGAGGCCGAGGGTGTTGCTGCCGGCATAGATGTATCCCTGGCTCTTATTGCCGCCACGGGCAGCGAATTCCCATTCAGCCTCGGTGGGCAGACGGAAATTACGGTCCATCAGTCTTGACAACTTGGCAACAAATGTCTGGCACTGGTTCCAGTCTATGTTCTCGACAGGGAGGTTCTCGTCACCCTGGTGGTAACTCGGATAATCGACCATCACTTCATACCACAGCGCCTGGGTCACCTCGGTCTCGCCGATGCCGTAACTCGACAGGGTCACTTCGTGAACTGGCCTGCACAAGTTATCGCTCTCGTCACCCATCATGAAGGTGCCGCCATCGACCACGACCATCGAGAAAGGCACACGGTTGAATTTGAAGTTGAACCGCGTTGTGCCGGTTTCGCCGGTGCCTTCGCCGGTGAGCAGCATACTGATCAGGGTGGTCACGTCGTTGATGTCAACGCCACCGACGCCGTCCACGTTAGCAGCCTGGACATCCATACCTTCGGCTGAGCCTTTCAGCACATATTCAATCACGGTGGTGACGTCAACAATATTGAAAGCGTGGTCTCCGGTCACGTCGCCCGCAATCGCGGGTGCCTCAATCTCCTCACTGACGACAAAGTCAAACCTCCACCAATAATCCGTATTGAAGTAGGTCTCATGTGAGCCGTAGGGCACACGCAGCACTGCGTTGTGATACACTTCGGTCTGGAAGGTAGTCATGTCCGATTCAGTGAGCGACGGCGGTGTTGCTCCCAGGCAGGTCACCTTGGCAATATCAGGACAGTAATAGAAGCAGGTGCTGCCTATCGACGTCACGTTCTCGCCAATCACTACAGAAGTCAATGCCGAGCAGTTGCGGAACGCCATCGAACCGACGGTCGTCACCGAATTGGGAATCACCACTTCCTCAAGGCCCATACAGAGCCAGAAAGCATTGTTGCCGATGGTCGTCACTGCATTGGGGATATCAACATGTGTCAGCGCCGTGCAGTAATGGAATGCATAATCCTTGATCCTGGTCACCGTATTGGGGATTGTCACTTGGGTCAACGACCTGCAATTCTTGAACGCGCTGTTGCCGATAGCGGTGACCGTATAGGTCATGCCGTTGTAAGTCACCTGTTCGGGGATGTTCACCACGCCGCTGTAGGTGTTGTAGTCGGCGGTGGCATAGGTCACCTCGACCTGACCGGTGCTTGTGATGTTATAGTAGATGCCGTCCACCTCAAAACTGTAGGACATCACTGCCATGTTGGTGAAGTTCTTCCAGTACATCGCCGTCTGGTAGAGCGACCGGCTCGCCTGGGGCACCCTAAGCAGAACGCTGGTATAGTGGCTCTCGTCAAAGGTGCCGCTAGAGATTTCAGGCGGCGTGAAGGCATGGCAGATTACCTTGTTCAGTGCCGAGCAATCATGGAACACCATGTCACCAATGAAAGTGACATTCTTGCCGATGGTCACCTTCTCCAGGTGTTCACAGCCGTAGAATACGCCATAACCTAATGAAAGGACGCTGGACGGGATCGTCACCTCGGTGAAGTTGCTGCTGGAACAATGGGCGAAGGCATAGGTCTCCAGATACATTACCCCGTCAGGAATCACCACGTTGCCCAGGCTAAAACAATTATAAAACGCATAGACACCGATGGACGTCAGGTTCTCGGGCAAGGTGATTTCGCTCAGGCTGTAGCACTTATAGAATGCACTCCTTTTGATTTCAGTGACCGTGGAAGGCATAGTGACCGCTGTCAAGTTCGCGCAATCATCAAAAGCATGCATGCCGATGGCCGTGACATTGAAATTCCTGGTATGGTAGTATACCCTCTCGGGAATGGTCACCGAGCCGCTATAACTGTTATAGTTATCATCTTTGCAAGTCACCTCGAGGTAACCCTGATCGGCATCAATGATATTGTAATAGATGCCATCCACCATAAAGTCATAATACTGCTCCTGGATGTTAGAAAAGGCCTGCCAATAGGCTGCCGACTGGTAGGCGCCAGCACAGCCTCTCGGCACCGTCAGCGTGAGTCCGCTGTTGTTAATCGTGGAATAGAAAGTGTAGTCATTAATCTCCGGCGGAGTGCGGGCTATACAGGTGATACTGGTTAGCGAGGTGTTTTCGGCGAATGCAAGAGAGGCCATCTCGGTCAGTGTGGAAGGCAAAGACACACGCTGAAGATGACTGCCGCGGAAAGCCCACGGCCCAATTATGCTCAGACCCTCAGAAACATCATAGTACGTGCTGCTTTTGCCGATGGGATAAGCAATCAGTTCAGTGAATGATTTGTCGAACAAGACACCATTCAGCGACAGATAGTTCGCATTGCCCAGATCCACGTTAATGGCGGTCATTGACTGGCAGCCATGGAACGGGTTAATGCCTATCGACTGTACCGATGCCGGGATGGTGATTGAGGTCAGCCCGGCGCAATCAAACGCGAGGTCATCGATGGTAGTAAGCGTGGTGGGTAGCGAGATTGACGTTAATGCTGAACAGTCGCCGAATGCAGCGTTCCCGATTCTGATGACTTTGTTACCCAAGTACACGTTAGCCAATCCACGGCACCCGTAGAACGCTTTAGTCCCGATTATCTCAACATTACTACCCACACTCATGGTCGTGATGTTCTCATAACCATGGAAGGCGTTGGCGGCGATTTCGGTCACCTTATAGCCTTGAGCCGTGGCGGGGATACTCCAACTTCCTGACGGGTTGGAAACCTTCGGTCCAACAACCTTAACGGTGTTGGAACTTGTAATGACAAACAAGAGGTTACTATAGTCGAAATCATAGTCGGGCGTGTCCCTGATGGTGCTTGAGTTTTGGTCATCAGCACCCGAGTTCAAGTCCCCGAGAGTGGGGCTTACGGTATTGCTGCCCGTAATGTCGTCATCGATGCCCCCCGACGTGAAGTCATTGGCTCCGGCACCCATGGCGCAGGCCATGCATACGGCAAGCGCACACATCCTGAAAAGTAGTCGTTTTCTCATAATCTATTCATTTATTGGGTTAATATCATTCTATTTGTTGCAAAGATAATCAAATATTGTCACATTTCATCAATCGTTGCCAAAAACAATCCTCCCTTGACCATTTTAAACACAATGGCGCCGACTCGTGTGCCGGCGCCATTGGTTAAAAGTGTGTCAGGACCTGGCCGCCAGGGCCGTCTCTCCCAAAGGCTTACTGTCCGAGAATGATATCGATGAGGGCGTTGACATCGGCGATGTTCACCTCACCGTCACCGTTCACGTCGGCATTGGCCGAAGACTTATTCTTCAGGATCAGGTCAATCAAGGCATTGACATCACCGATGTTCACCTCACCGTCACCGTTCACATCGCCCCTGATGCTGGCCTCGATTTCTACCCATTGCGAACCATTGTATCGCATGGGAATCCAGTACTTCTTCCTGGCATTATTCACCTGGGCGCCCGTGATGGAATTGTTCTCACCGCTGTTGTAAATCAGATAGAACTCACCGGGGCTCGAGGCTTGACGAGTGACCAGACTGGTAATCAGGGCATCCATTTTGGCGCCACTGATCTTGTTCTTGTAGCAATGCAGTTTTTTCAACTTGGTGTTCTTCTTCAAGTCCAGCGCCGTCAATTTGTTGATGTGACAATATAACGATTGCAGAGCGGTACACGTGGACAAGTCGAGAGTTTCCAACTGATTACCATTGCACGACATATCATACAAGGCCGTGCAGTTCGTAACATCAAGGTCGGTCAGTTTGTTGCCTTGAGCGCTCAAGATTGTCATGCCAGTACAGTCGGAAACGTCAAGTTTGGTCAGAAGCGGGTTGTTATAACAGTTAATTCTGCTCAGACCCGGGTTGCCCATTAAGCGCACATAGGTCAACTTGCTTTTGCCTGTGAGATTAAATGTGCCACTGAGTTGGTTGTTGCGGGCATACAACGAGGTGAGGTTGGTCATCCCCTGTACGGCACTCAGGTCGGAAATCTTGTCGTCCTCACAGTCCAAGTAAGTGATTGCCGTGCAATCGGCCAGACCAGTGATTGTGGTCAGGTTGTCATTGTAGTAGCAGCGCAAATCCTTCAGCCCGGTGTTTCCAGAGATGTCGAGCGTGGTCAACTTGTTGCTGGAGCACTTGAGTTCGGTCAGCAACGGGTTATTGCCGCATTTCAAAAAAGTGAAGGCCTGCTTACCTGTAATCTGGAGGCTAGTCAATTTGTTGCCGTAACAAACAAGTTTCTCCAAGTGACTCAAGTTGTCAACACCGTCGAGGGTGGTGAGGGCACAATTGTAGCAATAGAGCGTCTTGAGCGCCGTGCACTCTCCCAGGTCGGTGATTTTGCTCAGGGCGGCATTGGGCGCGCAATCCAGTTCTGTCAATGCTGTGCAGCCCGCCACCTTGAGATAGTACAACTGGGGATTGTTGTAGATATATAATGTTTTCAGCGTTGTGGTACCCGACACATCAAAGGTCGCCAACTTAGAAAAGTTATTATAATTCAACGAGGTGAATTTGTTGCCTCCACAGTAGACCTCCTTGATTTGGGTACATGCATTAAAGTTGAGCGATGTGAGTTGGTTGTTCTGGCACAAGAGGTAAACCAGTTTGCTGTTGTTGGACAGATTGAGCGTGGTCAACTTGTTCCAGCCGCAACGCAGGTCGGTCAACTTGGGAAAGTGGGAAATGACGCTCAGGTCGGTAAACGCGCAAGTATGGCAGCGCAGGCCTTCCAGATTGGTGCAATCGGCCAGGCCGGTAATATCAGACAGGCCGGTGTTGTTGAAACAATACAGGGTCTTGAGGGCCGTGCATTCCTCTACATTCAGGTCGGTCAAAGCACAGTTTCCGCAGTTCAAGGATGTCAACAATGTGTTGCCCAAAACCCTGAGCCGATTCAACTTGCTCCTACCGGAAACATCGAGCGAGGTCAGTTTGTTCTTGCGGACAAGAAGGGTCTCAAGATTGGGCAGACTCCCTACTGCGCTCAAATCATTGATAGAGCAGTCCTCACAATCCAGATAGGTCAACGCCGTGCAACTAGACAGGCCGGTGATAGTGGTCAGATCGTCGTTGTAGTAGCAGAGCATTTTCTTCATCGCGGTACAATCGGTCACATCAAGTGAAGTCAAGGCATTGCTATAGCAATCGAGTTCCGTCAACTGGCTATTGCCTGACACCCTTAAATAATTCAAATAGTTCTTGTTGTATATGCTTAACGAGGTAAGTTTGTTGTTGCGGCACAAGAGTCTTTCAAGTTTGCTCATATTCGATGTAGCGCTCAAGTCCGATACTTTGCAATCCTCACAGTCCAGCCAGGTAAGGTTAGTGCAGTCACCCAGACCTTCGATTTCGGTTAGATTGGGGTTCTCGTAACACTTGAGTTGCTTGAGTGCCGAGCAACCCGTCACAGTCAAATCGGTCAACGCACATCGATAGCAGAAAAGGGTCTGAAGCGAAGTACAATATGGGGTATAGAGTAACTTGAGTTTACTATGATCACTGACATTCAATGATGTGAGCGATGGGTTACTTTGGATATAGAGTTGCTCCAGTTCAGTGTTGTTCGTGAGGCTAACAGATACAAGTTTATTGTATGCAAGGTTGAGAAGAACCAACTTGGTGTTGTGGCTCAAGTCAACACTGGATAGATTATTGTCTT
>Ga0256407_10003417_pt1 | contig 28328 bp, 22 predicted proteins | sample RumenRJG_04DNA_FD_193489 | JGI IMG/M metagenome (GOLD analysis project Ga0256407, IMG submission 193489) | Bovine rumen microbial communities from Lethbridge, Alberta, Canada - RJG_04 | ecosystem: Host-associated > Mammals > Digestive system > Stomach > Rumen | place: Canada: Alberta...
ACAGAGGCAATGCATGGCATGGTGCGGCGATACCGCTTGATACATCATCATTTGTGCCCGGATACACCTACAGTTTCAGCCTTGCGGTACTTCAGACAAGCGGTTCTGACGAGAGTATTCAGCTTTCACTTCAGCAGAGCGACGGCAGTAACACTTCATATCACAAAGTTGCTGAGTGTACGGCTAAAAACGAAGTATGGACCAAGCTTGAAAACACTGAATTCACTATCCCGACAGGCGGAAGTGACCTTGTACTTTACGTAGAAACACCCGATGGTTCAGGTTCGACCTGTGATTTTTACATTGACGCAGTACAGGTATCAAAGTCAGGAAAAGCATCGTCAGTAGTAACAGGACAGGGAACAGTTGCATCGGCGGGACCGGTTGTTCAGCCCGGAAACAGTGAACTCAGCAAAAACGGCGTAATAAGGGTAATGCCAATTGGTGACTCTATCACATTTGGCTATGGAAATGAAGGCGGCTACAGAAAGTACCTTGACTATTTCCTCAAAGAAAAGGGCTACACTCAGGTAGACATGGTTGGTCCCGAGGGCAAGAGCGGAGCTTCATTCAATTATAACGGAAAAAGCGTTTCATACGACGACAACCACGCAGGATACAGCGGATACACTATAAAACAGAAGTATCCTATCCCGAGCTGGGGAGAGAATGGACTGCTTGAAAAGCTAAAGAGCAAGGACGCAGTAAGCAGTGCAAAGCCTGATGTAATACTGCTGATAATCGGAACTAACGACATGACGGCTAACCGTGCACTGAGCGAATGTGAGAGTGACCTTCACGACCTCATCGACTACATACTTTCAACAATGCCGTCAGACAGTGTGATATACATGGGTTCTATCCCCGAATTCACAGCATACGGCGGAAATGCACAGCGAGTTGCAAATTACAACAGCACAGTTAAAAAGGTTGCTGACTCATATGCAAGTGAAGGGAAGAATGTAAAGTTTGCGGACGTGCACGGCTGTCTCAACGGAACAGCAGACCTTCAGAGCGACAATCTTCATCCGAGTGCCGCAGGATACGAGAAGATAGGCAAATTCTGGGCAGGAATAATTGACGATTACGTATCATCTTCAGCCATTGATGTTCCTGCGACGACAACAGAAGTTCCCGAAGAGAGCGGAGTTTTAGGCGATGCTAATGACGACGGCTTTGTAACTGTTGCAGACGCAGTAGCAATTCTTCAGTATATCGGCAACAAGGACAAGTATTTCCTCACAGACAATGGCAAGAGGAATGCAGACGTAGACGGAGTAGCCGGAATAACCGGCAGTGACGCACTGACTATTCAGAAGTATGACGCAGGACTTATAAATGAAAGTCAGTTTATACTTATATCAGCGTGAAAGAAATACCCCTCATCAGCAGTGATGAGGGGATACTTTTATATTATCTTAGTTGACCATTCCTCGATATTCCAGATATTGTCGGCGATATCCATGTAAAATTCCGGTTCATGGCTGACGATGAGGACAGTTCCCTTGTAGTCCTTGATAGCCTTTTTCAGCGACTCCTTTGCATCAACATCGAGGTGGTTGGTAGGCTCGTCGAGTACGAGGAGATTGACCTCTTTCAGCATAATGCGGCATATTCTGACCTTAGCATTTTCACCGCCGGAGAGAACTCTCATCTGCGAGGTTATATGTTCAGTCGTAAGTCCGCATTGAGCGAGAGCGGCGCGTACTTCGGCATTGGTCATAGAAGGGTACTCTTCCCATATCACATCGAGAGCGGTCTTTGAGGTACTCTCCTCTTCCTGTTCGAAATAGCCGTATTCAACGAACTGGTCATGCTCAATATAGCCTGAGAGCGGCGGAATAATTTTAAGCAGGGTCTTGAGGAGGGTGGACTTGCCTATACCGTTTACACCGCGGATAGCGATTTTCTGTCCATTTTCCACCTTTACCGAAATAGGCTTGGTGAGTGGTTCATCATATCCGAGAACAACGTTCTTGCAGTCGATAACGACACGTCCGGGAGTGCGTGCTTTTCTGAAAGAAAAAGTTGGCTTAGGTTTCTCACGCATGAGAGTTATCTTGTCCATTTTGTCGAGTTTTTTCTGACGTGACTTAGCCATGTTGGTAGTAGCGACGCGAGCCTTATTGCGGGCGATGAAGTCTTCAAGGTCAGCGATTTCCTTCTGCTGTTTTTCATAGGCTTGTTCAATCTGTTTCTTTTTGAGTTCGTACATTCTTGTGAAGTTGTCGTAATCACCTGTATAGCGCGTCATGACGGCATTTTCAACATGGTATACGACATTGATAACACTGTTCATGAACGGAACATCGTGTGAAACGAGAATGAAAGCGTTTTCGTAATTTTGCAGGAAATTGGTAAGCCAGCGGATATGGTTTTCGTCGAGAAAGTTAGTAGGCTCGTCGAGAATGAGTATCATCGGGTTTTCGAGGAGTACCTTAGCAAGAAGCACCTTTGCACGCTGACCGCCCGAAAGCTCGGCAACGTCCCTGTCAAGACCGATTTCATTGAGACCGAGACCGTTAGCGTATTCGGAAATTTTAGCGTCGATAGTATAATAGCCGCTGTAATCGAGGATACCCTGTATTTCGCCGACTTCCTCCATAAGAGAGTTCATCTCGTCCTCTGAGCAATCGGACATTTTGTCATACAGCGCGAGCATTTCTGTTTCAAGCTCTGAGAGGTGGTCGAAAGCTTCACGCAGGACATCGCGTATAGATTTACCCTTAGCGAGGGTACTGTACTGGTCGAGGTAACCGGTTGTGATATGTTTGCACCATTCGATTTTGCCCTCATCGGGCTGAATCTTGCCCATGATAATATTAAGGAAAGTCGATTTGCCTTCGCCGTTAGCGCCTACAAGACCGACGTGTTCACCTTTCAGCAGACGGAATGACGCATCGTTAAGAATCTGTCTTGCGCCGAAACCGTGGGTAACGTGTTCAACATTGAGTATGCTCATATTAATCCTCCGGAAAAAACTGTTTAAGGCAATAGTGTTGCCTAAAGTATACTTATTATACCTGATTGCGGACGAAAAAGCAAGGGCGGACAGACAAAAGCAGAAAAGCGGCTGTATCATTGCAGTTTTACACTTTTCACACATATTTCACTATAATAAACTTGACACTTCCGAAACTATGGGGTATAATTTTATAGTGTCACCTGATGGCTGACAAATGACATTTTAAGAAATGAAAAAGGTGCAAAATGAAAAAATTTCAAAACCTGATGCAAAAGCGGTGGTTTTCAAATGCAGTTGCCGGATGTATAACCGTTGCGGTATATCTGCTCCTTTCAAATATAGGAACTGTATGGAGTGGGATAACGCAGTTTATAGGTTATTTTTCGACCGTTATCGGTGGTGCGGCGATAGCGTATCTCATGAATCCGCTTGCAAAACTATATGACAGGAAAGTATTCAGACGGCTGAAAAAAGACTCGCTGAGGTGGTCACTGTCAGTAGCACTTGCCGTGACAACGGTAGTACTGTTTCTCATACTGATACTTGTGATACTGATACCTCAGCTTCTGGAAAGTATAACGAATTTCGTTACGAATCTCGGACCGTATGCGACTTCACTTCTGAGAAAACTAAACGACTTCGGACTTTCATTCTCTGATTCAAACAAGGCGAAGTTAATGAAAGAACTCCTTGAATCGTCAGAGGATGTACTCAACAAGCTTGTTGAATACATTACTGACAACTTCCCGAAGATAATCAGTGCGTCTACGACAGCGGGAAAAGGAGTAATAAACTGGGGAATAGCGTTTGTAATATCTGTTTATCTCCTTGCTGCAAAGACTAAGATAAAAGCCGGAATCAGGAAACTTATGAAGGCAACGATGAGCGATAAGGTATACGATGATTCGGTAGAATTTCTTTCGCACTGCAACGCGATACTCAACCGATATGTAATATGCGACCTTATTGACGGTCTTATAATAGGGGTAGCGAATGCCGTATTTATGGCAGTATGCGGAATGCAGTATATAGGACTTGTATCGGTACTTGTCGGAGTTGCCAATCTTATACCGACGTTCGGACCATTAGTAGGTGCAGTAATCGGAACATTCATACTCCTTATGGTAAATCCGATTCATGCTCTTCTTTTCCTGATATTCACGATAATCCTGCAAACTATTGACGCAGTTGTAATAAAACCGAAGCTGTTCGGAAACACATTCGGAGTATCAGGACTTCTCATACTTGTAGCGTTAGTAATAAGCGGCAAGGTATTCGGAATTATCGGAATAATTTTCTCAGTACCTGTCGTAGCGATAGGTGACTATGTCTACAGGGAGATATTAATACCGCGGCTTGAACTAAGAAAAAATGAGCCGGAAAAGGATGAACCGCCTCAGCAGGATGAAGAAGATGATGAATAAACGAGGACACTTCCTGTCCATCAGGAAGTGTTTTTTTTGCATATTTTATTAGCGATAAGAAGGAAGCAATAGTGGAAAACACAGAATATTGTATTTGATGTTGACATATTTAATTTGTCAATGTATAATTAATAATGAGGAAATATGTGCGTAAACCTATCGGATACTCGTAAAACGATGCATCTGACGGGTTTGTGCTGAAAGAACTTTTCATGTCAGGAGGTAAGGAAGTGACAGGAAATATACTTGATTTTCTCGAGAACACAGCAGAAGTATATCCTGATAAAACAGCTGTCAGAGTTGAAGATGAGACCATAACGTATGCAGAATTCGTCGCACGAGCGAAAGCAATAGGAACATCTCTTGCAAGGAACGAAATATACGGCAGACCCGTCGGGGTATACATGGAAAAAGGCATAGAGGCACTGAGTACGTTTTTCGGCATCGTATATGCCGGAGGCTTCTATTCAATGCTGAACACCGAGCTGCCGGCGAGCAGATTGCAGCAGATATGCGAAGTATTGCAGGGCGGAATAGTTATTACAACAGAGCAGATGCGCGAAAAAGCGGAAGAGATATTCTCCGATGACTGCATAAAAACAGTTGAGGAACTTTCAGAAACTGTAGCTGACGAATCTGTATTAGAGCCTGTCCGCCGGCGAATGATAGATACTGACCCACTGTATATAAACTTCACTTCCGGCTCGACAGGAACACCTAAAGGCATAGTCGTTTCGCACAGGAGCGTTATCGACTTCATCGACTGCTTTACCGGTATTTTCGGTATAGGACCTGACGACGTTATAGCGAATCAGGCACCGTTTGATTTCGATGTATCAGTCAAGGACATTTACTCGGCATTCAGGACAGGAGCGGAGCTTCTTATAGTTCCGCGCAGGTATTTTTCGTCGCCGACGGTACTGATAGACTACCTCTGCGACAATAAAGTTACGGTTATGATATGGGCAGTATCAGCATTGTGTCTGATAAGTACATTTCACGGACTTGATTACAAGACACCGGATACGATAAAGAAAGTACTTTTCAGCGGCGAGGTAATGCCGTACAAGCACCTTAAACAGTGGCAGGAGCACCTGCCGGATACTACTTTCATCAATCTATACGGTCCGACGGAGATAACCTGCAACTGTACTTATCATATACTTGATAAGGAACGTGATTACTCCGAGGGTATACCGATAGGGGTACCATTTCCCAATGAGGACGTTTTTCTGCTCAGCGACGAGGGAAAGCTTGTGACCGGAGTTGACGAGGTCGGAAAAATAACCGTAAGGGGAACTGCTCTTGCACTCGGATATTACCGAATGCCGGAGAAAAATGATGAGTGCTTCATACAGAATCCGCTGAATCCTGACTATCCTGAAACAGTATATCAGACCGGCGACCTCGGCAAGTACAATACACGCGGCGAGATGATGTTCTGCGGAAGGTCGGACAATCAGATAAAGTACATGGGGCACCGTGTCGAGCTTGAAGAGGTTGAGCGTTCAATGGCGGCAATCGACGGAGTAGAGCGCTGTTTCTGTGTATTTGAAAAAGAGAAGCTGAAGGGTTACTACGTCGGCACTATTGAAAAGGCAAAGCTTCATTCGCTGATGAAGGAGACCCTGCCCGTATTCATGGTACCCGGTTTTATCCGGAAGCTTGAAGAGATGCCTATGACAAAGAATGGCAAGATAGACCGCCGTAAAGCAATAGAAACAGCGGAGGTCAGAAAAAAGTGAGCGACGTAAAAGCACTGATAAATACCGGTAAAACAGCATTTTATACGTTTGATATCGGCACACTGAAAAAGCGTACAAGCTATCTTCGGAATCATTTGCCGGAGAGAGTATCGCTGTGTTACGCAGTTAAAGCGAATACATTCATTATAAAGGAACTGATCGGAGAGGTCGACTGCTTTGAGATATGTTCCCCCGGAGAAGCGGAGATATGCCGCACACTCGGAGTACCGAAGCGGGAAATGGTCATATCGGGGGTATACAAGTCTGAGGAGACTGTAGAAATGCTTGCGGCAGACCCTGATTTCGACGGAATAATAACAGTCGAATCACCGGAGCAGTATAGAATGATATGCAGGTATTCGGCAGAATACAGCCGTAAACTGACTGTGCTTCTGCGTCTTACGAATGACAGTCAGTTCGGAATGGACAGTTCGGAGATAGAGCACATTGTAGCCGAAAAGGCAGACGGTATAAAAATTGCCGGCATACAGTTTTTTTCGGGAACGCAGAAAACGTCTGTGAAGAAGCTGAAACGCGAGATAGATAAGCTTGATTCTTTCCTGCACCATTTGCAGGACGATTTCGGCTATACTGCGGAGATTCTCGAATACGGCACCGGTTTTCCCGTGAGCTATTTCACCGATGACGAATTTGACGAGGAGGAATATCTTTCCGCTTTTTCGGAGGTGCTATCCGGAATGACGTTCAAGACTCATATCACGCTTGAACTCGGCAGAAGCATAGCCGCATCGTGCGGAAGGTACTACACCCACATAGTTGATATAAAGCACAACAAAGGTCAGAATTACGCACTTATCGACGGAGGTATGCATCACCTTGTCTATTTCGGACAGCACATGGCAATGCGTCACCCTGTAATGTCAGTTTGCGGAAAGACTGAAATAATCCCCGACAGGTACTGGCAGATATGCGGAGCATTATGCTCAATGAACGACATCGTAGTTAAGCAGATATGCCTGCCCGATATAGAGAAAGGTGACACGCTTTGCTTTGAGAATACGGGAGCATACTGTATGACAGAGGGAATCTCACTGTTTCTCAGCCGTGATATTCCGGCAGTATATCTGATTAAGGAAAACGGCGACGCAGTATGCGTCCGTGAAAAATACGAGACATCAAGTCTCAACACACCCAAATATGAAAGGATATAAAATCATGGAAGAATTAATTGAAATTTTAGAGGACATTCAGCCTGACATCGACTACGAGAATTGTGAAAACCTTATCGACGGACATCTTCTCGATTCACTCTCAATACTCTCGCTCGTTGCAGAACTTGAGGACGCATTCGACATAACGATTCCGGCGGTAGAGATAGTTCCTGCGAACTTCAACTCTGCAAAGAGTATGATGAAGATGATAGAGCGCCTGCAAGAGGAGGACTGAGATGTTTCTGCTCTCCGCCATTTCAGACGGAAAACTAACGTCTCTGACATCGTTTTTTTCGCTTGAATTTTTCGCAGTATTTCTGCCGGTCTGTCTGATAGGATATGCAGTAACACCGGCGAAGTGCAAGAAGTACTACCTGCTTGTGATAAGCTATATTTTTTACTGGCTTATCAGCGGTCCGCTGCTTGGTTACCTTGTCGGAATCACCGGAGCGGTATATGGATTCGGCTTATGGATAGACCGTATACAGAACAGGCAGAAGGACGCATTAAAAGGACTTAAAAAAGAGGAAAAAAAGCAGGTAAAACAGGTATATATCAAGAAACAGCGGCGAGTTATATTATTCGCCGTTATCGCTGATATCGGGTTGCTGCTTGTGCTGAAATACACAGCATTTTTCCTTGACAATGTCAATTCGCTGCTTGATATAGCGGGTATTATGTTCCGTGTTACGATACCGAAATTCGTGATGCCGCTTGGCATATCGTTTTTCACATTGCAGGCACTTTCGTACGTAGTTGACGTCTATCACGGACTTGCAAAGGCAGACCGGAACTTTCTGCGGCTTGCGCTGTTCATCGGCTTTTTTCCGCAGATAGTGGAGGGACCCATATGCCGCTACTCACAGACAGCAGACAAACTTTGGAACGTCAGACAGATAGAGTACCATAATCTTACAATGGGTATGCAGAGATTCCTTTACGGTATGATGAAGAAGGTAGTCATTGCCGACAGAATGGACCCGTTTGTGAGCAGTGTATTTTCGGAGCATAAGACGTATCAGGGCGGAGTTATCGCCATAGCGGCAGTATGTTATACAGTACAGCTTTACGCAGACTTTTCGGGTTCAATGGACGCAGTAACAGGCATCTCGCAGATACTGGGAGTAGAAATGCCGGAGAACTTTGAGCGACCGTTTTTTTCGAGGACTATTTCCGAATTCTGGAACCGCTGGCACAAGACTCTCGGTGCATGGTTCAGGGACTACATTTTCTATCCGGTAACGACAGCGGACAGAATGAAGAAGCTGACATCGTCTGCACGCAAGAAGATAGGCAACCACTACGGACCGCTTCTTGCCGGAAGTATCGCACTATTCTGCGTGTGGTCGTGTAACGGACTGTGGCACGGTTCAGCGTGGAACTATATATTTTTCGGAATGTACCATTTTGTTCTGATACTTATCGGAAGTCTGATAAGTCCGCTGGTAAAGAAGACGAATCAGAGGTTCGGAATAAATTCTGAAAGCACAGCGTACAAGACGTTTCAGATGATAAGAACGACGATACTCGTAATAATCGGTGAACTCTTTTTCCGCGCCGAGGGACTTCGGAACGGCTTTTCGATGTTTTGGAAGATGCTGACGGACTTCTCGTTCACAAGTTTCAACAGAGAACTTCTGCTGAAAAGCAGTCTCGGGTACAAAGATTTCGCGATAACTGCCGTAACACTTGTGATAGTGTTCGCGGTAAGCGTAGTAAATGAAAAGGGCATATCGGTACGCGACACGCTTGCAAAGAAAAACATCGTAATTCGGTGGGCAGTTTTGTACGCACTTATCATGTACATAGTTATTTTCGGGGCATACGGATTCGGATATATGCCGGTCGACCCGTTGTACGCACAGTTTTAGGAGGTCTCAGATGCTCAGTGTTATAAAAAATACTGGAAAAGCGGCGGTATTTACAGCCGGACTTGCCGGACTTCTTACAGTGACCTCGTTTGTAGTTCAGCCGAAGGACAACAGTGAAGACGACGGTATCCACGACGGACTCGCAAACGGCATACTTGCCGAACCTGATGAAACGATAGACGTGTTAGTAGTGGGCGACAGCGAGGTATATGCGGCGATAATGCCTCTCAGAATGTGGGAGAAACAAGGTATAACAGCGTATGCCTGCGGAACAGGAGCACAGAAACTCGGGTACACGTTTGATTTTGTAAGGAAAAATGCAGAAACTCAGTCGCCTGATGTGGTGGTACTTGAAACGAATACACTCTACCGTGAACTGTCCTATGATGATGTGCTGTATAACAGGGCGGAGGGACTTTTTCCATTTTTCGCATATCACAGCCGATGGAAGTCTGTAACAAAGCGCGACCTGAATCCTGCGGTAGAGTATACACACGTCAGTGAAACGAAGGGATACTCTTTTTCGGAGGACATAGTACCGGCGGACGACAGCGGCTATATGACCGTGTCTGACGAAAAAGAACCGATACAATCAATCAGCCGCACGTACGTGAAAAAGATAAGCGATTTCTGTAAAAAGAACGGCAGTGAACTGATTCTCCTCAGCACTCCGAGCACGCTCAACTGGAATTATCCGCGTCACAACAGTGTTCAGGAGCTTGCAGACGAGATAGGAGCGAGCTACATAGACATGAACATACTGCGTGACGAAGTGCCTATAGACTGGCAGACTGACACGAAGGACAGCGGTGACCATATGAACTATACCGGTGCAGTAAAGGTCAGCGACTATCTTGGCAGTTACCTTATCGAAACTGGCAAAGTAAGGAGTCATAAAGGCGATAAAGCGTATTCTCAGTGGGACAAAGCCGCTGAAGAATTCAACAATACCCATAAACACGAATGAGCAGTCATAAGCGAGCTTCCCTGAGCGGAAACAGCGGGTTACCGAGCTGTAAATTTCCGGTACCCGCGAAACCGTCAAAGGGGGAGACTCTTTTTTGTCTGCTCATTTTTTGGATATGATAAAAACAGGACTGTTTCAGTAGTAAAGGCTGGTGAGAGCGGTGACCGGTGCAGAGTACAGCGAGCTTTATAAAAAATCGCGGGACAGAGCGTGTGATGCACTTTTTGAAAGCTACTGCGACTATGTGTATGCGATAGTTCACAGTAAAATCAGGAGTGTTGCGTCAATAGAGGACATTGAAGAATGTGTTAGCGATATATTTGCCGAGGTATTTTTCGGGTATGACAGCGAAAAAGACCATTCATGCGATATGAAAGGCTACATCGGAACTGTAGCAAAGCGCAGGGCGATAAATGAGTATCACAGGCTGACTGCGGGGGCGAAGCATTTCTCATCTGAAAGCTATGACGAAATTATTTCTGATACCGACATTGAATCTGAATCAGATAAGAAAGAGACAAGCAAAATACTGAAACGAACGATAGATGGACTAGGTAATCTTGATTCGACAATAATCCTACAGAAGTACTACCATGACCGCACATCAGAAGAGATAGGCGAGATGCTTTCAATGAAAGGAACGGCGGTGCGAATGCGAACATCAAGAGCGCTCAAAAAACTGAAAAAAGCATTGTCTGCCGACGGATTCACAGTATGACCTTCACATTCAGAAAGGTATATTTCTGTTGACAAGGCACTTGGCAAGATGATATAATCTATTCAGAATAACAGCATCGGAGGTAACCTCATGAATGAGATAAAGTGTCCCCACTGCGGACAGGCATTTACGGTTGACGAGGCAGGATACGCGGCTATCCTCAGTCAGGTACGTACAAAGGAGTTTGACGACGAACTCCACCGACAGCTTGAGGTAATGTCGGCGGCTGAACGCAAGGACAGTGAGCTGAAAATGAATGAAGCAGTGTCGGAAGTGACAACACGTAAAGACAGCGAGATAAACGAGCTTAAACTGAGAATACAGAAACTTGAGTCAGAAGCAGAGCAGAACAGTAACAGTACAGAACTTGCGATTTCGCGTGCAGTGAGCAAGGAGAAGGAAAAGTATGAGAAAAAGCTGAGTGAAAGCAGCGAGGAACTTGCAAAAAAGCGTGAAGAGTTGGTACTGCTTGGTTCAAAGCTAGAGAATGTGAAGCTTGAAAACGAGCTTGCGATAAAGGAAGCGGTATCGAGGATAGAAAGTGAACGCGATACTCAGAAAGCCGAGTATGAGGCGAAACTGAAAGCACAGCAGGAAAGTCTCGAATACTACAAGGACCTCAAAGCGAAGATGTCGACGAAGATGATAGGCGAGACTCTCGAACAGCACTGTGAGAATTCGTTCAATATGATACGTGCGGCGGCATTCAGAAACGCAGAATTCGGCAAGGACAATACGGTTACAGACGGCACAAAGGGCGACTACATCTACCGTGAAAAAGACGACGAAGGCAACGAGATAATCTCAATAATGTTTGAGATGAAAAACGAAATGGAGACAACAGCCTCCAAGCACAGAAACGAGGACTTTTTCACAAAGCTTGATAAGGACAGGCGTAATAAAAACTGCGAATATGCGGTACTTGTATCACTTCTGGAGTCGGAAAACGAGATGTATAATCAGGGCATAGTGGACGTATCGTATGCATATGAGAAGATGTACGTTATCCGTCCGCAGTTTTTCATTCCGATGATAACGATACTGCGCAATGCGGCGATGAATTCGCTTGAATACAAGCGTCAGCTTGCCTACATAAAGAATCAGGAAATCGACATCACACATTTTGAGGAGCGAATCGAGGACTTCAAGAGTGCATTCTCGAAGAATTACGACCTTGCAGGAAGACAGTTCAACACAGCGATAGAGGAAATCGACAAAACCATAGAGCACCTGAATAAGGTAAAGGAAAACCTGCAGAAATCGCTGAATAATCTGCGGCTTGCCAATAATAAGGCACAGACTCAGCTGACTATCAAGGCACTCACGAAGGATAATGACACGATGATAGAAATGTTTGACCAGCTTGAAAAAACGTCAGGAGAGGAGTAAGTTAATCCTTTTATATTATTAACTTTTACAATCTGAATTATTGACTTTGCCGCCGTATTATGGTACAATAGTACTGATGAAAAATATTTGCATTTATTAAATGTTTAGAAAAATATTTGAGCTATTTTAGATGAGGGACAGCAAGACATTTTTAAACGGTAATAAGGAGATATAAATATGGGCGTTTTTGATGTCTTAAAAATTAAAAATGGCGTAGCCCAGGGTATCCGTTTTGAAAGTCCTTTGGGCGAGGGACACTATTCGGGTCAGGTCAATTCATCGAGACTGCCGAACGGACAAGGCATATTCGTTAACAGCGTCGGAGTAGAGTACGAGGGCGACTGGGAAAACGGGGTCCTGAGCGGATTCGGAAAGAAGTACGCAAAAGGATATTATGACACGTTAGACGAAGACGGCGCTACTTCTCTTGTGTATGCCGGAGAATTTGCAGATAATAAATTTCACGGCAATGGAAAGCAGTTCAGCTACTCAGGAAAAATCGAGTATGACGGAGAATACAAGGAAGGCTGGAAAAACGGTCACGGCATAGAGTATTACGAAAACGGCAATGTAAAATACGACGGAGAATGGGCGCGTGACAAGTATCACGGTTCCGGAGTTTACCACTATAAAAACGGCGATATCCTTGAAGGCAAGTGGAGCGAAGGCTTGCTCAACGGCGACGCGGTACTGAAAAAAGCGGACGGCAGTTCATACAAGCGTATTTACAAGGAAGATGAAGTGGTCAAGGAGCAGATACTCACTGCGAGAAAAGACTCAAAAACGGTCATAGACTATGGCGACGGCGATAAATACGAGGGCGAAGTAAACAAAGCCGGTGAACCTCACGGACGCGGTATAATGTACTACAAAGACGGAAGCAGACACGAGGGCGAATACAAAAACGGAAGCAGAGAAGGTCACGGCATATTTTATTATAGTACCGGCGACAGATACGATGGCGAATGGAAAGACGGAGTGTACGACGGACACGGCATAATCTGCTACAAAGACGGCGACATATTCGAGTGTGATTTCAAGGAAGGCAAGGAAAACGGCTACGGACTCTTTATATGTTCCGACGGCAGAATAATTCGTCAGGTATGGGAAAACGGCGAAAAACAGAGTGAAGAAGCTGTAGACGTCGGAGACAGTACGACATTCCTGATGAAGAGGACAATAACTTATACAAACGGAAACAAGTATGAGGGTGAAGTAAGTCTTAGCGGTGAAAGAAACGGCTATGGAAGCCTGATAATGGTGAATGGCGACAAGTACGACGGTGAGTGGGCAAATGACGTAAAGCACGGTCACGGCGTAGAGATATGGGCAACAGGAGCACGTTATGAAGGCGAATGGAAAGACGGCAAAAAGGACGGCGAGGGAATCCTCACAGGACGCGGCGGAATAAAACAGCGTCAGGTGTGGGAAAACGGCAAGCTGATAAATCAGGAACCGATAAGAGAATAATGGAGAACTCCCCGAAAGGGGAGTTTTTTTGAAGTGCTAAATTGCTAATATATTATACTTGTACACTATATGTTAAATAATATGTGCTGGATTGGTCTGCTTCTATTGTAATAGTGCACAAGATTATTGCTGTTCAATTATGCAAGACGATAGTTTTTGGGGGCGGTGATTATTAAAAAAATGGGTGAATAATAACCAATTGTTTGGGTTACTGGTGCGATAAAATATAGAAAGTAAATGATTTTTATTTAATGCATATAAAATATCCTTGACATAAAATGTCGAATGATATATACTTTTAAAGGTGCTGTTAAACGGCACTTTCTGGTGCCTGCCAGAAACGATCAAAGGAGGAAATAAATATGAATATGAAAAAGACACTGATCGCAGTTTCTCTTATAGCTACGCTTGGACTTACATCATGCGGAATCAGCTTCAATTCAGAGAATACATCCACAACTGAGAAGACAACTGAGGCTACTACAGAGGAAGAGACAACAGAGGAAACTTCCGAGGATGCAACTGAGGACACAACAAAGAAGTCCAGAAGAGACAAGGAAGCTACAACAGAGGCATCAACTGAGGATACAACTGAAAAGACAACTGATAAGGAAGATACAACTAAGGAGGATACCACAAAGGCATCGTCTTCAGCTGCTGATGTAAAGCCTGTAGAGGGACTCAGCGAAAACTACGCTGACCTTGAAAACAGATCTTTCGCATACAACGGCAAGGTTTTCACTCTTGGTAAGAGCACACTTCAGGACCTTATCGACGGCGGTGTACCGTTCAAGGAGTCTGACCTCAACAACAAGGACAACAACGTAAACAAGAATCATTCAACTTCTTACTACAACGTTGATATAACAGATTTCTCACATCTCCAGGTTGACTTCACAAACTTCACAGACGGCAACCTCAGCGAGAAGGAGTGCGTACTTACAACAGCAAGATGGTACTCTATCTATGTTCCTAACTCATCATACGATGATAAGCGCAATGCAGACATCGAAGACGATTTAGCAGAAGCACAGACAATCATTCAGTTTGCTTTCCCGATCACAATGAAGAAGAGCGAGCTTCTTGAGAAGTGTCCTGATGGTGAAGCTGACGATTACAACAATGTTGATTACAAGATCGACTCAACAAAGTACTACGGCAAGAGCGGTTACCACTTTGAATTCTCAGATGACAGTGACCAGCTTGAGGACGTATCAATCAGCTACCTTCCCTGAGTAAGATAATTAAAGAAATGCAAACAGACAGATACGGTAAGTATCTGTCTGTTTTTATGTATATTCAGTTTTACGGCACAGGATATGCCGGTACATACGATATAGGTCATCGGTATCGGGAATTACGGGATTATTCCTGAGACGTTCGGGGTTGAACGAAACAGAAAGCAAATGAATATCATCATCGCTTACATCAGATGGAGAATGCAGACCGAGCTGAGAAGGCAGACTTTCGAGAAAGGCGAAAGCGTGCTGAGGAGAGTCAGTACCGAGGAGGAAAGCGAGCTGATGAAGAGTATCTGTCAGATACTCACTGCCGCGTTTATCACAGCAGCGTTCCGTAGAATCGAGCATAAACCTGTACACCTGCGGAACACACAAAGCAGCCGCGTGACCATGAGGAATATGATACAGGGACGTAAGCTTGTAGCACATTGCATGACCGGCAGTAGTAGCGGTTATATCGATAGCTTTTCCGGCGGTATTAGCAGCAGCGAGCATAAGTTCAGCGCATGAGCGGTCACCGGAGATGTAGCCGTCCATAGAATGGAGTACAGTTGTGATAGCCTGCTTTGAGAGTTCACGGCTGACAGGGGTGGAATTGACCGACCAGAACGATTCAATGCCGTGGCACAGAGCGTCAAGCATAGCGGACTTTTTGTGCATAGCCGGCAGAGTATCAAGGAGGGACGGGTCGAACAGCACAGCCGACGGGACACAGCTTTCATGCGTGACCGAAATCTTCACGTTATTGTGGTAAATGACGGCATATCGGGTAGTTTCACTGCCGGTACCGGCAGTAGATGGTATCACGGAAAGGGGGATATCGTTTTGTACGATTTCCTGCCGGAAGAACTCTTTTCCGTCGGGCATATCAGCGAAGAGCTTGATGCATTTGCCGGTGTCCATAGCACTGCCGCCGCCTGCACAGCAAATCATATCGCAGCCGGAGCTGCGGAAAAGGCGTACACCTGTTACAATCTCAGAGTAGTCGGGGTTAGGTGTAAAACCGCTGAATCTGACGACTTCAATACCTGTATGGGCAGTGAGGGAAGAAAAAAACCTGCCGGCAGAGCTTTCAGAGAGGGACTCGCCATAAACAGCGAGTATTTTTTTTCTGCCTGATGAAATGAGGTACTCTTCAAATGCAGAATAAGCGTCAGAGCCGCGAAAAATGAGCTGTTTCTTCATTGGATATCTCCGTTTCTGAGACACAGGCAGATAGAGCGGAGGTCATCTTGTGTATCAGCTTCAGCGCAGAGCATATTGCGGAAGTCAGCGGGGCGGATAATGCAATTATCGGTAATTTCGTTGAGTGCATTTTCGGCATAGCAGGTAAGTTTTTGATTGACACCGCTATTGCAGTAGGAACTGATTTGAGCAAACCACAGACCTCGCTCATGGTCGCAGAGCTTATAAAGCGGCTGAGCCGCGAGAGCAGAGTCGAACCTGTCAACACCTACAGCGGTGATATTACCATTGTTTATAACAGCCTTGAAGTCTTTTTCAGGCAGAGGAGCGGTACTGCTGACAGCCATAACACTGCCGTTTGAGTTTAATACAAGACTAAGAACGTCGTCATCAAAGACGAGGTCGCCGTGCAGAAGCAGAATATCTCCTGCGAGCATAGACGAAGCCAGGAATATAGAGTAGATATAATTGGTGCGTGCAAAATCGGGATTGTGAACGAAAACGATTTCGGCTGTTACATTCAGCGAGTTGACATAATTGCGCAGAGTATCTGCAAAAGCACCGGTAGTGATGACTATTTTTTCAATTCCGGCTGAGCAGAGCTGACGAATCTGACGGCTGATAATAGTATCATCGCCGACGAGAGGAGCCATACATTTCGGCATATCGGCAGTAAGAGCACCCATGCGTGAACCCAAGCCGGAAGCGAGAATCAAAGCAGTAATAGTAGTCACTCCTTCCTGTTGAACTGATTATAAAAAATACATTTTCCGAAATAGTTCGGGTCAATAACCGTATGAAGCGGTTACTGAGGACATACTATATTATAACATATTTTACTGAGATGTTCAATCATTTAGCAGGAATGATTGACATTTGTCACTAAAAAAGTGACAATGGTCTGCTTCAAAAAAGAAGGAAAAAGATGTATCATAGTATTACAGAAGGTTTGACAAAGCAACTGCACCATATTATAATATATATTGTGTGACAAAGGAGAAATGCAGAAATGTATGAATTTTATAAAGCGGCAAGAGCCGTACTAAAGCCAGTTTTCCTGCTTTTATACAGACCCCGGATATACGGCAGGGAGAACATTCCTGCAAACGGTGCGGCAGTCATCGCGGGAAATCACAAACACGCTTTCGACCCCTTGATGATAGATGTTTCGACTCCGCGGGTCGTACGTACTCTTGCTAAAAAGGCACTTCATGACGGACCCTTTGGCGGATTTTTCAGAAGTGCGGGAACAATTCCGGTAGACCTTCACTCAAGGAGAAATCCTGCGGCACTTGAAGCGGCATTAGCGGCACTGAAAAGCGGTGAACTTGTTAATGTATCGCCCGAAGCGAAGCGGAATTACACGAATGAGCTTGTACTTCCGTTCAAATTCGGGGCAGCGGTAATGGCAGAGAGGACCGGAGCCTTGCTTGTCCCATATGCAATAACCGGCGAATACAAAATATTAGCGAAACACCGCCCCAAAATAGTATACGGTAAGCCTTTCCGTGCACTCGGAGATGCAGAGCAGACAAATAAGCTTCTATACGAAAAAATTGCTGAACTGCTGAAACAGTCGATGCCTGCGGAAGAATTTGCAAAAAAACACTATACACCATATGAGGACATTAACCATGAAAAGACATCTTGAATACCCCGAATGTTCACTATACGACCTGCTTGAAAAGAAGGCAGGGGAATTCTCCGGAATGTGTGCACTTAACTATTTCGGAATGAAGCTGACATTTGATAAGCTGATAGAAAAAATATCGGAATGTGCGAAGGCGCTGTCGGCAGCAGGAGTAAGACCGGGTGATTCAGTATCAGTCTGTCTGCCGAACATTCCGGAAGCGGTGTACCTGTTTTACGCAATAAATAAAGTCGGAGCAGTTGCGAATATGATACATCCGATGTCGGCGGAGAATGAGATAGTGCGCTTTGTAAAGCTGACGGATAGCCGTATAATATTCGGAGTTGACCTCATAGCGGGAAAGCTTGAAAAGGTGGGAAAGCAGTGCAGCGGACTTGAGATAATAACGGTCAGCGTAGGCAGAAGTATGCCGATGCTGACAAAAATCGGCTATACACTGACGAACAAGAATAAGCCGCCGAAGACTTCTGCCGCTGACTGGAGCGAATTCATATCGGGTGCAGCCGGAAAGAGCGGAACTAATCACCACGGCAAGGCAGACGATACAGCGGCAATACTCTACAGCGGCGGAACAACGGGTAAACCGAAGGGAATAATGCTTACGAATATGAACTTCAATGCCCTTGCGATACACAGCATAGACGCCTGCGGCAATCTCGAACCCGGAATGCGGATGTTATCGGTAATGCCGGTATTTCATGGATTCGGACTCGGAGTATGTATACACACTATCCTGATACTTGGCGGAACAGCGGTAATACAGCCGAAATTCTCGACGAGGGACTTCCACAAACTGCTTTTCAGGTATCGTCCTAACATTATAGCAGGAGTGCCTGCGATATACGAGTCAATGATAGTGAACAAGAATTTCGACGGCAAGAAGCTTGACTTCCTGAAATGCATAATATCAGGCGGCGACTCGCTCGCACCGTCCACGAAGAAAAAGCTGAATGCGATGCTTGCCGAACATGGCTGTAAAGCGCGTGTACGCGAAGGGTACGGGCTTACCGAGTGCGTAACGGGAAGCTGTCTTATGCCTGAAGGTTCGGATAATCTGCTGAGTGTCGGACTGCCTTATGCTGACACATTTTACGAGGTCATCGGGAGCGACGGTGAGGTTCTGCCGGCAGGTGAGACCGGCGAGATAATCATACGCGGACCGTCGGTCATGAAGGGGTACTACAAAGAACCCGAAGAAACTGCGAACACACTGAAAAAGCGCAGTGACGGCTATATATGGCTTCATACAGGCGATATCGGCTACATGGACAACGAAGGCTACGTATATTTCCGTCAGCGTCTGAAACGAATGATAGTGTCCGGCGGATATAACATATATCCGCAGAATATTGAAGAAGTCATCAATTCGCACAAGAACGTTATCATGTGTGCAGTAGTTGGAGTACCGGACAAGATAAAGGGCGAAAAAGTGAGAGCGTGCGTAGTTCCTGCTGAGGGTACCGATACTGAAAAACTGCGTACTGAACTCATGTCAATGCTGAAGAAAGAGATAGCCGCATATGCGCTTCCAAAGGATATGTTATTCATGAGTGAACTGCCGAAAACACTTGTCGGCAAGATAGCCTATACTGAACTGAGAAGTGATAATTATGAAAATGGAACAGAATAAACGCATACTTCTTGTACACCCTGAAATATCGCGTACAAAGTACAATTTTGCGGGTATAATCGACAATGAACCGCTTGAACTCGAATACTTGTGGACAACACTTGAAAAAGCCGGATTCGAGCCTTATATATGGGACGGACAGGTAGAAAATGAACCGTACATAAAGCGGCTGAAGGAACTGTCACCGTCGGCGGTTTACATCTGTGGAAGAACACGTCAGGAAGGCTTCATGAAGGAGTACGCAAAGGCGGCGAAGAAAGCCGGAGCGGTAGCGATGATAGGCGGACTTCACGCACAGCGCTGTGCAAGCCGCTTCTTCACTGACTATATAGACTTTGTATTCACAGGTTTCGACCCTGCCCCTGTAGCAGACATACTACTTGGAAAATCACCGTCGCGTATTCACTCTGTATGTTGGAAAAGGGGCAGTAAATGGGTAAAAAACGCGGCAAAGCCTGACGATATCAACACCTTGCCGCGTCCGGACAGGACTTATTTCTACGAACATTCCGACCGCTACCGTTACCTCGAACTAAAACCTGCGGCACATATAAGAGCGTCATACAGCTGTCCGTACAGGTGCAGTTTTTGTATCAGGAATTCGATGAACTGCGGAAAGTACTCTGTACGCGACATAGCCGATGTAGTTGACGAGATAGCAGGAATCAGGTGTGAAAACATTTACTTTATCGACGATGATTTTCTATTTGGAGAGGAGCGTCTCAGGGAGTTCATACGGCTGATAAGGGAGCGGAATATCCGCAAGCGCTATATTTGTTATGGCAGAGCAGATTTTGTTTCAGCGCATCCTGAGCTTATGAAGGAACTGCGTGATATAGGTTTTTACTACGTACTTATCGGACTTGAAGCCGCTGACGAAAGCTACCTTGAACGCTACAGCAAACGTTCTGACATGGGCGCGAATGAGAAGGCAGTGCAGATACTCAACGACCTTGGCATAAATGCGATGGGAATGTTCATAACCGACCTTGATTTTACCGCAAAGGAATTTCGCAGTATATGGAAATGGGTAGTGAAGCACGACCTTAAACACGCGGCGATATCAATATTCACACCTGAGATGAATACCGCCGAGATAAAGAAGTACCGCGGCAGACTCATCACCCACGACCCTTCACACTGGGACTATCTTCACGTAGTAGCGAAGCCTTCAAAGCTATCGGTAAAGGGGTATTATTTTCACTATCACGTACTGTTGATACTTCTGTTTATACGAGCATGGAGACAGGGAATATACGACTTTATAGACTACAAATATTTTATAGGTTCAATGGTTAAGAACCTATTCAGATTCGGAGGATAAAATGGCAGAAAAGTACACAAATCCGGTAAAAAAGATAATACCGAGCAAGCTTGAAACAGGCTATCAGCAGCTGATGTACAAGCTGCTTGGCAAGCACATACCCAAGAATATGACACCGAATCAGGTGACAGCGGTAGGAGTTTTCGGAGGAGCGGCGGCGATAGTTTTTGCTCTTCTTGCACGGATAAGTCCGCTGTTCTACATAGGAACGATTGCAGGACTGTGGGTACATATGACAGCAGATGTACTTGATGGCTACGTAGCAAGAACGAGGGGAATGTCGTCGCGGGCAGGAGCATATTTCGACCTTATCTCAGACGTGCTGATATCGACATTCCTGATACTTGCGTTCGGACTTTCGCCTTTTGCCCATCTTGAAATAGCGGCATTTGCCGCACCATTGTACGGAGTAATGAATGTAACGATGATGAACTACATCATATACTTCAATGAGTTTCTGTTTCCGCGTCTTGGACCCATAGAAGCGCATATCGCGTACTGTGTATTCTGCATACTTGCGATGGTATTTGGTTCTGCGCCGTTATTTACAGTGGCAGGGATAGGGATACTGGCAGGGGATATTTTCATGATAGTGGGGACTCTGCCAATGTATTATGAAATGATAAGAATGGCAGTTGGACTTTTCAAGCGTCTGAAGGGACTTGAAAAATGAGAAAGCTGTACATAGTTCTCATAAAAGCACATACAGGTATAGGTTCAATAGCAAGGAAAGTAACAGGTTACCCCTACACACATATCGCAGTCAGTCTTGACCCGTCAATGACCGATTTCATAAGCTTTTCGCGGCGGTATCACTATTATCCGTTTGAAGCCGGATTCACGCACGAATACAGGCAATATTATGCATTTGGCAGACACAGTTCATTTCGTGCGAAGGTATTCGAGCTGAATGTGAGTGAAGAAAAATATGCAGAAGTTATGGCATATATCCGGGAATGTGAAAATGACGAAAAACGGATATTCAACCTGTTTTCAATGGCGACGATGCCGTTACTGGGAGGCTTCAGAATATACAAATCGGATAATTGTATGTCGTTTACTGCAAAATGTATAGAGTTGAGCGGCTGTGTAAAGTTGGACCGTCCCTATTGGCGCTATTCGATAAAAGACATGGATAATCTGCTTACAGGTCATGAATATTTTGAGGGCAGGATACTCAGGGGTAATGCACAGGAAAATGGCTATATGAAGCCGCTTTCGCTGATTAGATACTTGCGCGGCATGGTATTGCTTTTCAGTAAGTTGACATTTCGTTTACTGTTTAAAAAAACATAATTATTAACGGCAGTTTCAAAAAGCTGCCGATTTTTTGTGAGTTTACATATAGTAAAGTACTTAACTTTGTATAGTTCGCCGAAAAGTCTCCTATAAGCTTGCATTTTTTGTGTTAAATAAGTATAATATAATAAATAAAGTATTTAAGGCAATGCCGCACAAAACCGAAAGGTGTTGTCATAAGGGGGGACTGACTACGAAATTCAGTAGATTTATTGCAGGAGCATTATCGGCTGCGATGGCATTATCCGGAACTGTAACATCTTTCAGCCGGAATGCAGCCGCTGAAAGTCTTTTTGTGGGCGATGTTAATAATGACGGGCAGATAAATGCTATGGACTGCTCTCTCATTCTTGAAAGTTACAGCAGTACATCACGCGGGTTCAGTTCTCAGCTTACAGAGACGATGAAACGTGCGGCAGATGTAAACAGAGACGGTCGGATCGATTCCATTGATGCATCTATGGCAATGGCGTATGAATCATATATATCAACGGGCGGAACCGGTGGAATAGACGAATTTATCGCTGAAAAATACAAGGATATGCAGACGGTCACATTTGGTGAATACGGCGGATTTACATATGCAGAGATAGAGTCTTCACCTGTAAAGCCGGAGATAACCATAGAAGTTGAAAATACCGAAAACGGCATTGTAGTCGACTCAGACAGCTTTGCGGGAAAGAGGTATAACTGCACTGTCAAGGTTAAAGGAGCGTCAGGTAAATACAGTTCGACCGGAATACACCTCTACTATGACGCACGTCTTATTCTTGATAAGGACGACCTGAGGACATTCGGAAAATTTGGTGAAGCAGTCAACGACCTGAAAGGAATGGCAGAGTCTGACTATTCAGCACCGAAAAACGGCATGAAGAGTATATTCCTCTGTACAGCAGGAGCAGAAAATACTGGTTCAGATGGCGAATACTTCACATTCAGCTTTAAGCTTCCGGAAGACACTGCCGCAGGAACGGTATTCCCGTTTGACGTTCATTTCGAGGACGGCGACCTTTTCCTCAACAACAATGCTGACCGTGAAGGCGGACTGATGCAGGCATATACATTTACAAAGGGAATCAAGAACTGGATAAACCCCATAAACATTTCTGAAAGCGATATCAAGCGGTGTATAGCACTTTCATACATGGACAGAGGCTGTGACGGATATATAGCGGTAGCAGATTCAAGTCAGCCGTCCGTTACAACCACACCTCCGGCATCAACAGCTGAACTCTTGCCCGCACCTATAACCGGTGAGAGTTATGCAGAATCAGACATTGCGGATTCGCAGTATTATGACCGCAGTCTTGTCACCTCAGATTCACCGGTAAAGCCTGAGCTTTCGATAACGGTAGACGGCGCAGACAACGGACAGGTGTTTGATGCATCTGATATAGCAGGCAAGACGATAAAGTGTACACTAAAAATAAGCGGAGCAGAAAAAAAGTATTCTGCCACGGGAATACACGTAAGATTTGATAAGCGGCTGAGTATAGTTGAGGAGTCTGACGGTTCACCCGCCAAAAAGGGAGAAGCCATAAACGGACTGAATGAAAGATGCAATGCTGACAAGGAAACAGATTCGATGAAGGGAATATTTTTCAGTACCTTTTCATTGGATAACAACGGAGAAGACGGCGATATGTGGGAATTCACACTGAAAGTGCCTGATAACGCAAAGTCCGGCGAGGTTTATCCTATAGACATAATCTACGTGATAAGTGAGAATGCTGAGGATATGTTTTTTGACAGTGAATTTCAGAAAGACGGAAAGCTTATGAATGCGTATACATTCATGTATGGAATATACAATCAGCGGTATAACTGCAATTTCAAGGCAGATGATGACGATGTTAAGGAGTGTCCGGCACTGAAAAACATTGCGGGTTACTATGACGGCTACATAGCAATAGCAGGCGAATTAAAGACTTCCGGAATTTGTGGCGATGTCAATCTTGACGGCAGAGTAGGAATAGCCGATGCAGTAGCTATATTGCAGTATCTCGGCAACAAGGACAAGTATTCGCTCACAGAAGAGGCGAAGGAAAACGCAGACGTATACAACAAAGGCGACGGCATAACCGGCAATGATGCGGTAACGATACAGTACGTTGATGCTGGAATCATAAATGAGTCTGACCTGCCTGTTAAGGGAAAGTAGCATACATTGTAAATAAAAAGACAAGAACTCCCGTGAGAAATCGCGGGAGTTCTTTTGATAAGTTTTACCTATTACTGTTAATCGTGTTTACGTATTGGACAAATGCCTATGGGTGTGGTATGATTAGTGCATGGAAAGAGAGTGATGAACATGAAAGAATACAGATACATCATTAATTCGGAGCGAATGCGATGTTGTTGAAAAATTCAGTGTACGTAAACTAATTATAATTTGAAAGGTGATAAATATGAAAAATAAGGCAAAGGTAATATCAATACTTGCAGCGTTATCGCTGCTCACAGGCTGCGGAGCATTCAACGAAAGCTCAGACGAAGGTGCATCGGTTGAAGATACGACAGCAGCGGTTTCAACAGATGAAAAGGACTGCTGCGAAAGCAATGACAAAGACTGCTGCTCAGATTCAGCAGCGGACTGCTGCGGAGACAATGCCGAAGCGGTAACTGGCAAGCCGGAAAAGTCAGATGTAAATATCGGCTACCTCAACTCAACAGCACATCTTCTTGCATTTGTTGCGCAGGAGGAAGGCTACTTCAAGGAAGAGGGACTTAATGTTACGCTCACACAGTTTTCGAGTGCAGCAGAGCTTGTAAACGGACTCGAATCCGACAAACTTGACGCAGCGTTTATCGGCTCAGTGCCTACGCTGACATTTCAGAGTCAGGGACACGACGTATCAATTTTCGGCGGAGCGATGACAAACGGACACGGTTATGTTATCAAGTCGGAATATGCTGAGAAGGACGAAGAGGGAGTAGAGGTACTCAAGGGCAGAAATGTAGCATCTGTAAAGAACAGTGTACAGGACGCAGAGCTTCAGATACTTCTGAAGGACGCAGGAATTGAAATAGGCGAAGGCAAGGACAAGGTAAACATCGTTTATTTTGACAGTCAGAAGGACGCATATGCGGCACTTCTCAACAGCAATATCGACGCTGCGTCGGTGTATTCGCCGTATGCGTCACTTGCAAAGTCACAGGGATATAAGGTCGTGTACTACTGCGCACACGAAAAGGCACTTGAAAATCAGCCATGCTGCCGACAGGTCGCAAAAACAACGGCACTCAGCGATTCCCCGAATACTTACACAGCACTTGAGCGAGCATTTATCAAGGCATACCACTTCACACAGTCCGACCACGATAAAACAGTCAAGGATGTCAAGAAGTACATAGATATCGAGGAAGACTTCATAGATACTGAAGTATACGGCGGCTACAGTGTATCGAGTCCCGACCCTGACAAGAAGGGTACTCTCACACTTAAAGACACTATCATAGAGCTTGGCTACACGAATGACTATGATATCGAGCCGCTCTACAACATTGAGATATACAAGAAAGCACTCGACAGTATAATTGCCGAGGGCAGTGATGAGATATACGATTCATTAAAGGAGCATTTTGATGACTACGAATAAGATAGAGATAAAAGACCTCACCGTTAATTATATCGAAAATAAGCGGAGTTTCAACGCACTTCACGACGTTTCATTCGGAGTAGGAAGCGGAGAATTCGTAAGTGTGATAGGGGCGAGCGGCTGCGGAAAATCGACACTTCTCAGCGTGCTTGAAGGACTATACGCCCCCGCAGGCGGAACGATACAGATTGACGGAAAGGAACTTCACGGCACAGGTACAGAGCGTGGAGTAGTGTTTCAGCACTACTCCCTCTTTCCGTGGATGACAACGAAGAAGAACATAGAATTCGGCATAAAGCAGTCACGCAGAGATATAAAGAGGAGCGAGCGTTCAAAAATTGCGGACGAGTTTCTCACGAAGGTAGGACTTTCCGATTCAGGAAGCAAGTATCCGTCGCAGCTTTCAGGCGGAATGCAGCAGCGTGCGGCGATAGCGCGTGCACTTGCAATGGACACCGAAATACTTCTCATGGACGAGCCATTCAGTGCTATAGACCCGAAAAACCGTGTGATATTGCAGGAACTTCTGCTCAGCCTGTGGGAGGGTGACGGTAAAGAAGAGCGCAAGACGGTAGTATTTGTAACTCATGACATCGACGAGGCGATACTTCTTTCAGATAAGATAGTCGTGCTGACCGCTCACCCGGGAACGGTAAACGAGGTTGTAAACGTACCATTTGAGCGTCCGAGAAGCCGTTCAGAACTCGTAAAGACCGACGAATATGGCAGATTCCGCAACAGACTCCTCTCGCTTCTTAATACTGACATTGCCGAACGTATCGGCGGAGACGAGGTGGTATTATGACAGCGAAAAAGCGGTATTTCCGTGTTACGCACCTGCTGTTTATCGCGCTCTTGCTGATACAGCTTCTGCCTGATAAATCAACAAAGGAAGTATTTACAGGTTCACTTATCGCATTTGCGGCAGGAGTAGAGGTCGTAGTATTAGCAATATCCTCATTCATAAAAAAGGAAAAGGGACTCACACTTTTACTGGACATAGCCGGTTTCATATTTGTTATACTTGGTATATGGTCACTTGCAACGGCGAAATTCAATATACTCAATGACCTGCTTTTCCCATCGCCCGGAAAGGTGATACACCAGTTTACAGAGGACGGCGACATGATATTAGTCAATATTGAAAGCTCACTTGGAACAACGCTGAAAGGCTTTATTCTTGCAGTTGCGGTTGCAGTACCTCTTGGACTATTCATCGGATGGAGTGCAAGAATAGGCAGTGCGGCAACGTACATCACGAAGTTTTTCAGTTCGATACCGCCGATAGTGTACATTCCATACGGAATCGCACTTCTTCCGACGTTCAAATCGGTATCGGTATTTGTAATATTCCTCGCAACTTTCTGGCCGGTTTTTGCCGGAACTATGAGCGGTGTACTCGGAGTTGACAAGAAAATAATCGACTCAGCAAAGGTACTCAATGTCAGCAAGCCTGAGATGCTTTTCCGCGTAATACTGCCTGCTTCCCTACAGCAGATATTTCTCGGCTGCAATCAGGGACTTAGTGTATCGTTCATACTTCTCACGTCCGCAGAGATGATAGGGGCACGCGACGGTATGGGGTACTATGTAAAGTATTACTCCGATTTCGGCGACTACACACGTACTATTACCGGACTTCTTGTTATCGGTATCGTGGTAATTGCAGTTACATTCCTGTTCAATAAACTTCAGTCGCATTTGTTAAGGTGGAAAAGATGAAAAATATGATAAAGCGAAGCCAAGAATCTGCATGAGATTTTTGGCTTTTGTTTTTGTTATTTATAAACTCGTAAGCTGTTGAACATAATCTGTTAAACGATTTATGTTGCTTAGCGTGCGAATTTATAGCCGGAGTGAAAAGTGATGAAAATGCGGCTGATGATAAGACTATTTTATAACTATTGCCGAATATAGTAAAAACCTATTGACAAACTATGCGAACAGTGCTATAATGCATATAGTTCCGATAGGAATAAAGTATTTTTAAAGGAGTGCTGAACATGAGAACTATCATTATGTGTTGTATGTGTAATATGATGCCTGAACGTATTCTGCGATCTTATGCTCAGCGATGTTGCGCTTTTTCGTAAACTATGCGGGTATAATTATTTGTGCGCAGGATGCGGTTTCAGCATTCTGCGCATTTTTGTTTTTGGAGGACTTATGGTTAACGAAAGAGAAAGCGTGACCGCTAAAATGTGTGCATTTGTCAGAGCATGGCACTCAAACAGGTCGCGGCAGAAAATCTACGACGACTACCTTGCCTACGATTTCATGGGCAAGGCTGAATACGACAGCATCTACGATATGATAAGCCACGGATTCGGCGGTATACAGGAGTTTTCACGAGATGACACTGAACAGCTGATAAACGAGTACATCGCTCCGATACCGCTTTCGAGGATTCACTTCAATGAGGTGAGACTTGCTGATTTTGCGGCTGAAAACGGCGATATACAGTACGTTATCTGCGGAGCGGGTTCGGATACTTTCTCGTTCAGGAACAACAATGAGAATATCAGCATTTTTGAGATAGACCACCCCGATACTCAGCGGTATAAGCTTGAAAAAATAAGACGGCTTGAATGGAATATCCCGAAAAATGTGCATTTTGTTCCTGTTGATTTCGAGAAAGAGCGAATGTGCGATAAGCTTCTTAATGCAGGGTTTGACCC
>Ga0256407_10003418_pt1 | contig 28327 bp, 23 predicted proteins | sample RumenRJG_04DNA_FD_193489 | JGI IMG/M metagenome (GOLD analysis project Ga0256407, IMG submission 193489) | Bovine rumen microbial communities from Lethbridge, Alberta, Canada - RJG_04 | ecosystem: Host-associated > Mammals > Digestive system > Stomach > Rumen | place: Canada: Alberta...
ATCTGCTCGAACTCGAATACACAGCAAAGTTCAAGAATGGTGCTGCATATTATAAAGTTTCTACCAAGGAATCTTTGATTATGCGTGACCGTCAGAGTAAGTTTGAAACATTTAACTTCAAATAATCCTAAACAATGAAATACAATAAGATAATTTCATTTGCGGCAGCAGCCCTTCTCGTTTGTGGCTGTGCTGATAATGATATGTATAGCCAGGCTCCTGATGAGCCTGGTGTTACAGGCCAGGATGGCTATGGCTATCTGAAGTCGTATGTAAACCGTAGCGAGAATCCTAACTTTAAGTTGGGTACCGGTGTTTCTGCTGCTGATTTCTTCAAGCATAATCGTGCTTGGGCAGTAACCAAGAACAACTTTGATGAGTTGACACCCGGTAACCTGATGAAGTTTGGATCTATCGTGAAAGATGATGGATATATGGACTTCCGTGGTGTTACTGATCTTGTGAATCAGGCAGAGGAAGTTGGTATGACCGTTTATGGTCACACTCTTTGCTGGCATTCACAGCAGAATGTTACTTATCTTAAGAGTTTGTTGGCTCCACCTAACTATTTCTTGCATGTAACAAGTTCTGAGGCAAAAGCAAATCCTTGGGATGGTAACATCACCTATACTTTGTCTAAGCCTTTGGAAGTTGGCGCGAAATATACAATCTCATTCAAGGGTAAAGCTTCTTCTAGCTTTGATATGCCTTTCTGGCCTGCTTCTGATGCTGCTACAGATAATACACAGTATCTTGGTGCTTTCCAGTTTACCAAGGACTGGTCTGTACTTTCTCAGACATTTGATTGTACTAAACCGCTCGTTAAGTTGAACTTTGAGTTTGGTCCATTTAAGGGTGACTTCTGTATCGATGACATCACATTGGTAAAGGAAGGTACTACCGATAACTTGCTGAAAAACTCAGATTTCGAAGATGATAATATCGGAGCGTGGAGTAAACCAGGTTACCATACTCATACAACGATGGTACGTGACAAGGAAGAGGCTGAGAATGCTGGTGGCGAAGAAGCTGCTAAGGATTCTCTCAATAAGGTTCTTGACAAATGGGTCGGTGGTATGATGCAGGCTTGCCAGGGTAAGGTTAAGGCCTTTGATGCTATCAATGAGCCTATGTCTGACTCAGCGCCTACAGAGTTGAAGAAGGCTGGTCGCGATGGTGACACCAAGACTAACTTCTTCTGGCAGGATTATCTGGGCAAGGATTATGCTCGCACTGTAATCGCGTTAGCTCGCCAGTATGGACCTTCTGACTTGAAGTTGTTCGTCAATGAGTATGGTCTCGAAGGCGATGGCAACGAGAAGTGCAAGGGCTTGATTGATATGATCAAGTATTGGGAGAGCGATGGTACGACTAAGATCGATGGTATCGGTACACAGATGCACGTAACTCTTTCTATGGATCCTGCTAAGCAGAAAAAGAACGAGGAGAACATCGACAATATGTTCAAGTTGCTCGCTGCTACTGGTAAATTGGTTAAGATGTCGGAGCTTGATATGGGTATCGATGATGCTAATGGCAAAGCCGTAGAAACCGATGATGCTACCGATGAGATGCTCGAAGCTCAGAAGGCATTCTATCAGTATATCGTAAAGTCATACTTTGCTAATATACCTGCTGCACAGCGTTATGGTATCACACAGTGGTGTCAGACCGACGCTCCAAATGTAGACAATACATGGAGAAAGAATCAGCCTGTAGGTCTTTGGAATAAAGACTTCGTTCGCAAACCAGCTTATGCAGGTTTCGCAGACGGACTCGCTGGTAAATAGAAATATTTTTGTGCATTTCATGGAATAAATTTCATGATTTTTTGGTTCGGAAGACTGTGTCGAGAGACATGGTCTTCCTTTTCCGAAAAGAAGTAAGAAACAAAAAGTAATTTATATGATGAAGAAAATTTTGTTGGCCGCTTTTGTCTCTGCACTGGGAATACAGGCGGAAGCTCAGACTGCTACCTTTGGCTATTTCGATTACCAAGGTAATGAGTCGCGTTTTAATAAGAATATCGATAAGAATCAGAAATTCTATAATCCTATTCTTGCCGGATTCTATCCTGATCCTTCTTTCTGCAGAAAAGGTGACACGTATTATCTTGTAAACTCTAGTTTCTCTTTCTATCCGGGTGTGCCTATTTCTACAAGTAAAGACTTGATAAACTGGAAATCAGCTGGTTTTGTACTTGATCGCCCTTCACAGTTGCCTCTGCAGCGTCAGAGAGTATCCGGGGGTATCTTTGCACCTGCGATTACTTATAATGAGAAAAACAAGACTTTCTATATGATCACTACCAATGTCGGTGCCGGAAACTTCTTCGTGAAGTCGAAGAATCCGGAGAAGGGATGGAGTGATCCTATCTATCTTCCTAAAATCAATGGTATTGACCCATCTTTCTTCTTCGACAAGGATGGTACCGGATATATCGTACATAACGGTCCTGTAGATGGTAAGGCTGACTATGAGGGACAGCGTGCTATCCGTATTTTCAAATTTGATGTCAATGGGGATAGTATCGTAGGAGACTACAAGCAGATCGTTCGCGGTGGTACACATGTTACGGAACGTCCTATCTGGATAGAAGGTCCACATCTCTATCGTATCGGTAAGTATTATTATCTGATGTGTGCAGAGGGTGGTACATGTGATCAGCATAGTGAGGTCATCTTCCGTGCTAAAAATCCGATGGGACCTTGGGAGGAAAATCCTAACAACCCAATCCTTACACAGCGCTCAGGTCTTGACCCTAACCGTCCTGATATCGTGACAAGTGCGGGACATGCTGACTTATTGCAGAGTGCAAATGGTGACTGGTGGGCTGTGTTCCTCGGTTGCCGTCCTTATGAGGATGATTTCTATAATACGGGTCGTGATACCTATCTTCTTCCTGTAACTTGGAAGAATGGTTGGCCTGTAATCTTGGAGAAGGGTAAAGCGATGCCTACCGTACTGAATAAGACTGCTTGGCAGAAGAAGGCAGGTAACAAGGCTTTTAAGGCTGGTGAACAATTTGAACCTATGACCGGTAATTTCGGTTATCGTGATAACTTCAAGGAGAGTCAGTTGAATGGGCGTTGGATGTTCCTGCGCAATCCTTCTGAATTCTGGAAGATTACCGATAAGGGGCTACAGATTGCAGCAAAGAATACCAACATCAGTCAGATGGATAGTCCTGCAGCCGTATTTGCTCGTCAGCAGCATACTGATTTCACGGCAGAGACTCAGGTGGATTTCACACCGGAGAACGCGAAGCAGTTGGCTGGTCTCGTTCTTTTGCAGAATGAGCAATTCAATTTTGTCTTTGGTAAAACCAAGCGTGCAGGAAAGACTGTTGTTGTCCTCAATCGTGCTGAGCGTGTGAATGTTACTATCGCTTCTGCCGAACTTACCGAGCAGGAGGCTAAGGAGAATCTTCGTCTGAAGATCGTAGGTAAGGGGCGTTATTATAGCTTCTATTACGCTGCAGGAAATGGTGAGTGGAAATTACTCGCGCAAGGTGTAGATGCCGTTAACTTGAGTACACATCAAAGTGGTGGCTTTATTGGTGCATGCATCGGTTTGTATGCAACAAATAACCAGAATTAACTCAAGATAATATATAGTTTGTTCAGCGAAATATTCGTTGAGGACAGAATCGGGTTCGAAGTGATTTCGAATCCGATTTTTTCTTTTGGGCTTGTTTTTGTGAAAAGAAAGATGTATCTTTGCCGGCAAAAGGATAATTGCATGGAACAAATCAATAAGTATAAGCTTACGGCTTCGATGGTGCGTGGTTTTTTCGTGGGCTTCTTCTCGGGATTACTCGATAGTAAGGTGCCTGATTGGAAGAAGAATAAGGATGCGCGTGTCTTGAAAAAACTTGCTGCAGAACATTATGAGACAATACATGGGCATTTTGCCAATGTGTTGTTCCCGCTCTTGCTCACTACGAATTTTGAAAGTTATGAGGCTGCTTTGGAGGATATGAACAAGCGCCATTTCTCTAATGCAACTCCCGTCAAGTTACTTTTGCGTTATGCTTGTAGGGATAAGGAACTCTTTGAGGCTTTGGTCGAAGAATATCAGCGTCAGATGGTGTCTATTCTTCAGGGGCGTTTGCAGCCTTTAGATGAGTTCTATGCGGGTTGGAAGCGTGGAGAATCGGTGGGCGAACTTGATGTCGACCATGCCATTCGTAACACCGTCCGTGCTTTGATGCATGGCTATACATTGGGTATTAAAGCTTCTGGAGTGGGGAAGACGAGTCTCCATCAGGCTTCTGTATTCCGTTTGATGATATCCGGGATGATGATGTTGCTTCATGACGAAGTGTTTGATGTATGGGAAGGCACCGAGGAATCGGGACTTGATGGTGTGTTCCGTAAGGTTTGTATCAATGCTCATAATTATGAGACGCTTGTTAATGAGATGAATCAGGCTTATGAGGATTTGGCAAGAGCAGAGGGTATCGAGTCTGCCGATGATGCAGTAAACTGAAGATTGCATTATCAATTTGAATTCGCCCCATGTTTAACGAACCTTTAATTGTTAAATTTCGTCCTTGAAAAGGCGCTCATAATTCGCGAATTTGGGACTTAAGATGAGTTGATCACGAATATTAGAAATATGATTAAAATGTAATCGCTTGTTTATCAACGAGTTGTGATTTCTTATCTTATTTTACGCTCTAAATATATTGGATTTGTAGGCTTATTCAGTTAACTGCGTAAGGCTACATACCTATTCGCGTAAGTTTACGAAGTTAACTGCGTAAGTCGATGAAGTTAACTTCATTCAAGAAATCAACTTTTTGAAGTGGATTTTTCATACTTTAGGGAGTACGGAGACTTTCTGTACGTTCCAGATGGAGCAAAAAAGTCGACACATTTTCTTTTAACAGTTCTGTGGAAAAGCTTAAAATATTATAAAAGATTTCCTTCGGGATGCCTTCGAGATAACTTCGGAATTCGTTCGGGAAATTTGCACTTGCTAGTTAAAGTTAAGGAATAGGGGTGTTATTGAAGTTTGCAAATCCAACTGGCATGAATCATGGATTTTCAAGTATGCCGGTTGGATTTGCCGATGTGTAAATTTATTACTTGTTTAAAGCAATATTGTAATTGTAATATTGCATATTTCCTGTAATGTCTTCTATTACCTTGAGGAATGGAGGAAAGTTTACTTGCTCATGTTCTGTAATACCCTTTGTTTCAAGTATTTGTAGATTGTTGATAGGGGATAGATAGGTATCGAGTTCGAAGAACTGACCTTTCCAGATGAAACTCTTGCGAGTTTTGTGAATCGTGTGGCGGTATGGGTCGGCCTGTTGTAAAAGTGATTCATATAGATTTACCCCAATCTGACGCTCGGTCTCAATCTGTTCTTTCGAAGAAATCTTCTTCTTTGTGGTATGTACGTATACGTCCTTACCAGCCCAACTGCGTTTTCTGAGTCGTACTTCGCAATCCGGATCGGCTACAAGATAGGTCTGTGTGATGTCGCTGAGATTGGAATTTGGAATCTCTCCGGTAAGTTCTACGATATATTTTCTTTCCTCTGTGATTGGTTGTGGTAAACCGAGTACATTACTGATCTCCTTTAGTACGCGATAAATCTTGTTATCGAAATTTTCGTGGTTGTTGATAACACGAAGATGAGGATGCCCTGTCCAAGCATTGATTACTTTCTTGTCGAGTTCGCGTGCCAACTCTAGTCCCTCAGTTCGCTCACTATTGTTTGCGGTGGTATAGAATTGTTCGGCACCGTCTGCCGCAGAAACTAGGTGGAGTATGGCATCGTATCGCTCTCTCAGATCGTTAGAGTCTTGGCCGATAGCGCGTGTGATTTCTTCCCACATCTCAGGTTTCATATAGGCAGAAATGTCCATAGCTCCTCGGTCACATATTATGATGGTAGGCATATCAAGTTGCTCTGCCATTTTCATGAAATGATTCTCAAGTTGTAGTTGAATTTCGAGAGTTGATTTTTCGCCTTCATAGAAAAATCCTGGATTCTTTGTTAGATAGTCCATACCAGCTTGTGAAAACATGGTAGGTACTTCGGGAATTGTAAATACCTTAAATCCAAGGCTCGAAAAATGTTCGATTACCTTCACGAGCGCGGTTGTCTTTCCGGCGCATGGTCCTCCAGTGAGAACAATCTTCTTGATATCTTTCATATTTGTTTTGTACGTTTGTCGCAAATTAGATGGCAAAGTTAAGCATTTTATATGTTTGCTCCAAATATTTATTTCAAAACTTAAATATTGTTGGGGAAAATAGTGCTCTATATTTCGCGTATTTTTGAGGAGTTAATCGGTTGGTCATGAATTTTAAAAATATGAGCATATTATTAAGAATGGAATTATAGAGTATATATGGTGTTAAATATTTTTGTAATCTGGAATTTCTTTTAAAAATAAACATTTTTTACTTTCATAATCCATCTTGCAGGCATAATGATTTATGCCATTCGACACAATTAAATAATCTACATGCAGAAGCATATTGTAGACTGAAATCTGATCAAAAACTTTTTGTGTGATTGGGATGTGGGGAGCTTTATATTCTATAATCATTTTAGGTTTCAGTTCCTTGTTATAGAGCACTGTATCTGCTCTAAGATTTTTATCGCCAATTTTCAGTTTAACTTCATTGGCAAGTAAGGTTGATGGATAATTTTTATGCTCTATCAAAAAATGAATGAAGTGTTGTCTCACCCATTCCTCTGGAGTGAGTGCTACATATTTTCTTTTTAGAATATCCCAAATTGTTGGACGCTGTTTCGTGCCCGACAATTTTATTGCATAATCAGGTAGGTTTAATCGAATCATTTTATTAACTTTGTGGCAAAGTTAATAAAAAAATGGCAGAAAAGAAAACGAAAGTTATAACCTATGCTCAGGTTATGAAAGATCTGAAGGCACGAGTCTTTTCACCTATTTATATATTAATGGGTGATGAATCTTTTTATATAGATAAGATTTCTGATTATATTGCCGACAATGTACTGAAACCAGAAGAGCAAGATTTCAATCAAACTGTTATTTTCGGTTCTGATACATCTTCGTCTCAGATTGCTGATTTGGCTCGTCGTTATCCGATGATGTCAGAGTATCAAGTGATCATTGTAAAAGAGTCTCAGAATTTGCGAAATTACGAACCCTTGGAGAAGTATTTCGAAAAACCGTCAAAATCAACGATCTTGGTTTTATGTCATAAAAATGGTTTCATCGATAAAAGAAAGAAGTATTTTACTGCGGCTCAGAAATCCGGTGCTGTGATTTTTGAAAGCAAGAAATTACGTGATCGAGATCTTCCGGGTTTTATAGAAAATTATCTGAAAGTTAAAAAAGTCACAATCGATAACAAAGCTTCGATGATGATTGCTGAACATATCGGTGCTGACCTGAATCGACTCACTTCAGAGTTGGATAAGGTTTTGATTTCTCTTCCGGAAAATGATCGCAGAATCACACCGGATATTGTTGAGAGAGAAATAGGGGTGAGCAAAGAATTTAATTCGTTTGAACTTCGAAGTGCGATAGTCGAGCGTGATATTTTTAAAGCAAATCAGATAATAAAATATTTTGACAAGAATCCTAAAGCTGGTTCTTTGTTTGCTTTTCTCCCTTTGCTCTTTTCTTATTTCCAGAATTTGATGATAGCATATTATGCACCTCAAAAAAATGATCCTGAAGGTCTTGCAAAATTCTTAGAATTAAGGGGAGGGTGGGCTGCTCATGATTATATGAAAGGTATGAGAAATTATTCTGGTATGAAAGTGATGCAGATTATTGGTAAGATTCGAGAAATTGATGCCAAGAGTAAAGGCCTTGATAATCCTAATACGGATGCTGGTGAATTGATGAAAGAACTCATCTTTTTTATCCTACATTAATAGAAGAGTAGGGAATAATAGTCAATTAAACTTTTTTAAGGGTATAAAACCCTATGTTATAGCCCGATTTTAGGTCAAAAATATCTAAAATCGGGCCTTTTTTATGCTTAAGTCGGCCTTTTAAGCACTATTTTAGAGCTAATAGAAGTATTTTCTTATAGGGCTAAAAAGGAACTAACTTCCTGTAAAATAGGGAGGTTACGGAGTTTTTACCTTCTCAAAATTCGCGTATTTGTAAGCGTTGTGGGTACTTGTTTTGAGAATCTTCAAAATGGATTTTTGGCTTTAAAAACAGAGTCAATTATTTACGTTTAATACTTATTAAGATTTAATATTCTGAACCATTTAGGTTTTGTATTTTGAAAACAAAAATAGAATTTATATTTTTAAAATGTAAATTTAAAGAATTGAACATAATATATCATCGTATAATATTAATATATAAAACAATAAATCAACATTTAAATATTTAAAATCATAAATATACAATATGAGCTTATAAGACGTAATATGCTAGAAACCAGTACTTTATGTAGCTAAATTGATGTGGTAGCGTAGAAATCGTAACAAAATTAAGCCATTATTGTGCATATTTTACGTTTTATAGTTTATAACCCCATAAATACCTATTTATAACCCAGTTAGTTAGCTAAAAGCTCTATATAAAGGGTTATATATACTTTACGATCTTAAAATTTAAATTTATAAAAGTAAAACGTAAAAACTCAGATTGTAATATTTAAATTCATGAATTAAAAAGTATAAATACGAATTATAAAAATGAAAATAATTTCAAGATTTGTTGCTTGTTCCGTTTTTTTGTTTTACCTTTGTAAAGTCAATAAAAAACTGGTCATAATAGACCAAACTACTAAAATTTGAGTTATGCAAGATAGAATTAGAGAGCTCATGGAGAGCCAACATATGAATCAACAATTGTTCGCGAATGCTACTGGAATTTCAGCAGCATCACTTAGCAGTATTTTTAAAGGTCGTACAAAACCAACTTTGAATCATGTCGAAGCCATTAAGAATACATTTCCTAATATTAATCTTAATTGGTTGATGTTTGGATCTGGATCAATGTTTAATTCTCCAGAACAATCTAGTCAGTCTCCTACTCCAGACACAGATGAGCAGGAAGCACCTATTATCGAGCCTACTATTGATTTCGGTGGTGAGGATTTACCATCGTCAGAGTCTACTTATAATGCTTCTAATATGCGAGGTGTACAATCTACACCTAAAAAAGTTAATAATACAGTGGTTAAAATTATTGACAAACCGCAAAGAAAAGTGTCATCGATTCAAGTTATCTATGATGACAATACCATCGAAATCTTTGTTCCCAAAAAGTAATTTGGTTTCTTCTAGAAAACTATAATCTCTCTATTATAAATCGCATCATGAGGCATCTTTTCAGGTGCCTCTTTTTATTTCCTATACTATATTCGTGTGGCATATTAAAGAGTGAATTGGGCACCTATATTTCTTATACTTTTTATTCTTGGAAATAAAGATGTAGATATTTCTCAAGGCGATTTACTCTTCATTAATGAATTGGATAAAATGCTTCGGGTTTTCATTTTTTTAAGTCTATATTATATATAGGTACAACATGTTTTTTCTCCCTAGATATCATCTTATGGCAAATATGTCGAATAAATAAAAGTTGTTTTTTATTTTGTATTTCCTATGAATTGCACTACCTTTGCAAAAACTTCTATATATTAAAAATGAAGAAATATATTCTAGACCTTCAAGTCGTCTCTGTAGAAGCATTAAGTGATAAGCATGTGCTTATAAAATTAACCGACTCAAAGCCTCTACCGGAGATGTTACCTGGACAATTTGTTGAAGTTCGTGTCGATCATTCTCAAGACACATTCCTACGTCGTCCGATTTCTATCCACTTTGTCGATCGTGAACATAATCAACTCTGGTTGCTGATTGCTTCAATTGGTGAGGGAACCCGACAGTTATCAAAACTTCAGAAGGGAGATAAACTGAATTGTGTCCTCCCTTTGGGTAATGGATTTACAATGCCAACCTCTAAAAGCCAAAAGATTCTTTTAGTAGGTGGTGGTGTTGGTGTTGCTCCACTTCTCTATTTTGGTAAACTTATTAAAGATTATGGGGCAGAACCTGTTTTTCTTTTGGGAGCTCGTTCAGCTTCGGACTTACTCGAAGTTGACCTTTTTAGAAAGTATGGTCGTGTGTATATTACTACAGAAGATGCTTCTGTAGGAGAGAAAGGATTTGTGACCGATCACTCGATTTTGCGAGAAGAAAAGTTCGATCAGATTTCAACTTGTGGTCCTAAGCCAATGATGGTAAGTGTGGCACGATATGCCCATTCCGAGAATATCAATTGTGAGGCATCATTAGAGAACATGATGGCATGCGGATTAGGTGCTTGTCTATGCTGTGTTGAGAAGACTACCAAGGGTAATCTGTGTGTATGTAAGGAAGGACCAGTGTTTAATATTAATCAATTGTCATGGCAAATTTAAATGTAAAGATAAATGATCTGGAACTTAAGAATCCAGTAATGACAGCATCAGGTACGTTTGGCTATGGTCTTGAGTTTGCCGACTTTGTTCCATTGGATGAACTAGGTGGCATTATTGTAAAAGGTACCACGCTGGAGCCACGTCAGGGAAATGATTATCCTAGATTGGCAGAGACGGCCCAAGGAATGCTTAATTGTGTAGGACTTCAGAATAAAGGTGTAGATTATTTCTGCGAGAATATTTATCCTCAGATTCAGAATATAGATACCAATATGATTGTGAATGTGAGTGGGAATTCGCCAGAAACTTATGCAGCTTGTGCAGAGAAAATCGCAATGTTGGATAAGATTCCTGCCATTGAGGTTAATATCTCATGTCCTAATGTAAAGTCTGGTGGGATGGCTTTTGGTGTTACTTGTGAGGGAGCTGCCAGTGTCGTAAAAGCGGTACGCAAGGTATATCATAAGACGATGATAGTGAAGTTGTCACCGAATGTTACCAATATTGCCGATATTGCGCGTGCCTGTGAGGCTGAAGGCGCAGATAGTGTTTCGTTAATTAACACCCTGATGGGAATGGCTGTAGACATCGAAAAGCGTAAACCTGTATTGAGTATTCGTACAGGAGGATTGAGTGGACCAGCTGTAAAGCCTGTAGCTCTTCGTATGGTTTACGATGTTGCCCATGCTGTTAAAATTCCTGTAGTAGGCCTTGGAGGAATCAGTAATGCCAAGGATGCCATAGAATTCCTGATGTGTGGTGCTACGGCGATAGAAATAGGTACAGCCAACTTTATCGACCCAGCAGTTACCAAGAAGGTAAAAGATGGTATCAATGATTGGCTTGAAGCCCATGGTGTGAAGGATGTAAACGAAATTATAGGTGCGATACAATAGTTAGTAGATAAAAAATGGGGCAACCATAAAGGCTGCCCCAACCAACACAAAAACTAAACTAGACTTAACTAAACATTATGTGCGACTTTCTCAAGTCCCCATAAGTTTAATGCAAATATAATGATTTTTTCTTATAATATCCTTATTGGAAAAGGAAAAAAGTGATTTATTGTTCTCTTTTTATAGTTTAACGGTCTTGTTTAGAAGGAAATTGTCTAAAATTACCATTGCTGCCATCGATTCTACGATAGGCACAGCCCTTGGCAAGACACAAGGATCATGTCGGCCACGGGCAGTCAGTTGTGTAGCATTTCCTTTTATGTCCACCGTATTTTGTTCTCTTAGAAGTGTTGCCACAGGTTTGAAAGCCACTCTGAAGTAAATATCTTGTCCATTACTGATTCCCCCCTGTATACCTCCACTATGATTAGTGATAGTAGAAATACTATTGTTCTTATTGATAAAGACATCATTTTGTTCACTACCACGAGCGGTAATTCCACTGAATCCGTCCCCGTATTCAAATCCTTTCACTGCATTGATACTGAGCATTGCAGCACCCAACTGCGCATGTAACTTGTCGAATTCGGGTTCACCCAGCCCAACGGGGCATCCCTTGATGACACCAGTGATGACACCTCCTATAGTATCTCCGTCAGCCTTTACGGAAGCGATAAGGTCTTCCATCTCTTTGGCTTTTTCCGCATCAGGGCATCTAACAATGTTATCTTCGATTTTATTCAGGTCATATTTAGTATAATCCCTATCGAGTGCAATATTGCCTACCTGTGAAGTATATGCCCACACCGAGATCCCTAATTGTCGCAAAGCCAGTTTGGCCAAGGCCCCCGCCACACATCTTGCGATAGTGATGCGAGCCGATGAGCGTCCACCTCCGCGATGGTCGCGTATACCATATTTATTATAATAGGTAAAATCAGCATGAGAAGGGCGGAACAGACTGCGCATATTCTCGTAATCTTGTGAGTGCTGGTTCGTATTTCTCACTTCGAAGGCAATAGGTGTTCCTGTAGATTTACCTTCGAAGATTCCACTTAGGAATTCCACCTTGTCAGGTTCTTTTCTTCCTGTTGTGATATGACTTTGTCCTGGTCGTCTTCGGTTTAATTCTTTTTGTACGAAATCCAAGTCGATATCGATGCCAGCGGGGAAGCCATCAACGATACCACCTACTGCGATGCCGTGGCTTTCCCCAAATGTCGTTAGCGTGAATACGTTGCCAAATGTGTTCCGCATATCTGTTCCTCCTTTTTTTAATGGTTATTTCTATGAATGATTAGTGGCAATGTCCGCCACAGTTGCAGCCCTCTCCATCACCGTTTCCGCCGCAGCATCCTTCACCATTTTCGTGATGATGACCGCCACAGTGACCGCAGTTTCCGCTACAACCCTCACCTTCTCCGTTGATGGCACTAATATATTGAGCCACCTCTTCGTTAGTAGCTAAGCGGCTTTCAGAGATTGACCCCTTAAATAGGAGAGTGCGCCCAGCAAGAGGATGGTTTAAATCGATTTTTACAGTATTTTCGCCAATCTCCAGCACAACACCGTTAAATCTGTTACCGTCAGCATTTTGAAGAGGAACGATAGCGCCCACCTTGATATGTTCAGTATCAAATTTGCCATCAATGCAGAAGATATTCTTATCCAAATCGAGTATACGTTCATCGACGTGAGGACCGTAAGCCTCTTCTGGTTTCAATTCAATTTCAAAGTTATCACCTTTGTTCAGGTTTACCACAGCCTCCTCGAAGGCAGGGATAGTGATACCCAAGCCAGAGATGAAGTCGAAAGGACGGTTGTCTGTAGTTTCTTCGACTAGTTCCGACTTGCCATCGGTCACGTCATACAGCTTATATTGAGCTGCGATGTACTTGTTGGTTTTATTATCCATTATGATTTCTATATTTTTTGATTTGTGCAAAGGTACGGTTATTTAGCTATAAAACCAAAGAAATAGATGAAAAAAGCTAGATATTACACCTTATTATATATCATACCCTATTTTTTCGGCCTATATAAACAATAGAATCATATTCACCTTTTGTAGATGGTAAGTTGATGGCGTGTCATTTCTACGAATAAGTATCAAAATATAGGTAAATATATCAAAATGTAAGTTATACCCGTTGATTTATATCAAGAAAGTATGCTGTTTGCGCAAACAATCTGATAAATAGCTTGCGAGATAAATAAATAGTTCATATCTTTGCAATGTCGAAAGAAAAATAAAGCCTCTCGATATAGGTAAGAGAGATAGAATAATTTTGCGACACAAGGATAATGTTTAACGAGCGAGTCCTATGAGGCGAAGCTCACAAAGGTAAAAAGATTATGAAGAAGTTAATGATCGCAGTAGTAGCAATGTTGAGTATGACAACAGCTACATTCGCAGCCGATGAGGCAACAGAGGCAACAGCAGTTTACAACATGAACGTTAACATGGATCGTTTGGCTGATGCTTTAGGTATGAACATGGATCAGGAGGAAGCTCTTGAAGATGTACATAAGAACTTCACTGCTGAGTTGATGAGCGCTGCTTCTTTGAAGGGTGACGAGAAAGAAGCTAAGGTTAACAAAGCTGTTCTCAATGATTTGAAGTATGCTCACGCTATCCTTTCTAAGAGTCAGTATCGTAAGTATCTTCTTTTGCTTAATACCACAATGGTAAACCGTGGTATTATCAAGTAAGAATAGGAAAAACTTTTTGAGAGAGAAATAAATAGGATCGCATATCTTTAGGGTATGCGATTTTTTTATGCCTATAATAATCAAATTTTCATGTAAACAGTTGCGTCCCTATTTACTTTTTTCTTATCTTTGCATAAGATACATAATTAGGGAAAGATGAAAAAAGTAAAAGTTTTAGTAATTACAGCTATTGCAGCACTCACGTTGAGTGCATGTGGAACCACCCAAACCGTTCCTATTACAGGACGTGCACATCGTATATCTTCTACTTACGATGATCAACAGATATTGAGCCTTTCTACTCAGGAATATCAGAAATTCATGAAAACCGCCAAGAAGAGCACGAATGCCTCGCAGACAGCCATGGTACAGCGTGTAGGAAGTCGATTGGCCAATGCCGTAGTGAATTTTCTGAATAACAACGGATATAGTGGAGATGTAAAGAATTACAATTGGGAGTTCAATCTAGTACAGGATAAAGAAGCCAATGCATGGTGTATGCCTGGTGGAAAAATCGTAGTATACGAAGGTTTACTTCCATACACCCAGAATGAAACCTGTCTTGCCATCGTTTTGGGTCATGAGATTGCTCATGCCGTAGCAAAACATAGTGCCGAATTGCTTACCAAGCAGCAGAATCAGAGCACATTGATAGGTTTAGGATCAAGCGTTGTCGGTGCTATTACGGGAGATGCGAATGTAGGAAAGATCACAGGAGAACTTGCCAGTGGTTATGCGCAGTTCCGTAATTTGAAATATAGTCGGCAGAACGAATTGGAAGCCGACCATCTAGGTCTTATCTTTGCAGCTATGGCAGGTTACGACCCTCAACAAGCCATACCATTCTGGCAGCGTATGGGACAGAAGTCTAGTTCTGGTAGCAGCGATATCTTCTCTACCCATCCTAGTGATAGTAAGCGTATAAAAGCATTGCAGAGTGAGATGGCAGAGGCTATGACCTATTATAAGTCAGCTACAGCAACAAAGAAAACTTCAACCAAGAAGACATCTGGCAAGAAGTCAACCAAGAAACGCTAGTAAGCATTATATCAATAACTACGACACATTAAACCTATATAACCATGATAGATTTTATTTCATTCAATCTTTGCCACGTAGTATCCAGTTTATGGATACTATGGGCTGTAGGCATCTTTGTTTGCCTCATTCTAGAGCTTACCTCCGGCGATTTCTTCATCACTTGTTTCGCCATTGGCGGTTTGTTTGCCGTTGTAGCAGCCCTCATCGGTCTACCTTTCTGGCTACAAGTTTTGGTATGGGCAATATTCTCCTTGTTGAGTATCCGACTCATTCGACCACGTCTTGTAAGGAGTCTGCATCGTAGAGGAGAACAACGTGAGAGCAATGCAGATGCCTTGATAGGTCGTGAAGGCGTAGTTATTGAAGACATCCAGCCCGATCATTCCGGATATGTCAAGGTAGATGGTGATCAATGGCGCGCTATATCTAGAGGTGAGACCATTGTCAAGGGCAAGCGAGTGAGAATCATCGATCGTGAATCCATCATTGTCACCGTCGAAGAAGTTTAATAATCATCATTTATATAATCATGCTATGGAAATAGGAACCTATGTATTAGTGGCCATCGTAGTGATGGTACTTATTTTTGTGAAGATGACCATCGTCATCATTCCCCAGAGTGAAACCAAAATTATTGAGCGACTTGGTAGATATTATGCCACTCTTAAACCGGGTATCAATATCATCATTCCGTTCATCGACCATGCCAAGGAAATTGTGGCCATGAAGAATGGTCGATATGTATATACCAATACTATTGACCTACGTGAGCAAGTATACGACTTTGATCGTCAGAACGTGATCACCAAGGATAATATCCAGATGCAGATCAATGCCTTGCTTTATTTTCAGATTGTCGATCCTTTTAAGGCTGTCTATGAAATCAATAATCTGCCTAACGCCATTGAGAAACTTACTCAGACCACTCTGCGTAACATCATTGGTGAGATGGAACTCGACCAGACCCTTACCTCTCGAGACACCATCAATACCAAACTTCGTGGTGTGCTCGATGATGCCACCAATAAATGGGGTATCAAGGTAAACCGTGTAGAGTTACAAGATATCACTCCACCACAGAGTGTACTTCAGGCCATGGAGAAGCAGATGCAGGCCGAGCGTAACAAGCGTGCCGCTATTCTCACCAGTGAAGGTAATAAGCAGTCGCAGATTTTGCAGTCTGAGGGTGATAAAGCCGCTATCATCAATAAGGCCGAAGCTGCTAAGCAGCAAGCTATCCTTAATGCTGAAGGTGAAGCACAGGCGCGCATCCGAAAAGCTGAAGCCGAAGCTATTGCTATCGGGAAAATTACAGAGGCTGTGGGCAAGAGTACCAACCCTGCCAACTATCTGTTGGCACAGAAGTATATTCAGATGCTCAACGAGGTAGCCTCAGGCGATAAGACCAAGACCGTATTCCTGCCTTACGAGTCGAGTAATCTTATGGGCAGCATAGGCGGTATCAAGGAACTTTTTAAGGGTGAATGAAAAAAATCCTTGATAAGAAAGAAATAAAGGTTGCATCTGTTTGCAACCTTTATTTTTTTTAGTAATTTTGTCGTCAAAATAAGATATGCCAATGAATATTTGTATTTTCTGTGGCGCACGACCAAATTTTATCAAGGTTGCGCCAATTATAAGAGCTATTGACCGTAGTGAACATGCTGATAAACCTACATATCGACTAGTGTATGCTGGTCCTGAAAATGATTCTACTCTTGAAGAGTCTCTCTTCAATGAACTTGGAATTAAATGTCCCGACGAGTTTCTTGGAGTTGACTGTGAAAACCTTAATGAACTCACAGGTCGTGTGATGTCTCAGTTTGAACTTTATCTTCAGCAATATTCTACTGATGCAGTCATTGTCGTTGACGATTTGGCTTCTACCATGGCAGCAAGTATCGTTACCAAGAAGCAAGGCATTCTTCTGGCACATATTGCTGCAGGTACTCGTTCTTTTGATATCACCATGCCTAAGGAAATTAATCGCCTTGTTATTGATGGACTCAGCGACATCCTTTTCACTGCCGGCATCAGTAACAATTCGATAGCCAACAAGGAGGGCGCCGAACTTTCTAAAGTTTACACTGTGGGTAATATTTTGATGGATAATCTACGTTACAATCATGAGCGTATTATCAATGCTCAATTGCCTGCAGAGGTAGAAACTGCTATAACCGTTGATGGCCATCGTTGTCCTTACCTCGTGTTTACGCTCAACCGAAAAGCCCTACTTGCAGATAGCGAGAATTTATATCGTATGCTCAGCGAAATGCTTGCAGTTGCCGGCGATACACCTGTCATAGCTCCATTACGTGAACCTGCCAAACGGGCGATCATGGATTTTGCGCATCAGCGTGGGCTCGACCTGCATCATTTCCATATTGTCAGTCCTATGGGATATCTTGAGTTCTCACGTCTCACAGCCGAAGCTTTAGGTATCATCACGGATAGCGGTAATGTTGCCGAAGAAGCTACATTTAATCAGGTGGCTTGTATTACTCTCAATAGCTATACAGAGCATATCGAGACGGTGAAGGTTGGTACTAATGTATTGGTTGGTGAGGATGCAGCGCAGTTGGCCGAGGCTACCGATCGTATGGTACGTGGCGAATGGAAGAAAGCCGGAATCCCAGACCGATGGGATGGACGTACTGCTGAACGCATCATTCAGATTATGATGCAACAGAAAATCTGATCTTACATTTTACGCAGTTAACTTCGTAAGGCTACGCAGTTAACTGCGTAGACCGATGAAGTTAACTGCGTAAGCTGATATAGTTAACTACATAAAATGGTGGAGTTAACTTCGTAAAATATTCCTATAAGTAGTGGTCTGCATTTTGGGTGAAAAACATCTCAAAAATGCAGATTTACTGAAATCTTTACAAATGATATTCTCTTTTCAATTATATTTGCAGCCACAGACAAGTGGTTATATATGCGATGCTATCAATGTATTGCAAGCAACTATTAATGGTTTTAGGTATAACGACTTTTTGATAGGTAAGAGATTGTGCAAAAGAATTAATCCCGGCTCTTGTTTATAGAGTCGGGATTGTTGTTATTTGGATGAAACTTCAATTAAGAGCTCATTCCGATTACATCAATAAAAAAAGAGGTGTGCTTCACAGCAGACCTCTTCAGATTCATTAAAAGTATTATCTCGTAACGATTTTAGTAAGATCGTCCAAATTAATAATCTTAATTTTTTTACTTACCAGTCTGGTATGATGTGTCACCAGAGGTAGCACTCTTATCAACGAGTTTGAATACCTGCAAGCGGTCGCGACCATAAGCTACATAGATATAGCCATTGCCTAAAGCTACATAGTTAGCTGACTTGCTAGCTTTCTTCTTGGCAACCTCACACTTGCTAGGATCTGTTTCGCCAGCCTGAACCTTTGCCTTGTCGAGGACGATGAGGCCGAATGAACCATAAGCTAGATAGATGTATTTGCTATCGAAAGCACAACCATTGCAGAGCGCTTTTGGCTTACCCTTCTTGGCTGACTCTTCATTTGCAATGATAACATTCTTAGGCTGATAGGTGCCTACGAGGTTGAATGATCTACCGTCTTCTGCTATTTTGAACACCTTCAAACCATCGGTACTGGTGCAGACATATACATAGTCACCGTCTATCTTGACAACGTTCTTACCATTGTTTGGAGCAATAGAGAAATCATTATATTTAGCTATGGCACTGTCGAGATTTACATCACTCTTGTCGTAAAGTTCGAGCTGAGCTTTTACGCGGGCGTTCTCATCGCTAGGATTCTCCAAATAGCGCAAGGTTACGATATGCTTGTCATCAGCATCGATGTGCTTAGCTCTAAGTTTGAAGAGGTTCTTGCCAGAAAGAACAGGAGCGTCACCAGAGATGTCGAAGATACGATATCCAGAGGTTGTCATTACCTCAAGATAATTACCATTGCGTATTACGCAGTTAGCATCACCGTCAGGAATAGTATCAGGATTCTCTTGACCTTTCCATTCCTTATGACCTTTCATAGAGATGAGGTTTAGAGGAAGACCAGTCTGAGATTCTGTCTCCTTAGCCTGAGTATCGAGCAGACCTTCATTGTTTAGGCCAATCCATGCCAAGATACCACTCTTAAAGCGAGAGTTACCAGCGAGATAAATACGTTTGTCTGCATTGTCTACAATCAGATGGTTGTAGTCGAGTTCCTTGTTATGGTCGCAAACAAACTGGTTGAGGGTTGTCTTGTTGTTAGAAGCATCTGTAGAGAGAACTTCGATACATCCACTCTGCTTCTTACCATTCTGATGATATGACAGATAGATGTGACCGTTGGCAACCTGTACACAGGTGGCTGAAATATCGTGGGTGTGCTCTGGGTATTCTACAGAAGATACATCATCAAGTTCAGGACTTGCAGGAGTTGGGTCTTCACCCTTGTTGCTGAAGCCAGGCTTGCAGTCGTCGGCTTTGATATTTACCACATTATCCTTATTGGTAGCATCTACAGTGTTTCCGAAGAAGTCAAAATCATTATAGGTATAAGGGGTTTGATCTTTGCAGCGATAGTATGCATCGATTTTTAGTGCCATACGTGCACCTTCTCCCTGAGCCTTGAAGATATAGCAGGCTTTCTGATTATCGCCATAGTTCGCAACAAATTTAGGTGCAGAAACTACAGCCAAAGCCTTGTTACCTTTTACGATGACTGAGGCATCGTTGCCGTTATTTAGGTTGGTATAAGTATCATCTACCTTGATGAGACCTTTGTCTTCGAGTTCAATACTACTAGCAGCACTTTGGTTGAGTTCCTTACAGTGAATGTAATTTGCCAAAAGGCTAACACCGTTAGAGTTTACTTCGATTTCATTTTCAGCTTCTACCTTACAATCTGAAGCTACCTGAGCTGAACTTCCGATCAAGATGTTCTTAGCTGTGATGGCACCACCGATATGGTTGTTACCATCGAATTTTATATCACCTGCAATTTCGAAGTTACCGAGAACGTTGACACGAGCAGTTTGGTTGAATATTTGACTATTATAGGTGGTAGAACTAGCTTTCACATTACCTGAAACATACAGACATCCTTGTACGGCTAGTGGCTTTTCACCTAAATTAAGGTCACCATCAATATATATTTTTTGTCCATTGCCATCATTTCCATTGCCAATGTATAGACCATCTGTAACTTTAAGTTTACCATAGCAGTAGAGTGTAACCGAAGCGTTGCGAAGGAAAGCCTGTGCTTTCTCATTATATTTCAGAGATGCACCTTTAGGTACGATGATAGTACCTTTGCCATATACGTTGTTGAGAGTTACATCGCCATCACAGATGTGTACTTTCGCTGCGCCAAGGTCAAGGTTGTCAACATTTCCGCTTAACGTTTTAGCACCAGACTTGTCGAGAGTGTCATACTTAGGCATGCTGGTAAGGAGTCCCCAGTTAGAAACATTTGCAGCGCGTGTGCCTTCATTAGAACCATACATGTTAACGATGTTAGCTCCAAGACTTTGGGCATTCAGATTGTCGAGCTGTAGCCCAGTAACCTTCATTGGTTCTACCGAACCTCCACCTGTTATGGAATCGTCGCTAGAACAAGATGCTAAGCCCATTATGGCAATAGCTGATGCCACGTAAAAGTTAATTCTTTTCATTTTTACTTATATATTAAAAGTTAACTGTTTGCCATTAGTTGTTTTGTAAAGAAACACTAACAGGCAGTAGAAAAAAGTACGTATTACTTGAGTTCTTATTTTATTATTATAATCTATAGTCTACTAAGTTCTTATCCAAGAATCCCTTTACATCATAGATAAAGGCATTCTCTCCTTTAAGTTTTTCGTAGTCAAGAGTTTTAAACTCCTCATGGCTTACACAGAGTACGATAGCTTGATAGCCATCGGCAGATAATTCGGAGACATCTTCCTTGATATTTACGCCATAATAGTTATGGCATGCATCGGCATCAGCTACAGGATCATATATATCGATGTGGTTGGTGTATTGTGCAAGATGAGCGAAAATGTCAATTACTTTTGTGTTTCTAACGTCAGGGCAATTCTCTTTGAATGTACATCCTAAGAGTAATATTTTACAATCAGCGATTGGTACATTGCGCTCGCCCATATGTACGATTACTTGGTTGGCAATAAACTGCGCCATGCTGTTGTTAACATTGCGTGCCGACTTCATTAAGTCGCAAGATACGCCCACGTGAGAAGCCTTAGAAATAAGATAATAAGGATCTACGCTGATGCAATGTCCTCCAACTAGTCCCGGACGGAAGTCTAGGAAGTTCCATTTGGTGGCTGCAGCATCGATGACCTCGTTGGTATCAAGATTTAAACTGTTGAGAATCTTCGCAATCTCGTTGACGAAAGCAATGTTTACATCACGCTGTGCGTTTTCTATTACTTTAGCTGCTTCTGCCACACGAATAGAAGATACAGGGCATGTGCCATTTTCGAGCACGGAAGAATACACCTGATCGATAAACTTTGCTGACTCCGGAGTGGAACCAGAAGTAATCTTTACGATGTTGGCAACAGTATGCTTGGTATCTTCCGGTACAATACGCTCCGGCGAATAGCCTATGAAAAAGTCCTCGTTGTAGCGTAGGTGTGAGGCTTCTTCAAGTACAGGTACGCATACTTCCTCTGTGGCACCTGGATATACCGTAGATTCATAAACTACGATGTCATCTTTTTTCAAATATTTACCTACAGTCTTGGATGCTTCTGTAACGAAGCTAAGATCAGGACGATTATGGAAGTCGATTGGTGTAGGTACAACAATGATGTAAAAGTTACAATCTCTCAATTGCTCTTCGTCAGAGGTGAGCATCATCCCTTTTTCGATGAGATGGTGAATTTGGGAGTGATTGATATGTTTATCCTCAGCCGAACTGAGCAAATGCTCAACACGTTCTGCCTTGATATCATATCCAATCAAAGGATATTTTTCGGCCAATAGGCAAGCTGTTGGTAATCCAGCATAGCCTAAGCCGATAAATCCAATTTTCAAATTCTCAATAGGATTCATAAAATAGCTCTTATATATTTCTTACTTATATACTTATAATTACGTTTTGCTACAATCTATAGACAAATGTGGTTTTTGTCTTTACATTTATTCAACAAGGTGTTCTTATTACATCGCCATAAATTTGAGTGATAAATTACTGGTTCTTGTTTCTTATATATTTGTCTGCAAAGGTATATCTTTTATTTCGTAATAACAAATTTTTAACGAGAAATTTGATAAATGTGCTGTTTTTTTTCTGATATGTTTCTACATACGACCTTATTGCCTCTCTAGTTGAGCTGCAATTGAAGTTTTGCGAGGATTCCAATTGTCCTTGTAAGAACGGAAGAAGAATAGTTCGCTGGTGTGTCCGATGAGTCGGCAGATTCTAAGGAAATAACCTGTATAGAAGGTGGAGAGTGGAAGATAGAAGAATATCATCGACTCCTCATGGCGGCGCTCACTTACCAGCATGACAATACTGAAGGCTATTATCGCAAAGAAATAGCGGATGAGCCATCCTACAAGTAGTATTTCGAAGAGACGGTCGGTATATTGGAAGATGAGTCCGAACATATAGAGTACCCAGACATAGTTGAAAACACAGTCGTACATGATACTTTCCATATTGGAAAGCCAGTTGGCAAACGAGAAATTCTTATTTGGCAACAACATGTCTCGATGCTTTCTGAGGCGGAATCGTACCAATGAGCGAGACCATCGTTTGCGTTGCTTAAAGAGGGCGTACCATTTGGTAGGTACATTGGTGAGACATACGGCTTCGTTGGCAAATTTCACCTTATGACCTGCTTTGCGCAATTTTTGTGTGATATCACCATCCAGTCCCGGACCGATGTCCCATCCTCCTACGCTCTCCAGTGCCTCACGGTCGAAGGCACCAAAAGCTCCTGATATAATATGATAGATGTCGAGGGCGCTCGTTACCATGCGTCCTACCTGAATTGTCTTGAGATATTCCAAACTCTGCATAGTGGTACATATGGTGTCCCATGTGTTGCGTACTTTCACACATCCACCGACACCTTTTACCTTAGGGTCGAGGTAGAAAGGAATTAGGATCTTCTCGATAGCATCTCGGTCGAGTGATGAGTCGGCATCCAGATGTACGATATATTTTCCTTTGGATAGGCGCAGTCCGGCGTTGGCAGCACTAGCCTTTCCGCCACGTACCGACATACGCAGGAATTTATCAATATATCCGTTGCGTTCCAGATCTCGGCAAAAGAGTGGGGTGGCATCATCGCTACCATCATCGATGACGATAACCTCATAATTCAGGTAAGTCTGTTCGCGCAAACTTTTCACGAGTGCATAGATATGTTGGCCCTCGTTCTTTCCCGGCACGATGATACTTACCAGTGGGCGTTCTGTGAAGAGAAGCATTCGCGCTACGGCATTATTGCGCATACGTGTGCGCCAGTGCATCTTGTAGCTGATGCATATAATGATTTCCAACAGATAATATCGAGGAAATTCGATAAAAAACAAATACCAGTAGGTATGCAGTATAGTCCATATATCGAGATTTCGCGTGAAGCATACCTCGATATCACGATATGCGTCAAGTATCATGTTGACGAGATCTCTTGGCGCATTGAGCAGCATATCTATGATTTGTTCATTCATGATCGTTTAATATCGCATTTCCTTGGTTTGTAGGGTCTGACTCTTTGAGTTCAAGGCGACGTAAGAACTCGTCTTCGTTATCGCCCTGTTCGAATACATAATTGTTGATGAGGTGAGCACTAAATCCCTTCATCGTGATGGCATACTCTGTGAAGATCTGCTCGATGACACTCGATGCCTGATTATATTCCTCTTCTACGTGGTCTTCATGAGCGAGGATGAGGACATAAATCTCGTTATTATGGTCGGAAACCTTGACGGTGACCATCTTGGAGAGTAGACTTCTGATGACATCGAAGAGTCGGTATGAACCTTGTTCGCCATTATAATTGTAAGCGTATCGGCACACGATGAGTACCTGTCCGCGATAGGATGACATATCATTGAACGATTGGATGGCACGGGTGAAGTCGGCATATGAAGAATAACCGGAGTAAATATCCTTGCTCTCTATCTGTAGTAAGGCCTCGTCGGTGGCGAAAGCCTCGATGCCGGCACGTGTAAGCTTATATTCCCATACATCCACAGGGTTAAGAGCTTCGGGAGTGGATGTCTCGCCACAGTTTGAGCAGATTACTTTCATCTTGGATTGCAAGAATGTGTTTCCACATGTGTTACAGGTGTATACCATGGCAGGACGGTCGTAATCCACTCCGATATGGTGCAAGAACTGTTTACATTTAGGGCATCGCAGTTGTCCGTCGTAATTGTAAGTGCTCTCCGGTGATACGTTGGCACAACGGAAATGATGGATAATACTTTCCTGATGGATGTCACTACTTTGGCATTGTGGGCAACTTTCGATGAATAGTAGATGCGAATGTCCACACTTAGGACACGTATGGATACGTTCTACGAAATGCGACTTCTCGGCATATCCCAGTTCCTCCATTTTCAGGTTGAACTTGGTACGCTCTTCAACCTGTAGAGTCTCCTGGTTATCATACCATGAAAGGTAGAGTTCTGAGTAGCCACGAGCTAATCCACGAATTGTAGAATTGGTGAAACTGATGCGTCCACGTGTAATTTCATATTTGATAAGTGACGAATAGAAACGTGCTGAGGTGGCACTAGCATCAGTAAGCACACGACGAATGTTATACTTCTCGATGTTTGAGTAGGTTTGCTCGATGAAGTCGGTGAAACTCTTATCGTAAGGAGTAGAACAATATCCATCCACCAGATTACTGGCAAAGTGCATGAAATCGTGCAGCGACGAAGTGGCGAAACGCGGTTTGAGATAACATTTTACGACACGCATCGGTGATGTCCATCTCACAATGAGTCGGTTCTCCTCATAGGAACGGTGCGATATGTTGATGTATATTGCGTCGAAATCCTCATCGTGGAGTGACGGTTCACGGTCGATATCGATCAATTTGTTGATGATGAGAATATGTCGTCCGTTTACATTGGTAATAATCTGATAACTATATGTTTTGTCCATAGTGGTATCTCCTTTCGCGTTGCTTCTTGATTTGTAGATGGATAGCTTTCTCGGTGTTAGGTGTTACGGTACGTCCGTTGATGTACCAATAATCGGTGAAGTTACCCTTATATCCATTATCAAGGTTCTTGATTCTTATTTTTACTGGAACGTGGTCTACGGCTGCCCAAAGAGGCATCACCTGATTAGGCAGAGGTTCGAAGACTACGATGACTACCGTGTAGATGTGTGACAGACTGTTGCGGAGTTCTTTTGGTAACTCTTCTGTTCGTACACCCAATAGTGAAACTTTGGCTTTGAACTGTACGTCCTCGTTGACGATGACATCAGCTATGGTATTATTGTTGACAGTATTCATTTTGTCCGTAGGCACATATGCTACCACCTGCATATTGCTTTTCTGGAAATTGATAGGTTGGAGCTGTAGGATAGGGTCCTCCTTGAACGCTGGTGAGAAAGGAGTCGTCCAGAATTTCGTCACCACAGCACTATCCTTAGCGATAGCATATCGGATGGCACTTGAATACTTGTTGTAGAAACAGCGGAATACGACAGCATCGCTACCTGCGTCTTTACATCGGTTATAACCTGTACGGTGCATGGCGATGCGTGTTTCATGACCGATACGTCGATATACATTATCCTTGCTAAGAGCTGCTTTCAGTTGCTCCTGAGCTACGGCAAGTTCACGTTGGAGGTCGAGTTTATGAGAGTTGTCTGAAAGTCCGAAACGGATGTCGTGGTCTTCTTTGGCAATCTGTTTGCGAAGTTCCTGTATTCTTACTCGTATAACATTAGCATCAGACCCATTTACTCCTTGTTGCAATCGGGCCGTACGATCGGCTATGACAACACCCGGTTCTTGGTTTAGATTTTCCTGATCCAAAATATTGCTGAGGTACATATAAGAATAAAGCGTATCACCAGGAAGGACGAAGTCGCCAACCTTCTTATAATGGTCGAAGACATAAATATCATCGATAGCTTTATAGTTCTCATAATCAGTCTGCACATAGCCATCAAACTCACTATATATTAGTTTTTGGGCAATATAGAATCCCAGTATGATGAGCAAGAAGATGACGATGAAAGAGAAAACGATCTGCTGCTTGGCCAGTTTCTTCTTTCGAGCGGTGATGATTTGCTCTAGATTCTCATCTCCTGATTGTCCGTTGAAATTAAATGATCTCATTTTAATACAGTTTTGATAAGGAACCGACTGAGTGGTTGATTGATAATATAAGCCTGTAGATCGACTAAACGTTCATCACGCTGATACACAAAGGTAAGCATGCGTTCCCATGAAGAAAGATAGGCATTATATTCCTGTAGTCGTTGCAATCTTGAGTAATTGTTTCCGAGTGCATTTCGATAAGCCTTGTTACGTATGTCAAGATAGGCTTTAAGCTTTTTCATGCGTTGGTATTCACCACGGATATTATTATTGTAACTTGCTATCTCGGTGAAAATTAGTTTCAACTGTTTTTCTATAGCCGAGGTAGTTTGTGCATATTGTGCATCGATAACATCCTGGCGTGCCACGATAGCCTTACGTTTCTTGGAGGTATCGAAAGAAAGTGGAATACGCCATGATATGCCGACGTCAAAATTCTGAGTGTTGTGCGCCTTATACCTATTATAATAAGATAATCGAGCAAAAGGCATGATATGAGTAGTACTTAAGAAATTCGTGTTTTCAAGTTCCGCCTGCAAGACTTCTCTTTGGAGGGAAAGTCGACGTACATCGTAATAGTAGCTACGGATATAAGAAAGTACGGATGTCGTATCGATGGCGATGTTTTCCGGCATTTGTGGAATTCGCGGTTGATATACAGAATCGGCTTCGATAGAAACAATCTGTCGGTCAAGTTCTGCCTTTTCTGAGATTAGCTTTAGAAGTTCATCACTCGAGATTGATTCTGTCTTAAGAAGATAACTCTGAGTTGAGGTGAGTAGCGCAAGATTGATGCTATGTTCCTTCAGTACTCCCAGAAGATAGCTATAATCGATGCGGCGAATGCGGACATGCTCATCTGCGATAGTCTCGAGAAGTGCATCCCGTTCGTATTGCATTCGTTCAAGTTCGTTACGTGTTGTAATGAGTTTGATTTTCTGTTTACGTCTATAGTAAGAACTTTGAAAGAAATCCCAGTTTACCTCTACTTGTGCTTTGGCATTATATGCGACCAAGGGATCGTCAGGGTCATAACTCAAACCTTTGCCCGGTCGTACATATAACTGTCCTGTAGTCTGCAATCCATTTTGTGCCTTTAAGGCATCGATATCAGCCTTGTTGAGGTTATGAAAAACATCGTCAGGAACAATGTGAACAGACGTTTTCTGCTCACCTTGAGTGTTAGAATTCCTTCTCCCCAAATTCGCCAGTAAGGAATCCATAACGGCATAACGTTGTTGAAATTTCCCTAAAAGGTTATTGCCTCTATGACATTCCTGTGCTTGAATCGATAGGAGAATAGAAACCAGTGCTACTAAGATAGTAACTCTCTTTTTGTTCATACTTTAAGTAATTATGCGCTTAGTCGCCACGCATTCGTTCTAATTTTAACTAAAAGCTCTATAATTCGTTCTTATCGTCAGTTAAAGTGATGACCTTAAAGGGATTATATTGCGCGCGTTTCCCTCCGAGATTTCGCTTTTCGCCTGCAAAAGTATATATTTAATTTGGAAGTTCAAAGTTTTTAGCTAAAGAATATCGTATTAAGTTAAAAAAATGTTTTTTCAGAACTTTAGTTATCGGAATTAATTGTTATTTTTGCATCATTATTATATCCGCGTATATTCCCGGAGGGGGAGATGCACAAGAAGTAAATTTATAAAAAGTAGAACGATATGAATAAAGTTTTCACGGTAAATGGAATGAAGTGTGAGCATTGTGCCACAAAGGTAGAGAATGCTATAAAGGAACTGAATGGCGTAAATAGCGCAAAGGTGAATCTGGTCAATCATGATGTTACGGTAGATTTTGAAGAGGAAACAGTTAAGGATACCGATATTCAGAATGCTGTAAACGACCTTGGCAAGTTCGAGTTGATTCTATAATCTCCAAGAAGATGTTATTGAAGAAGACAGTTCCTGTTATAGGAATGGCATGTTCTGCCTGTTCGGCAAATGTAGAGCGTAAGTTGAATACCTTGGAAGGTATCAA